>Ga0209728_1000988_pt1 | contig 19170 bp, 17 predicted proteins | sample RifGroD1_FD_183997 | JGI IMG/M metagenome (GOLD analysis project Ga0209728, IMG submission 183997) | Groundwater microbial communities from Rifle, Colorado, USA - Groundwater D1 (SPAdes) (version 2) | ecosystem: Environmental > Aquatic > Deep subsurface > Groundwater | place: Rifle, Colorado... | reverse complement strand
ATATAACGCGGCGACATAATAATTGTCTTGGAATTGCAATAACTCGCGCTTCAAAAACTTTGACCAGTTCAAACTCGCTTTGATTACCAGCTCATCACTATCAATTCTTTCTTGTTATTTCCCCTGCCGTTTCCTCCTACTGTGTATTTAATATTCACTGTCTCAATCCTAAACTTTCCGAACAGCTTTTGCATATCAGGATGATCGTTGATGGTCAGGATCATTTTGCCTTTTATGGTGCGCATTTTATCCGCTAACAGCTCGTATTGTTCGAAGCCGAAGCCTACACCATAACCTGTTGTTTGCCAATATGGCGGATCACAAAAGAATAATGTCTGTGGGCGATCGTACTTATCTATACACTTGAGCCAGTCCAGGTGTTTTATATAACAGCGCGAGAGTCTGAGATGCGCCTGGCTGAGGTCTTCCTCCATCCTTAATAGATTGAGCCGGGGCGGATCTGTTGTGGCGGTGCCGAAGGTCTGGTTGTCCACCTTGCCGCCGAAGGCCATCTTTTGCAGGTAATAGAACCTGGCAGCCCTTTGGATATCGGTGAGGGTTTCCGGCGCGGTGATCTTTAACCATTCGTACATCTGTCTCGAGATCAGCGACCATTTGAATTGGCGGTAGAATTCCTCGAGGTGATGCTGCAACACCCGGTACAGTGTGATCAGCTCATTGTTACAGTCGTTCAAAACCTCGACCTCGGACTGCGCCTTCATGAAGAACATGGCTGCGCCACCGGCGAACGGTTCTACATAACAGACATGATCAGGGAATAACGGCAGGATGTGCTTGGCGAGTCGGCGCTTGCCGCCGATCCAGGGGATGATTGGTTGATGTTGCATGGTGAGCCTCCTTGTATTTTCAAGGTTGATTTGATAGACTCCCCTCGCTGCGATCGCGGCGGGGCAGCCTTCGGTCGGCTCACTGCCTGTTTCAGTGTGCTGGCGGCCGGGTCATGCTCCAACATGGACCGGCCGCTGCCTCTTCATTCAGATTCTCTCCTCTATATCGATGGGCATCTCATTGTTGTTTAAATATGGATATGTCAGCAGCGACGTGGTTTTGAAATAGCAGGGGAAGGCTTCCAACAACAGATCATCGGCACTGGCCCCGGCATAGCGAACCCAGAACGCTTCATCCGTTGTGGTCAGTTCCTTCTGCATGATCAGGGCCAGGCGCTTTTCAGCCGGGGTTAATACCTGAAAGACCCCAGTCAGCTCCCGTTTAGGTGTGCGCTTTTCACCCCAGCGGATACCGCCCAAACTCTCTTCAATTACATCTCTTGATATGTACCCCATGCCGCTCCCTGCGGCGATCCCGAATTGGGGCTCAAACGTAGCAGCTCCCAGCCATAACCTCCCCAGCTCGATGTAACCGTCCGGGTTGGTGGTGTCGGTGATCTCGACTTTCCAGTACCTGGCGGTCTTGTCGCTGGTGAAACAGTAGGTCCAGTTTTTTGGGTATTTGGCAACGGTCGCAGCAGTGAAGGCGGTTGGCCAGGCATCCAGGGCGGTGGTGTCGGCACCTGTGACCAGGGTGGTGTAACCTGCATCGGAATAGCCGCGCACCTGGATGGTCCCGGCCTCGCTGATGTTGTGGGCGCACAGGCTGATGAGGCGGATGGCCTGGGCTGCGCCCAGATCCACCAGGATGATGCTGGAGGCGGCGGCATCATTAGTGGAGCGGCACTTGTTTGCCAAGTCCTCATCTTGCAAATTAGTAAGAGGCAGGGCTGTTAGCCAGTCACCCCCAGACAATCCAGCGGTCAGAGTTAAATCAGGATATGAGATGAGAGAGGTTGCCATGTCAACCCCATAACTCCAATATAGTTTTTCGGCTTTGGTAATTGGATTCCGCGCCAATTATTCTCATGGGCCGGCCTGGCGTGTAACCATAGCGAGGTATAGCAACAAGTATAGTTCTTCCCAGGCTTTTCAATTCCGCCAAATCATCTGGATTATCATTGTTGCGAAGACGCCAGGTGTTGCTTGTATCCACATAGCCAGACGAACCGCCCACGGAATATATTGCGTTGTCATAACTGGTTAAAATAAGGTTGGCACGGGCGGATTTGAAACTGGCCACATTTTCCCAAACCCCAGTGGGCACAGCTAAATTCAACCGGGACACGGACGCATACATATCCGTGACACCACCACCATATTTACCTCCGGCGACATACATGTATGATCCTTGCAATGTAACGCCCTGACTTCTTCGTATTTCCGGCAAATCCGTAACGCCGGAGTCATCCCAAGCGAGCCACGGGTATATAACAGGAAGCCGGATAACTGTTTTAAGAGCAGCGCCAACGCCGGAATAGCCCCCGGCAACATATAGATAATTATTATATATAACGGGCTGTCCAAAATCGGCGCGGGCAGAAGGCATATCGGTAACACCGGCATCATCCCAGGCACCAGTGGGGCTGGCAAGGTTGAGCCTGATAACGCTGGCAGTGTAAGCGGTTGTATAACCACCTAATACATACAAATAATTATTATAAACAATAGAACCGTGCAGATAGCGGGCGGCGGGCAGATCGGTAACACCGGCATCATCCCAGGCGCCGGTGGGGTTTGATAAATCCAGGCGGAGCACCTTGGTATGTGCGGCGGTGGAATATCCGCCTGAGATGTACACATAATTGCCGTTCAGTGCGGCGCTGAGATTGCGGGCCGCCCAAGGCATATTGGTAACACCGGCATCATCCCAGGCACCAGTGGGGTTTGATAAATCCAGGCGGATGACTGATGCTGAAACAACCCCGCCAACAGTCCCTCCAAAAAGGTACAAATAATTATTATGAACTATATAGGCGCAGCCTGTACGAGTTGCGGCCAGCTCACTGATTGCCTCATCGTCCCAATAACCCCCAGCGGGGTAGGTAAGCGCTGCACCAGCCATGGGTAATTCCGTCCGCAACCGATCCCGGCGCACAGAGCGGAGGTTGAACTGCCTAGTGGCTTCTGCTAGAGCATCGGCATATACAGTAAATGCGGTATCTATGATGAGTTCCGCTGCCAGGGGATGGACTGTTTTAATACTGGCATCCTCGTAGACCGCTTCCAACCATCCCTTATCATAGACCCCCAACGACACAGAACCCGCCAGAGTAGTTTGAATTGTATTATTCTTTTTATATCGACAAACCACCCGCCAGACCGGCACGCCCCGGTCGGAGTCCTCTGTGGCGGTTCGTTCAATATTGGATATATTTGCATTTGTCAAAGTTGCTATAGGATTAGTGGATACAGGAGCCGTAAACTGCTTTGCCCAAAATTTACCATTATTATCGAAACCCCACCAGATCCCCATCCGGCAAAGGCTATCCAGAATCTCTTTGGTGCTGGGGTCGTTGGTGCCGGTGTAATGCTGGTACAATACCGTGGCTGGAATCGCCGCATCCAGATCAATGATGGACTGTTCTACAATGCCGGTAGCTCCGAGCTTTTCAATTGCCAGGGCTTTGATGGTTTGGCCTACGGATGATGCGGAGGCGGTGGCATCCATGGTGACCTGTCCGGCGGGTGAGCTGCCGAGGCGGATATAACCCTCTGACAGGCATGTATCGTAGGTGCCAGCGGTAACAGTGGCGGCCTGGAGTGCCGTGCTGTTGGCATGGGCAGTGCCGACTGTGAGGACAACGCCGCTATCCCGGACAGCGGCGATGCTGGAGATAGCTCCATCGTTGCACTGGTAGGTGAGTTTGGCGCTGTTGACCAGGACCGGCTCGATGTTGTAGGCCACACCGTTGCCAAATAATCTGGGTTTGGGCTTGCCCTTCAGGTCGTCCACACCCTCCAGACCGGCGGGCAGGGCGTTGGTTCCGGCGTAATAGTGCAGGGCTGCTGGTTTATCCAGGATGATGGTGTTGTCTCGGAAATTAAATGAAATGGAGGACCAACCGTGTTCAGGCTGCTCGATTGTACCGGCGATAAGGGTTGAGGCATCAGCAAAAGAGCCATTAACCGGAACATCCAGGACGGTGCAGGCGAAGCCGTCGAAGCCCCAATCAATCAGGTAATCCAGACTACCATCGTTGTTCAATAGTTCAACTACTCCAAAACCTCCAGATGATTCCCCGCCGGTTGCTCCGGGAGAATACATGGATTGGCTGAACATCCCCGGATTACTGAGGTACGGCGCAAAATAGGTGTTTGCCGGGGTGTCGGTTGGTTTAGTAATAAATCCCTTGGTGCCGAAATAGCGGGTGTCTATACCAGCGCCGCCTGGTTTCAGGGGATTCCAGCCGGTGAGGATCATCAGTTGGATATGTTCAATCATGCCGCTTTCCTCCTTGGTGTCTGTTCTTGTAGTTTTGTTTTGGCCTCAACTCCGGCCAGACGTTTTTCCTGTTTTTGGTTGATTTCAATGACCCCGATGAAGCCCGCCTGGTTTACCCTTACATTTGCATCAGCTGACTTTTCTATGCGTTCCAGTCTCTTTTCCAGCCTGCCGATCGCCTCTACAATCGCTCCACTGCCCGATTGACCCTCCACGAAGGCCTTTGTAATGGCATAGTTGTCGGGAGCTGTAAAAATACGCTCTCCCTGGTGGATGTTGGCGTTCATGTCGTAAGGGACATAGGGGGTGCCCACGGCGAAAGATGGCGTTTCCCCATATGGCAGCCACTTTTTCACACCGGTCACGTTGTTCAGCCAGTATTCCTGTCCCGGATGGAGGATGGCATTGGCGGCCCGCACCAGGGGGTCCTGGGGCACGGTGCTGTAAATCGCCCTGGCGGCTGCGGCAGCTGCTGCATCTTCGGCCGCTTTGGCCTGGGCCAGTGCCAGTGCTGCGGCTGCGGCGGCTTTGGCGGCATCGAGCTGGGCCTGTGCCGATGCGATCGCCTTGGCCTGGTCCAGAATGGCCTGGGCGGCGGCAATGGCGGCAGTGTTCGCGGCCTGGGAAGCGGCCTGGGTATCCGCTGCGGCCTTGGCCTGTGCTGTGGCTGCGGCGGCGGCAGCGGCCTGTGCTGAGGATGCGGCCTGGAGGTAGGATTGCAGCATGGACTGCATCCCGGAGATACCGCCATTGACGCCGGTCAGCAGCACGTTTTGCTGTGAGGTGCCCTTGGTGGTGGCTTCCTGAATCTTTTTCAACTCAAACAACTGTTGTTGAGCAATATCCAGGGTGAGGGTGGCGGTACTGGGCAGCCCGGCGATGGTGGCCAGGGCTCCGGTAACGTTGGCGAAATCGGACTGGTATCCGGCGCCGGATGCATTGTAGCCCTGGGAGGCGGCCAGGAAGGATTTTGCCAGTTCGGGCAGGCTGGTCAGGGCTGCGGCATTGCCGCCGAGGGCCAAGCCTTTGGTGGCCTCGAAGGCCGCTTTTTTCTGCTGATACAGGGCTTCGGGTGAAAGCACGGTTTGGTTGCCGCCCATGATGTCGAGCAGCGCCTGGTTGGCGGAGATCTTGATATCCAGGATCTGGAGCAGGTTGGCCTTCAGCTTTTCTGCGGTGGCGGTAAAGGCCGCGGAGGAGTCCTGGAGCATCTTTATCTGGGCCTGGGTGCTGTCCTGGATGGCCTGGGTTTTCAGTTGTTCCAGCGCTGTCTGGGCTTCGGTGATCCGGTTCAGATCCTCCAGGGCGTATATCTGGTTCTGGATGGCCAGCGTGGTGGGGTCCATGCCTTCGGTTTCAAGTTGTCTTTGAAGCATGATTGATTCAACAGTTTTGCCTTGCATATCATACAGCGTAACCATGAGGTTGCTATTGGTTTTCATCAACTCCTCAGCCGCATCCTCTATCATTCCAAACGATTCTGCCACGCCCATTAGCGTCGCAAAAGTCTGGGCTCCAGATTCTGTGGTAAGATCCAAGCCATTGACCAAGCTGCGGAACTCTTCACGGGTTTGCGGAATGGATGTATTGTGCATCTCAGCAAATGCGTAATTTACCGCTCGTTGCGCTTGCGCCAGCTTTGCAGCTTCTTGTTCGCTGTCTGTAAATATTGAGGTGAAATATGTGTCGATACTTTCCGCAAATGCCTCTGAGCCGCCCATCAAGTTTTGCAGAGTATACGCTAAATCATTTATTGAGCCTGTCGCCGGAAGGGTACTGGCGCCGATCAACAGCATGGAGTCATTGACCTCAAGCATAGCGTTGGAAAGCCGGGAGTACGTGGCAAACAGCTCCTCACCGCCAAGCTGGAAATCCTTGAGACCGGGGATGGTGTTTGCCAGGGCGTTGGCTGCGGCTGTTATCTGTACTTCCCAATCCTTCTGGATGTCTTCCGGAGTTCGTGCAGCAGTTGCGACACGTGCCAGCTTGGTGTTGGCACCTGAGAAGCCAGCTTCTACATCAGCAGCACTCATGCCGAACAGTTTGGAGGCGGTGAGGATGTCGGTCTTGATGCCGGAGAAGAACTTAGTCATGCCCTCTTGAAATTGTTGGTCTACAGCGGAAGGAACATACCATGTCTTATCGTCAGTAAATATGCCGCCATCTTTGTGTTTTTTGAGATACGCACCTGTTTGGAATTCACCATTCACTAACTGTGATGTTACTCCCGCTCCTTGCGTATATGATGGGCCACCTACAAGCAAACCCACAGTACCTGTGATCATATCCTTCCAAATTTTGGCGAAGTGTTCCATTGCTCCCATCACATTAAGTGTTAATGCGTCTTTTAATGAGGCAACGGATTGGTTCACTCCAGTAGCTTTCCAAAAATTACCTGCCATACCAATTGGTTCTTTATCAAGTTGAGCAAAACGATTTGGCACAACGTTCATCAACATTGTTACAACTTCTGTTTTGAACATTTCCCCGATGCTCAACAGACTGTCAGCGGTTTTGTTCATGGCGATGGCGGCGTTGTCCATGCTGTCAACGATGCTGTCCATGTCAGCACCGGTCTGTGAGTCTCGTACCGATGAATAAGGGTTGGTGATAGAACCTCCCGCACCGGACCCGGTAGGGCCGCCACCAGCCGACATATATGCACCACCGGGGGCGGCAATAGACCCACCCCCACCGAATGACGTTGCCGCAATCTTTGCCACCTGCACCGCACCGGCTGCCGCAACTACCGCGGCCATTGCCATACCGACATAGATGTTGTTGGATGTTGCAAAGGCGTTCATGATCCCGGCAGCGGTGTTCATAATGGCAGCGGCCATGCTGTAAGCCTTGGCGCTCTCGAAACCCTTGCGGCTGGACTGATCCTGTGCTTCGGCCAGAGAACCAAAGAGCTGCGAGGCCGAATCAACGTAGAATGCGGCGGTTCCAAGCTGAGATTTATACGAATCAGCGGCGATCTTGCCGGTGGCAATGGTGTTCTTCTGGCGCTCCAGGGCCGCAGCTTCGTCCAGGGCCGCCATGGCCTTAATGGTTTGTTCTTCGCTTAAACCCTTGCCGATGGTGGCCTTCCGCTCGACATCGATCATGCGCAGGCGTTCTTCGTGGGCTGCCTTTTGGATGGCCAGTTGGTTGGCGGTCTGATCGGCTATGGAGTCAAAACCGCCATTGCTGTTCATGCCGACCATGGAGGCGGCGGTGGCGGCGTTGGTGGCTTCCAGGTCGGCTATGTACTTAATAATGGCCTGCTGGCGCTCGTATTCGCGGGTTTGGTCCCGGATGGTTTTGAGGCGTTCGGCTTCGGCGGCGGTCAGGGCTTTGGCGGCATCGGCCTGTTGTTCCAGGGATTGCAACTGACCGGTGCCCAGGGAGAGGGTCGGGTTTTTGGTAAAGCCGGTGGGCTGGGCGGTGAAGAGGCCCATTTTCTTGATTGCGTCAGAGCTGAAATCTTCGGCGGCCAGGTCCCGCGCGGCATTGTCCCAGGAGGATTTGAAAAAATCCTTGATTTGGGCCTGGTATTCCTTTTGCTGGGCGGTGAGACCTTTTTTTGTTTCCGTTTTAACCTTTTCAACAACACCGGCACTGATTTCAACCGCCTTGGCGATTATTTCGTCACGATCGCCCAATAGGTAGCTGGCACCGCCTTCAACGCCGACTACATTTGTATCGGAAACAAGAAAGTTTTCATCAAATTTACTAAGGGGCTCTTTTGGCCGGTAATCAACCCAGTTGCTGCCGGAAACTCCATTCGGGTTTAGTGCCGCGAAGCCTGTCGTAATAACACCGTTTTTGCGGGTATTGGTTATAAAATACTCAAACTCTTTAATAAGTGTTTTTATCCCCCGGATTGTGCCGGTAAACATGCTGTCGCCGCCGTTTTCCATCACCGTGGTTTTCAGGTCAAACCAGGCTGTTTTCAGGCGCATGGTTTCAGCGGTCATGCCGGACATGGCCTTTTCACCAGGGGGGAAGGTTTTTTGCAGTTCGGCGGCAAATTTGGGCAGAAATTCATCAGAAATAACGCTCCCGGCTTCCAGCATCTTGCCGAGTTCGGCGGTACTGACACCCATGGCCCGCGCGGCGATCTGGAAAGCGCCAGGGAGACGCTCGCCCAACTGGCCGCGTAATTCCTCGGCCATGACGCTGCCTTTGCTCATCATCTGAGAGATGGCCATCAACGCGCCGTTGGTTTGCTCTGCAGAGAGGCCCAACGCGCGGGAAGCACCGGCCACGGAACTGAATATCTGCTGGGTTTTGTTTCCTTCCAGGGCGGTGCCTCTGGCAGCGGCGGCCAGTTTCATGTAGCTGTCGGCGGTGGAAAGCAGATCAAGGCCCAGGCGCTGCGCCTCGGCCCGGACAAACGACATGGAGGCCGCGCCACCGGCAACACTGCCGGTAGCGGCCGCAAAGGAATTGTTCAGACGCTCGATCGCCATGCCGGCGGAATGGAGCTGGCTGATTACCGCACCCAGGCTGAACCCGGCGGCCAGGCCCATCATGGAAGTATGCAACACGCCCAGCGACCCGGCCATGCGACCGGTGGCGGTGTCCATGCTGCCGGCCATGCGCCCGGCGGCGTTTTCGATATCGCCCATGCCCGAGGCCATACGCCCGGTGGCGGTCTGGGTGCGGGTGCCCATGCGATCGGCGGCGGAGTCGATCTGTTGGAGCCCCCCGGTCACCTGGGGGACACCATCCAGACCTACGGTCATTTCAATCATGTACTTGGCCATTGACAATCCTTGTCAGCGAACAGTGAAAGGCAAAGACCAGCGAACAGTGGACAGAGGACAGTGAACAGAAAGGCTTTTACTGTACGCTGTACGCTTGCATTTCACTGTTTTCCGCCTTTCACTGTCCACTGTTTTACTCCGGACACGTGCTGCAAACCCTTGCCAACCCTTCACCAAATTCCTTCTTGCATTTTTCCAGCTGCTTATTCCGGCAGTATTCACCGATCTCCTGATCGGTGCGGGCCTTTTGTTTGCCGCCATTGACGGCGGCCAGATAGATGTTGTCCATCAGCGCCAGGCAGCGGTTTTCAAAGCGGTTCAAAGAGCGTTTGGTTACGGTTAGCCAGGCTGCTATCTCGACATGTGTGATGGCGGCCGGTTCGTGCATGATCTGGCTGCCGCCCATGCCCGCGATCATGATGGTGTGTTTGCCCCTGGTGCGGGACAGCTCCTGAAAATATTGCCAGATGTGGCGGCCGGCAGGATGGCAGGTGTGCACGCTGTCATCCTGCCGATGCAGGCCCAGACGTTCGGCGCACTCGCAGAGCGAGGCGCTTATTTGGGCAAAAAATTGGCGCGATCCAGGATGAACGTATTGGCCTGGGCCAGCGCCCAGCCATAGCCGCGCCAGCCGAAGATCTCTTTTTTGTTGTCATCGGACAGCTCCAGGGCTGCGCCGTTTTTGCTGAAACCGCCCCATTCGGTGATCATGGCGCAAACGGAATTCAGCTGCTCCTCGCGGGTGTCGGCGGCGGTGCGGTTGACCTTGCCCGCCTTGGCGATCTGTTTGAAAACCTCATTGAGCGAGGCATCGGCGACGCGCTGGTAGGCCTCGGAATCAGCACCCTTGAGGCGGACCCAGAGGGGCAGTTTCTCGTTGCTTTCGGGGTGGCGGAAATGCATGACCACGCCTTCGTCGGCGAGTTTGGCGGTGTCGAGGGTGGAGAGATCGAAAAATTCTGACATGGTGTAGCTCCTTTTTTTTGTGATGTGGCTTTGAAGGCTAACCCCCCTCAATCCCCCCTTAACTTAAGGGGGGAGGCTTTTAGGCTCCCCCTCTTAAGTTAAGAGGGGGCTGGGGGGAGTTAAGGTTTTACGGTTTAAAAACTTACAAAAACACAATCACCACTTCATCATCGCCGGTACCGATGGCGAGCTGGAAGGCGGTGTCGGCGATCTCCAGGCCTTCGCGGTCGCCTTCGCTGACCTTGGTGGGAACCACGGTGGGTGCGGTGATCTGGACCTTGTTGTACTGGTCCGCGCCGATCGGCCCCATGTTGAGCGCGCCGGATGTGCCTGCTTTCCAGATGCCGTACCAGTCATGGGTGGCAACCAGCTCCATTTCCGGGTCAAACTGGCCGGTGGGGTTGCGGTCGGTGATGCCGAATGACTTGTAGCCGCTGGTGGCGTTCATGTCCTCGCGGGGGGCCAGGGTGTTGCCCATGTCGATGCTGAGGCTGCGCAATACCGGGGTGTAGCCGCCGATGGTGAAGGTGGCGCCGGTGGATCTGGGCGGAATCAGGGTCGGGAAGGTCGGGGCCAGGATGGCCACGTCATTTTCGGCGTTATAGGCACCCATGAAGTCGAACTCGGCGAAAATTTGCCCGCCCACTTCGGTGGAGAATTTGACCGCGCCACGGGCACCGGTGAGCTTTTTCAGGATGCCGTCGGTATAAACGCCGATGGTCATGGAGGGGACACCGGTGGAGGCCGGTTTGTAGGTGACGGTTTCCACCCCTGGGGTGACCACCAGGGTGGCGGCAAAGCCGCAGCAGCGCAGGTAGGGATCGACCGGCGGCAGGACGCCGGCGGCAAAGGCGGCGGCGCAGCCCATCAGCTCGGCCTTGAACGAGACATGGGCCAGGGAGAGGCCGGGGATCTGCTTCATCTTGGAGAGCGACGGCAGGGCCGCATTGCGCTGCAGCATCTTGATGTCCGGGGTCCACTTGACATCGAGGGCGATGATACCGCCATCGGCGGCCAGCAGGGCTTCGGCAACACCCTCCACGGCCTCGATTTTACCGGCCAGAACTTTACGCCTTGTTTTGATCATCTTTTGCTACCTCCTTTTGCTTGGCCGGTGGTGCCGGGGGCGTTTTGACCGGTTTGGGCTGGGGGGTGACATCCACCTCTTTGCCGTCCACGATCTCCACGATCCTGAGTACCGACGCGTCGTTGACTGTGATCTGCATGGCTGCTCCTTTCTAAAAAATGCGTTCCGTGATGGTGATGCTGATTACAGCGTGATGGCAGAGTACTTTGCCGAAGAAGCGGTCATCGATGAGTGCCAGCTGCACCGGGGTTTTGTCCGGTTCCAGGCCGTTGCGGTATTCCCATCCCCCTGGCACGGCAGGTGAGGCCTCGCGGAAAAGGTCGCAGATATCGTCGCAGAGATCCTGAAAGGCGCTGGCGCTGGCAACGGCGTCCTGGAGACCGAGATAGCCCTTTATCAGCATCTGGTGGTGGCGGTTGACCGGGCCGGTATAACTCTCCGGCGCTGCACTGCGGGTTATCTCCCAGCCGCAGACCTTGCCTCGGGAATCCTTGAACAGGTTGATGAACTTCTCCGGATCAATGACCTGGCGCTCGTAGGCGTGGACCAGCCCGGTACCGGGGATGCTCTCCAGTTTGGCCTTGATATCGGCGGCGATGGTGCTGTAGCGGACGGTCATTCGCTTAGTTCCTTGGCAATGCTGAGGCCGTGGCAGTCAAATATTTTTTCCACCTGGGGCCAGTTGTCGGTTAACGCCTTTTCGAACATGTGCGCGCCTTTGAAACCCTTGAGTTTGATCTTGCGGCCAATTAAATAGGCGGCACTTTCCGCGTCTTTGCCGGATAATCCCAACTTGACTCTAATCCAAGGGAGGAGTGGAGAAACGTATTTGCCTCCTGGGTCTGCTGAGGCAATACCTTTGCCCGGTTTGCGCCCCTTTTCGATCACCTCGGCGTATTTGTGGGCGGTCATGATCATACCTTTGACCAGCGGGGTGCCCTTGCCCGGTATATCGTGTTGGATCGAGCCGAGCAGGCCGCCGTAAACCCCCTGGGGGGTATTTGCCTTGACCTTGGCATCCAGAAACAGGGTGGCCTCGGTGATGGCCTGGTCCAGGTGGCTTTGAACGATCTGCGGGGCCTTGCCTGAGAGCAGATTGCCGGACCTGGTGATATTGATATGGAAGTTCATAAAGGCAGCGAACAGTGAAAAGCAGCGTGCAGCGAACAGTAAAAGCCTTTCTGTCCACTGTCCTCTGTTCCCTGGCCTCTGGTTTCCCTGTTCACCGTCTTACCCCACTGATCAGCCGCATTCTCGTGTTGTCCGGAGGCGGGGCGACCACTGACGCGGCGGCTACGGTGTCGTTGTCCTTGATGCCCAGGTGCGTCTTGTAAAGTTTCTCAAACGAATCAGCCAGGCGGCGGAATTCATCGGCCTTGGAGCGGTAATTTACGGTGTCGGCCTGGATGGTGCTGTCACTGGTCTGGCCGAAGGCGGCGGCAAGCTGGCGCAGGCAGATGGAGGCGGCCAGATTGGCAACCGCTTCCAGGTCGCAGGCGGGCACGCTGTCCTCGGAATGCAGGATGGTATAGGTCTGGCGGACGTTTTCGTCCGTGTCGGGCTGGGCGATGAGGATGCGGAGCACCTTGCCGGTGGGCGTGGCATAAATGGAGTAATCACGGCGGTCGATGATATTGGCCGGGACGCGGTCCGTGGGGTACTCGACCTGGAGGATGTTGGAAAAGCCGTCGATCCAGTCGATGGGCAGGGCCACGTCGTAGGTGCCGGCACCGGGGATATCAACAACGACCTCCAGGGGCCGCGCTTTGCTGTAGCGGTTGAGCGCTTCGGTGGCGGCCAGGATCAGATCGTCCGGATCGGTGATCTTGCCGGAGTCGTCCTTGATCTTGGGGCGGATCATGTCGATGAGGGTTGCCATGGATGGGAGATTACAGGAGGGGGTGGGTGTAAGTATTTTTTGCAGGCAAAAAAGAAAAGCCCCGGTCCGGTTAAGGGCAGGGGCTTTTGTGGTGTTTTGGGCTTTGTACTCTTATCGAAGGTGGTTGTCAATGGTCATTTTAAAATCTGAATCCGGAACGGAGAGGGCCGAAGCGGCGGGTGTTGTGTTTGGGGGAGGATACTGCCGTTTCTTCTGCGCCAATACCACTAATTGCCGGTTCTGGTGAAACATAAGGCCTGACCGTTAGGGCATCCAGATAGGTTGCATTATTCAGGTCTTTTGTCAGTCTGACTCTTGTGGCATCACTGAATTGGCCGGTTTTAGTACCTAACGATGTTCCGTCGGAATAAAACGTAAACGCGTTGACATTGGCCGCGGCCTCTACTTTTTTGTAACCTAAAGCGCGAGGGACTTCCGTTACTACCCAATCGCTGCTTTGTCCGGAGTAAACGATATACCCGGCGCTGTTGCCAGTTGATACACCAACTGCGTCTCTGCTGGTATTCGCCGCATTTGTCACCTGTAACAGCATCTGCAACGATGTTGAGTTGGTGTCATAGATATTTAACGCCGCACGGACGTGGTTGTTTGTGCCAAAACTTCGGTTCAACGTTCCCTTGCCTGTCACCACGGCAGATGCTACGCCTTGGACCACATTTGTTGTGTCCCGCTTCACCCGCAAAGTCATGACCGGGTTGTAATCAACAGTCCAGCCTGGGATTGGGGTCGTAGCAGCGGCAATCAGGGCATCATAGCCAATCTCCGTATATGCAGTGCCCCATACTGTTGCTGTTGCGCGCCCGGAATACCAAACATTTACAACGTCTGAGGCATCCAACAGGAAAGTTGCGCGGTAAATCAAGCCATTGTCCCACCCGGCAGTTGACGGATCGAGGAGCGGAACTGGGTATAGTGTCCACGCTGCCCCGTCTGTGCTTTCAAGTAAAAACAGAGACCCTGGGACGGTGGCCGAATTATTCGCCATCATTAGATATTTGGATTTTGAGACGAGATATTTAACCTGGATATGCCAGGGGGAAAATGATGTGGTTATACCCCCCAAATGCGTAACAGTCGCGTTTGTGCCAGTACCCCAACTTCTCCCATCAGTCGATGTGTATTTCTTGATTACGCGAGGCGCGCCCGCTTGAGTAACTGTCCACATTACCCAGGAATCCGCTGATATTTTACGAACCGCAGGTGACACCTCCTCAGCGGCCCCGACATCCAGTACCACGGTGCCCAGATGGACGTTTGTAATAGCGCCACCATCCAAGTCAGTCCAGGCTATTCCATCGGCGCTTTTAATAGCATATAGTTTCCAGGTGGCAGAGCTGTCCTCGGTGGCCTTGAAATACATCCAGAGTTCGTCGGTTGTGTCGTTGTAGACCAATTCAGTATCGGAGTTGTAGCCAGTGGGTGATTTTGGTACTACGGGATTGGTCAGACCTGTCGGCACGCTCCATGTGGTTTTGTCCGCAGAAACCACAATTGAGGGGTTTTCATAGCTGCTCACCGAGTTCGGATATGGAGTAAACGCCATCCAGTAGGTGTGCCCATGCCAGCCAGACGGGAAATACAGAACCGATGGATGAACCGGTTGATTTGAGGGGGTGCTGTAATAGCACGGGATATCGAGGGCGCTGGTATTGTCCAGCACTTGACCCTTTACAGCTTCAAAATCCTCGGCCAGAAGAAATGTGGTGTTGATATTACTGGTTGAGGAGGCGGCAGCATTACCATAATATATGACGATATCAACTGTATCTGGTGATGCGGGTATAGATGGTATTTTTATCCATACTACGGCGTTGTCGCTGTCAGTTTTTGTCTCGATCCAGTGAGACAATAATGTGGTCCCGTCCGCTGCGGTAAAACGAAGGTCGGAAAAATCTGTCTTGACAGCCGAATTACAATAAATATCCGTTACGGTATCTTCGCCAGCGCCAAAATGCGCTGTTAGTTTAACGGCATAGTTTGTTTGAGATGTTGCTACGCCCGCCACAGTTAGCGACTGCCGTTTAGTCCAACCATCTAGCCAGCCTGCCCAACAGTTTCCCGCCACCGCTAATATCATCAGCACCATCAAAAATCTTTTCATAAAATCTCCAGGGCGGGTGTTCTCCCGCAAGTGGATTACTTTGCGTCCTTGCACTTCTCCGCTAAAAAGGGATATTCACACGGCGCTTTTTTCAACAGGCAGATTGGCCACCCTCTGCGCCGAAAGTGGCAATATGCACAGATATAAAACGCCTTCCACGGCTTGTGCGGCTTTTCTGCTATGACAATCTACATCCCCTCAACCTCAACACTGGCATCCACACCGCTGATGGTGATCTGCGTGACGTCGGGGTGGATGATGATGATGTTGTCCTGGTCGGCGTAGATCGTGCGGGTTTTGGTGCTGTCGCTGTTGAAATAGCGGGTGATGTTGGTGGTGCTGGGGATGATGTTGATGGCTGTCCAGTCGGTGATGTTGTAATCGGCGCCGGTACCCTTTTTGAAAACCTTGGTGGTGGCCAGGTTGATCGGCACCTGGGCCTTGGCCGGGTCGGGGATAAATGCCTGAATGCTGGAGGTGCCGTCGTTGGCCAGTTTGCCGGGGGTGACGTTGATGGCGTGAGAGGCAGTGGACAGTGAGAGGCAGAGGACAGCGGACAGTAGAAAGGCAGTGAACAGGGTTTTCATGGTTGCTCCTTTTTTTTGTTCAACGTTCAAGGTTCAACGTTCAAGGTTCAAGATTCAAAATAAGGGTGGGGAGACCCCGCCCCTACATAACGCCCGTGGGTGTCGGCAGAACGATGTTTACCGGGTTGTTGCTGTCGGTTGTTGTGGTTGTGGTGGTTGTGGTCGTATTGGTGTTGTTGGTGGTCGTGTTATTCACAGGAGGCGGTACAATAGTTGTAGTTTTGGTTGTGTCGCCACAACCGGCCAGAAGGCAGAGGGCAGTGGACAGTATGAGGACAGCGGGCAGTAATTTCATTTTTTGCTCCTTTCAGAAAAGGGCGGCTGCTTGAGCCGCCCTTTTTGCTTCGTCTGGTATCAATGGATCGATCCGGTCACAATCTCTTTAGCAAGATAAACAACGTCAGATCCCGCCATTGCGGCGAGGTCCCTCCTGTTACCAGATCCACAGCTACGGTGGCCTCATCGGCAATGAGCGTGGTGGTGCCGGCGGTCAACACCTTGACCGTGCCGGCGGCCGTGACCGTGCCGGTGTAGTTCGTGAATGCCCCGGATTTCAAATAAACCTTGAGGGTGGGGTTGGTGCCGGTCACGCCACGGGCGTTGACGCTGGCCGAGACGATCGAGTATTTCGCCGGGGCGGTGAATTTGACCAGGCCGGTGCGGGCGCCGGAATAAGTGCCCATGATCGGCAGCACTACCGGGGTGTAGCCGGGCGAGGCCGGGGACGGGTTGGAAGTGGCTGCCAGGGCAAGGCCGGCCACGGTCGTCGCGACGATCAGCATGATTGCCATCAAAATGCTTTTAAATTTCATTGGTTCCTCCGGTTTTTTTTGTTCAACGTTCAACGTTCAACGTTCGAGGTTTAAAAAACTGTTCAAAGTCCAATGTTCAAGGTTCGAGGTTTTAAACATTGAACTGCCTCTAACATTGAACATTGAACGGGTGGTTACGCTGCTACGACCGCCTTATACGCGCCACGGTAATCAACCACCGCGCATTCGTAATCGTGGGTGATGCGGTACTGGATGCGGCCGCCCACGAACATCTGACCGTTGGCGGGGTTGTCGGCCACCAGCATCTGCGGTTCCTGTTGGCCGTTGAGGAAGGCCAGCTCCACGATCTCCACCTCGTTGGGATCGGCGAACATCATCCAGTCGGTGGCGTCGGTCATGAACGGGTTCTCGAACAGTCCGGCAGGCTGGAAATACTGGAACATGGAGTTGCCGTTGGCAATCGTGACCGCCTGGGGGTTGAAGTTGTTGACGTTGGTGACCTGGGCGCGCAGATCCGACGGGAAGGCCACCGTGACCGGACGGAGGCCGAGCACTTCGGCGCTGCCCGGTTCCGCCTGTTTGAACATGGCGGTGCGGGCCGCTTCGGCCGGGGTAATGTCGTAGGCCGTGGAGCCGAGGTTGCCGTGATCGGCATGGAAGATCGCCTTGGCATCGCCGCCATAGGTGGCATTGGTGATGAACGGGTTCCAGACGCGCTTGGCCAGGGTGCGGCGGGCAGCGCGGGGCAGGCGGGTGATGATCTTCTGGATCAGCCGGACATCGTCGTTGATGATCATGCGGCGGTTGATGGTGATGATGCCGCCCTTTTCGTTCAACGCGTATTCGACCTTTTCGTCGGACAATTCCCCCAGATCCGGGTAATCGGCCACGTCGGTGTCCACATCCGGCAGATCACCGTAGTAGCCGATGCGGATGTTTTCCAGGGTACGGAAGTCCACGGCGCGGCGGATGTTGTTGCCGACCAGGCGCGAGACGCCGTAATCGCTCATTTCGCGGTAATCCTGGGTCAACCTGCGGTAGAGGGTGTTGCCCAGGGCATAGGTGAAGGTGGTGTCGCCGTAGGCAGCCTGCATGCGGCGGAGCTGCTGTGGGTTGAGTACGCCGCTGATGTCCACGTCGCCGGTCATCTCCACATAGGCGGCGCGGATGCTGGTGAAGATCTGGACATCCTTCATGGTGTCGGGCAATTTGACGCCGAACATGCCGTCAAAGGCGGCTTGAAGTTTGTCGGTGGATTCCCGGCCGACAGTTACCCGGACATCACCCGCGCCGCTGACAGCTCCGGAGGCGCTCAACTTGTCGAGCATCTCTTTTTCCGCCTTGATAGCGGCCTGGAGGGATTCATCCTTGAACACGACATCCTTGAAGCTGGCGCGGAGTTTGTCTTGGACCGGTTCGGGCAGTTTGCTGGCGGCCAGGGTGCTGGTGAGGGTCATGGAGCAGGCGACCAGCTGCATCTGCTGCAGTTCATTCGACTGACCAGCGGCCATGGTTTCTTTGAGGCCACTTACAACTGCGGCGATCAGCGCCTCGTTGGTTTTATCTCCTCCGACATCAACAACGGTTGCGGCGGCGATTTGTTCCAGCGCCTGGTCCTGGGTCATGGTCCCGGCGGTGATTCCCGCCTGGATCTGGGTGTACAACTCGGGCCGCTTGCTCTGCAGGGCGGCCAACAGTTTTTCAAACATATCTGTGTCCCCTTTCTGGCCCGCCTCTACGGCTGCAGCCAATCGTAAGAATTTCCCATTATTAGTGGGATTGTAGACAACATCAACTTCCACGGATTTAATCTCGACAGGTTCTTTCATTTTTTTACCAGCTACCATTTTGTCGAGGGCACGGCCAACAGCATCAAACGAAAGGCCAAACAGATCTGGCTTGCCACGTTCAAAACTGTCTACCAATCCATCACGCAACCACTGAGCGCTTTTAAGAATGCACAGATCCGCCTCAATGGCCGTACCAGTGTCGGTAACATTTTTTAGCCAGCCGATTATTTCCTTGACCGATTTTCCAAACTGCTTGTTTGCCGCCTGATGCTGGCTGTCATTCAGCGCAAAAACCCGAGCTCCCTCAATCAGGTTTGGTATGGCGGCAACCAGTGGTTCACGGGTCCAGTTGATCCGCCCGTCCTTGCCGGGGCCATATTCGTTGACCTGGACTCTCCATGTGTAACCGTAGTCAGCGGAGGCAGGGTCACCAACTGCAGCCAGTATCCGGGACGATGCCTGGATCAATTCGACATTCATGGGTTACTCCTTGACCTTTTTAGCATCCTTGGCCACGCGGTATTTCTGGCCATCAGCGGTGATGATGACCAATTCTTTGCCGCTGTCCTTCCAGTCCAGGACATCAGCCGGGGTGAGCGCGCGTTCTGTCGGGACGTGGACGTTGCCGCTGTCGGTTTTCTTTTGTTTGGAGCTCTTAAACACCAGCCCCTCCAGGTACTTTTTGTCGATCGTTTCTGCCATTGTGTTACCTCCTTGGTTTGTTTGCGGCCGCTTGGGCCTTTTCCCAGCTCGTTAAATACTCTTTTTTCGATCCCCACCCCGACATGTAGGCCACATGCATGCAGCCGCAGTTGACGACCTCGCTGGCCGGGGCTTTGGGATCTCTCGGGTACATCATGATGATGTTGCCGATCAGGAACGGCTCTGCCACCGGTTTGGTCTGGCCGTTGTTGTACAGGTG
>Ga0209728_1000986_pt1 | contig 19190 bp, 23 predicted proteins | sample RifGroD1_FD_183997 | JGI IMG/M metagenome (GOLD analysis project Ga0209728, IMG submission 183997) | Groundwater microbial communities from Rifle, Colorado, USA - Groundwater D1 (SPAdes) (version 2) | ecosystem: Environmental > Aquatic > Deep subsurface > Groundwater | place: Rifle, Colorado... | reverse complement strand
ATATTGATCTTTACCCATAGATTCAAATTTAGATGCTAATTCTTGTTGTTGAACAATTAATAAATCTTTTTTAGCTTGAGTTAATTGCTTGACATATTCTATGTCAACTTCAATTGCTTTTCCTTCGGAATCTAGTTGAATTACTGAATTTTCAAAAAGAGATGCAAGTCTGGCGGTTGTAGTTGCAAGTTTAGATTTTTCTTCCTCTGTTTTATTTAATTTTGGCAATAATTCTTCATATTGAGATATAAGAGATGGTATTTCAGACGTTTCTTTTTTGAGTTGCGAAATTGATTTTGTTAATGTTTCAAATGCTTCTTTCGCTTTTTCGGTTTTTTGTGTGAAATTAATTATTTTAGAAGTTATAAACGAAATTGCAAAAGATAATCCAACTGTTAAAGTTGCTTGCCATGCAATTGTAGCAATTCTTGCTCCAATCATTGCCGTGGTATAACCTATAGTTCTTCCAGTTAATGCTTGGAATACTGTTCCTAGTCTTGAAACATTAGAAGAAGTACCTGCAAATACAGCATCAATACTTAATTGAGTTCTAATCGCCCTTAATCTATCAGAGAAATTTTTCATATTGTCTAATAATCCAGCAGTAGCAAACCCTTTAAATCCAATAACTGACGTTGAATTTGTTTTAACCATTTCCATTTGTAGAACTTTAAGGTATCCTACAGAACCCATAACTCCTTCACGGAATTTACTGGAAAATAACCCTATACCAACAACAGCAGTTCCCAATAATACAGGAATTGTACCTAAAGCACTAGATAATTTTGAAAATACATTTACTATTTCTGTTCCCATATCTACTAAACCTTTAAGAGTATCTTGATTTGCCATTGATAAATACAACCCTTGTAAACTGGCAACAAATTCCGATGTATGGGCCTTTAAAGACTTCATATAGATATCTTGTTTTTGTAAAGCTACCCCATTTGCATCAGTTGCAGAAGTCGTATTTTGCAGAACTTTGTCGTAATTTTGCATTAAACTAACGAAAATATTTCTTTGATAAATTGAACTAACAGCAGTAGCGGTTGCTTGTCGTTCTATGTCGTTTAATGTCGACCAACGAGACGCAATTTCCTCAAGTAAAACCGATGCTGGTTTTATAGAAGTAGCAGAATCTTTCATTATTATGCCAATATTATATAATGACTTTTCTATACTTTTAAATTCTTCTGGGTTAGTGTCTTCCCCTACATTTCCAAGTCTAGAAAATATCATTTTTAGACCATTTGCGACCTGACTTCCCGATCTTCGAGTAGTTTCGACAAGAGTTCCGAGCATTCCCGACAATTCTTGCACAGAAACTCCAGCTTCAGCACTTACTGCCCCAACAGTACGCATACCGTTAGAAATCTCAGAAACAGCCTTAGGAAAGTCAACTTGTAGGTTTCTGGCAACAGATGCTATAGTATCTACAATACCTAACGCATCTTCTGCTCCTAATCTATATTGGGCAAGAGTACCCATTAATTGATCAGCACTATCCGTCATAGATTGCCCTGTAATATTCGACATAATTGCTGCTGCTTGCGTCTTTTTGATAGATTCCTCAAGGGTACTATTATAAGTCGAAAATACTTCTAAACCTCTCATTACTGCAGTTGTAGTTGTTCCCATCGCTATAGCATAATTATTTGCCGATTGAGTAATTTCATTAAAGTTTAAGTTTACATCTGTCATCTCAAGACTCATATTGGTGAATCCTTGATTCATATCTGACAAAAATACCAAACTTTGTTTTAATTGGGAAATTACCCCAAAAATTAAATTTCCAACCCCTAACCAAATTCCCATTTTATAAGCCGCAACTTGAATTGACTCTCCAAAAGACATTGCTGATTTATTAGCATTATTTAAACCATTAGAAACTGCTTCCGCATCTAAACTTCTAAAAGATGCCTTTAAATTATCTACTTTTTGTCTAACGTTATCTGTAGCAGGGGTTAATGCAGACATTTCTCTTTGAAGCCTCTCGAATTCAGAGGTATTATACAGACCTGATTTTTGTTGTGCAAATTTAGTGGTTTGCGATGCAAAATCTTGTTGTTGAATACTTAACCAATGTTGAGTATCTAGAGCATTTTGACGAGAAATATCTCCTTCTCTAATTTTTTTATTATTATACTCTGTTTGAAGTGTATTTTTTAGATTAAGAAATTCTACTTCTCTAGAAGAATCAGTTAATCCTCCTGATTTAATATTCTTAGTAGCAAGAGTATATTTTTGTCCCTCAATTTTCAATTGTTCTTGTAATTGGGCAGTTAACTCTGTTTGGCCTTTCTTCTCTGCATCCATCTTTTTATTTAAAAGTGAATAAACACCTTCTAATGCCTGTTTTTGTTGAGCATATACATTATTAGAAATACTACTATTTGTTTTACTTTCTTGATTAATTACTGAATCGTATTCTTTTTGAGCAGTTTTTAAAACATTTAATAATTTAATTCTTTGATCAATGTCTGTATTACCTGCTAATTTAATACCTTTATCCATAAATTCTTTTGCACTAATATTTGCAGCTTTATATTGTTTAATTAAATTTTCTATTTCTATTGATATCTTGTTTATTGTTTCCGTACTTGTTCCTGTATTACTAGTACCCAAAGATTTAGTTGCTTTCATTGCATTATCAGCAGATATTTTTATTTTATCAAAAGAAGATTTGATCTCGTCTAATTTAGCTTTTAAGTCTTGAGGTACATTGAAATTCCTTATATCCATACCGCCAAGTTCAGCTTTTAATTCTCTTAATGTTTCAAGATCATTAGGACTTATAAAAGAATTTGATTTACTTCCAGTTAATTTTAGGTCATTATTATTAAATTCAGATTTAAATTTAACTAAATCTTGACCCATCTTATTAATTGTATCTTGGTTCAATTTTTTTATTTTTCTAGTTGATTCAACCCATTTTTGACCAATAATCTTACTTGCATCATCATACACGTTAACTAATTTTTGAGTAATTTGAACAGTTTGGCCTGTAGCAGTTTTAAGTTCCCCTACTTTTTGTACTGCTCTTGAAATACCATCTTTTTCAACCATATCAATCTTTATATTTTTTATGTTGTTTAATTTTTCTATATCTCTGGTAATATCTTTCCAACCACTACGAATTCCATTCGTTGTATTTCCAAATTCTTTACCTAGTTTTTCTAATCCTTTTAATGCGGTATCACTAATATTTAAATCAATTTTTAAATTATGATTATTCTTAAACCAGTTTTGAATTTCTGTCATTTGACTATTGATTATTTTTTGTGAATTCGCAATATCTATTTTTATAAGAATACCTGAAAAATCATCTGCCATAATTTAATCACCTCTCGTTTTCTATTTTATGGGATAGTAAATAAACCCTACACATGAGAATAGGGTAAATAAAATACCCCCCATAAAGAGAGGTAAATGCTTTACTTTATTAATATAAATTTTGTTCTTCAAATTTACTTTGAATATTTTTCTTTAAATCTTTAATTTTTTGTTGCTCTTCCATATCTTTGATATAAGTGTTGGGATTTGAATTGTAATATTTTTGTAATTTACTTTGATTGGAACTCTTTTGAATATTAGTATATAATTGAGACACCATAAAATAAATTACAAAAAGTATTATTAGTCCACCAATAATATCCCCGATATGAATTTTTGATTTTTGCATTATATCACATCCTGTAACTTATTACTATTTATAGTATATGATATTGCATAATTAAATACAATGAATTTACTTGAATCTATTTAATTTTCTAACCTCTATATTAATTGCCGTTTTAACTCTTGCAACTATATCTGCCTGTATTTTTACAATTGCTTTTTCCATAAAATGAGACGCACTTCTATCATGGAATCTGTCATTCACTCCTTCCCAAACTCCTCCCCAAGAAAAACCATCATTCATCCAATCTTCAATATCAACATAAGCTCCTTTAGATATTCCCAATTTAGTAGATCCAAATAATGAAGTATGTCTCATTTTTTCGTGGTCAAAATATACTTTAAATTGGATTGAAGTTGATGTAACAATTAAATCTCCTGCGGTTATTGAATTGAGTAAAGAAAATGTACGCTCGTAATTAGGAGATGCAGGAATATCATAAATTGCTCTCTGAACTTCCTGTTGTAATTCACTAACAGCAATTGCTTGTATTGCTCTTAATTGATTTAGAAAACTACTTGATTTTAATAAATTATCAATTGCTCCTGAAACAGACATTAAACCACTCCTTAAAAATTGCTTATTTATACATTTGAGAGTAACCCAATAAAGTTACTCTCAAATGATGTCAATATTAAATGATCGTATTATCTGAATTATCATTTATATCAACTATTTGCTCTACATTCATTTTATTTACAATCATATCCATAATCTGTGGGGTTACTTCTGGCATTTTTTGTAATACTTCTTTAATCCAATCACTTGCCTTATCAACTTCCTCTTTTGGTAAAGCTTCAATAATTTCACTTAGTAAATTAAGATTAATTAATTCATATATATATGCAATTAAACTTACAGCATCTTCTGGAAGAGGAATGTTAGTCATAAATTTAACAATTAAAATATGGAATAAATAAATACTATCAGTATATTCATCAATATTTGTTCCACTTTCTTTTAATTGTTCATTAATTGATATATATTCTCCTATTAATTTTGGTATGTCTGTTTTCTTAAAATATTTATTTACTATCATTTCGTATTTACCATCCATAAGAGGGACTACTGTTTTCTCATTAAATTTAGAGTTTTCCTTGTGGACTGCACTTAGAGTAAGTTTTTTGTTGTTTGCCATTATATTTTCCTTCTTTCAATTATTATTTATTTGTTTTTAACTCAATCCCATGTTCCTTAAATTTATTTATCAATCCTTTCATGCCTTTTGTCATATCTTTTGGATATAATTCTAATAATATTAAATTATTATCTGAACATATTATTTGTTTTTCCTGCATTCTCTTTTTATAAAATTCTCTCCTTTCCATACCAAAATATTCAACAATTATGTCGTTTGCCAAAAACCAATCACATCTTTTATATCCACATCTAATGTCATCTGTGAAAGCTGAATAATAAACTTCTTTGTCATATGATAAATCATTGTCTATAAATAAATCTGTAATAATTAATTCTGGTTGTGAAAGGCACAAATCATTATTTTTTGATCTATACGTTTTAGAAGAATACATATTCCCATCATAATTTGGTTCTAATCCTGCTGATTGACAAGCATTAACATAACCATCAAAACATCGTCTATATGTATGGTAATGTGCCATATCTTTGTTTTCATTAACCTCAAATGCAATTGGAGTTCTGCCTAAAACTTGTGCAAATTCTTTTAAGTCGTTTATTAATTTTTCTTTATTATATGCAATATATAAATGTTCTTCAGGATCTTTATTTAATTTCATTTTTAATCCTTGCGCCATTACGGAATTAGGAGTTCGATTGAAAATATTACTTAATTCAATATTTGTTTTATTTGAATATATAAGTCTAAGCTTTTCTAAATCCTCATCGCTCCATTTTTCTCTAGAAACTAAACCCATTCTATTTGCTTTTGTATTAATTCCACTTTCTGTTCTATAAGGTAGCAATTTTAATAATTCTTTAGTTGTTATTTTATTATAGTTTTTTCTAATAATATCTAATTCTTCCTGAGAATAATCATCTCCAATAGTTCTAGTTATTCCAAAATCGTGAGCTTTATGTGTTATTGTATCTTTAGGAAACGGACTCAATATTTCTAATAAAATTTCCCAAGTAGATATAGGATAATATTTATACAATAATTTTGTATGTTCTTCAGTCCATTTATTTTTCTTTTTGGAAATATTATTAGTTTTTAATATTTTATATATGTAATTTACATCACTTAATTGATATTTAACTGCTATTTCTTTTAATGGAATATCGTTTATATAATCCTTGATTACTCCATCATAATCTTTCCTCTTTTTTGCCATTTTTACATTCCTCCAACTTTCTAATTTTATTTATAATCTCTAACCACTAACCATTCTCCAACAAAACAACATACAAAAAGAGAGCACTTATCCAGCACTCTCCAAACAAAAAGAAGCAACAGTTGGAGGTTGCTACTTCCCATATTTAATAGCAAACTAAGCGTCCAAAGTATGCTAAAATTATCAAATTTAAACTAAAACAACAAACAAAAGAACCCATATTTTTATGGATTCTTTAAAGAAAGGCACTATGTTCTGGTATATTGCTCTTTATAAGTAGAAGGAAATAATTGCAATAATTCAGCATATGTTGCATGAATAGATTCAAACAAATTGTAATTATACATAATTGCTTTATCGATATCTAACATGTTGATAATTTGACCAACAAACCATTCTTCATAAAGTTCTGCTTTTGAAATTGTGTAAACCTGATCCAATAAAACCACACTATCTTTATCTAAAAAAGAATTATCAATTTTATTGATAGGTGCATTATTCGGATATTTTAATTTATCTGTCTTATTTTCAACACAATGGATTCTATCAGTGATAGGAGAGATAATAATCCTCGGAGAATTTTGACTATATTTATTAAGAATTATATAAAGGCGAGCTTTATTAGAGCTAATCTTTGGATCAATATTTTCTTCTAAATCAAACCAAAATACACATCCTTTCTGTAAATGATTTCTAATTGCATACTTTGGATTTTTCGGTTTTAAAGGACATGACAATATTATTCACCCTTTCTCAATCTTCGTTTTCTCCATCCTTCGAATATTTCTTTCTCATCTTCCGTTTCTACGTATATACTATCATAATAATCATAAGTTTCTTGTCGTTTCTTTCTGTCAAAAATCATTTCTGAAAAAGACGATGGTTTTACTGCTACCACACTCATTCTTTTCACTCCTTTCCATAACTTTTGTTTAATTCTAGAATCATTAATCTTTACTAATGATTTATGGGAATTACGCCTAACCATTCTTACTCGTGGTTTCACTCTCATGATAATCACCTCTTCCATACACATCTTACCACAAAAGACAATTATATGAAAAGTATTTTTAAAAATTAAATTAATCCCAATAATCACAATCTAACCAATACAAACATCAAACATTTCCTAATAAATCCTCTAACTAAACCATCCTTAACTAAAACTTCCTCACCATAATCATTTCCTTTATTCTCAAACTCTTCATTAGCATAATACTCTTCATAATTCCATTCCTCGTAATAATCTCTGCAAGGAAATTCAATCAACCTACCCATAATTATACCAACTCACTTTTAGTTATGTATTCATCACCTTGATCCTTACACTTCCCCATATCCTTATACTTTTTTCTAATCTCCCTCAACATTCTCCTACTAGAACCCACACAACCCTTCTTAATCCCTTTCATCACAATCGAACCATCACTTCTACCTAAACACAAATCTCTACCCTTTACAAACGATTCTACAACAGCATCACGATTTTCAAATTCCTCAACAATCCAATCTAAATCATACTCAGCTAATAAATTAATTTCCCTTAATTTTAAAATCTCATTCTGCAAACTAATCCTACCACGATCCCCTTCGTACCAAGTTTTAGGGAAAATAGTGGAATAGTAATCCCACTTATAATCTCCTCTACCTGATAAACTATTTGAACAAATATTGAGTCTGCCACCATAGTTGTTATTGGTATCTTTAATACAGTATGCTTTTTCCATTTATGTATCCCCTCTACTTCTAATATTTTAAGGTCGATTGATTCATAAGTTATCAATCCCTATGTGTATTAGTATAGCATGAGGAGTTAAAAGTGTAAAGCCTAAACGATAAAAATATATCAAAACAATTTAAGCAATTTTATCTGTTATATTTGTCACTCCATCTTATACTCTATTAAATCATCGATTTTACAATTTAGTGCTAATGCAAATCTAACCAAGACATCAAGCATCATGTTATTGGATTTCATAATTTGATAAAGTCTTGCAGGAGTAATGTCCATTTTATTTGCTATAAATGTCTTTGTTGCTCCAGTTTGGGCCTGATATTCTTTTACTTTTCTCTCTATGTTGTTTGTAATTGTTATAATCATTCAAATCACTCCATTCTATTGTTATTATACCAAATATCCTCCGTGATATAAAGTGGAAAGGATATACTAAATATTCCATCAACAGCAATAGATAGAATCATTGACCTTAACATCAACAAATAAATTATATCACACTCACAAAACATAAGTCAAATAAAATTATTTATTAGTTTATAAATTACTAAATAAAACATCTAATACAAGAAGTCTTTACTCAAATAATGGCATATACATGGGCGTACAACCCTTACTGTAATCATCTTGTAACGATTTATATTCTCCCATTGGTTTAAAGAAATTTCTTGAATAAAAATCAATTGCATCTGGAACAGAATGTAAAACAATCATCTTAACACCTAATATATTCATTGAAATATTATAAATATCTCCTATCACTGATCCCAAAACTATACTACTAATTAAATTATCTCCAAACTCATCATCATGATATAATAAGTCTTGATAAATTGTGCTTACTGCAAACATTTTTATTTCAATAGAAGGGATGCCACGTATGTTACCATTTATATTGACTTCATCAAAATACAATATAGAAGTAGATGATAAAGTATAATAAGCTATTAACCTTCCATTTAATTTATTAATAACTAAATAAGTAACTCCTTTGCCACATTCACTGTCGGAAAGCGCATCTTCTTTTACATATCTATCTATTTCATTATCTCCACAACAAAAATCAGTCAATAAGTAGACTGATTCGTTGTTTAAAAGTATTACATCATAATTAAATGAATAAATAACTTGAAGCATAATTTAACCTTTTCCATTTAACATTTTTGAAAATTTAAGGCATTGTTTTAGAAAAGCAGGAGGAATAACGTTCTTCTTACTATCTTCTAAAAACCTTTTTGATTTGTCTTTATCGATCATAAATATTGAATCATTTGGTCTTGCCAATAATGTCATATCTTTCCCTCCTTTAATTTTTGTTTTCTTCTTACCCATATTATACCACTCCTTAAAGATTACTTCAAGAAGTATTATGCCCAAATTTTCCAATTTAGAATCTTAGTTGTAGATAAAATTATAGATATTATGTAAAGGAGGATTAAATTCCGTTCCCCTTTAAATTACAGGGGGCAAGACTAAGGTCTCTCCTACCTTAATTATATCACACAAAACATATCGCTGTCAAATATATTTATTTATTACTTTACAACCTTATAAAACATACAACAAAATCATTCTATTTCTTCATCATCATTAAAAAATCTCAATCTTTTCGGCATATCCTCAATGTTATTACATTCAGTTTCAAATAATTTCTTAGACCAATCTTCTGGATCATAATGAAATACATAGTTTTTATCATCTTCAATTTCTTCTCTTGTCTTGATTATCAATTTTTCAATCTTATTATCTTCGATCTTATGATTATGCTTCAAATATATCCCTACTAATTCTAAATATCTATTTACATATTTTTCATAATTTTTATCAAGAAATATTCCAACAAGTTCTTCTAGTAGTGCCTCTGCATGCATTGTATGTCTACAATTTTCCAATTTTGCTTTTTGAATACATTCTATTAATACAGTAATATCTTTATCACTAAGAGTAATATCATAATTTGTAACTTTTTGTCCAACTTCCATTTGGTTTTTTCTCCTAAAATTAATTTTATTTTATACTTTACAAATCAAACAACAGCATGTATAATGATGAAGGAGATACAAATAGAAAATATAATATAGAAAGGAAGTGAGAATATTATCAGAGATGGGCCTTGAGAGATAGATACATAAGGTAAAAATTTCAACAACTTTGTAAGTCACAATAATACAAAAATAAATTAATTTAATGAAAGAAGGAATTAAAAACATGACAAACAATTTACAAGTATTTAATAATTTTGAAGGAATTAATGTAGAAATCATCACTGATGAAAATGGTAATCCTTTGTTTGAAATTTATACAACAGGTATGGCTTTAGGATATGTAAAAGAATCAAAGGGTAAAAAGTATGCACAAAAAGATAGAATTGAAAAGATAATTGCAAATGCAGGTATATCAACAGTTGTACACGGTGTACAACAATATTTAAATGAATCAATGCTGTATGATTACATGCTAGAAGCACGTACTGAAAAATGTAAAGCATTTAGAAAATGGGTAACAAATGTAGTTCTCCCTACAATTCAAAAGTATGGTGCTTACATGACAGAGGGGGGTAATAGAGAAGACTCTTACAGACCCAGATTTTATTATACAACTAGCAACTCAGCTTAAGGATGAAAGACAAAAAAGATTATTTGTCGAGCAACAATTAAAAGAAGCACAACCTAAACTTGATAAATATGGAGTATTTCTTGATGCAGAAGGTACATATACATTTGAACAAGTTTCAAAAATGTTAAGCACTAGAAGCAAAGAAGAAGGTAGTAAAATTAAAGTCAATAAGAAAACTCTGCCAAGTATTCTTAGAGATTGTGGTATTATCAGCAAAAATAAAATCAAAGGTAGATATAAAAATTTGCCAAATAAAGGATTTGAAAATTACTTCAATATTTCTTGTGAAAGTGATAGGGATGATATTGATTCAGAATTGACTAGGGTTAAAACTATTGGTATTGATTATATATATGATATTTTGTTAGATAGAAAGGAGAAAGGTAAGAATTTAGTTGTGTTAGGGTAAAATAAATACATAAATAAATATTATATAATTTGATAGAGACTCTAGTGGATTAGAGTCTCTTTTCTTTTGATAATTTTATCACATAATCCATAAAATCTCATTCTAAACCTTCGAAATCAATCAGACCAACGAAATCAATCAGACCAATACAATCATACCAAAAACAAATTCTAACTCAACACAAGCAATCCTGATGCGAGTAAGATGATATTGTGAGGATAAATTGAGTTAAAATTATCAAAAATAGATTAAAAAATAATCCCATAATTTCGCAGCGATAGCAAGAAATTATGAAAGCGTAATGCGACAAAGCATTACAAGACCTTGCTTTGTTTAGTTTATATTATAATAATTATTTTTGCTAGGGCGATTTCCATCGAGGATCATTACGCAATTTTGGTGTCCCAAAATTACTTCATGAATATGTTGTGATAATTATTTTATTTTTATTTATTTCTGATTTTAGGGACAATTTTGGTGCAAACCTCTTAAAGAAAGGTTGCAACAATTTTGTCCCTAAAATATCTAAAATATTATAATTCTATCTTTTCAACAATCCAATATCTTTTATTATTACTTTTCTTTGGTAAAATTATATAATTTAATTCAATCATTTTTAATCCATCATTTAATTTATCATAACTTTTTTGTAATCTCCTATTAACTTTTAAATCAATTTTCTCAATTAATTCTTTCTGATCTTCTTTTTCTAATCTTTTGCCAATAATACTCTCTAAATATTTCTCTAATTCATCAGTTTTATTTTGTTCCTCAATGATTCTATATTCATCCATACTAAAAATCTCCTTTAAATATTTGCAATATCCATATTTTCCATATGCTTTTATAATTAATATTTCAGATAAATCTTCTTCACATTTGAAAAACATTAATTCATTTATTTTCTTGGTGCCTTTATTGTCTTCTTGTACAATATTATCATAAACCATATTTGAATAGTCATATTGCCTTGGAAATTCTTCTATAAACTCTTTTACAGTATGAACTCTTAAAAAGTTAGCCATATGTATTTTCTTCTTTAACTGAGTTTCTTTGCCACCTAATGAATTATTATTGATTATCTTTATGTATAAGTGGAATTTATCATTTTCATCTTGTATTCTCTTCCGTCCAATACACTGGATAAGGACTCCTGTATCTTCGACTTCACAAATTACATGCTGTATTTCAGTGTCAACTAAATTTACTCCTGCATCCATACACGTTGTTGTGATTAGTATTAATTCTTCAAATCTTTCATTCTTTAGCATTTCCTTAATCTTTGGTTTGTCAACATATTTATAGTAATCGCTGTTGTGTTTACTACAGTTGAACAAACAATAATCCTTATATTTTTTAAATAATTCATATGCTTTCTTTGCTGATTGAATAAAGAAAATAGCTTTTTCATTTCTTGAAATTATTTCATCCATAAACATCTCAAAAGTATCATCATTTTGGAAGAAAGATAAGTCTTCAATGAAATCAAAATCAATAGGCAATTCATAATCTATTGTTTCTATACCTTTATTGTCATTAATAAATCTCTTCATTTGATCCCCAGTAGCACTCATGAATATCTTTATTGCTGATGATTGACTTAATATTAAATCAAATGACATGTCTGTTGTTTTTGAGAAAGACGCATCACTCATAAAGTAATGAAATTCATCACAAACAATATATTTATACTCACTTAAATCATTGAAATATTGCTTCAGTTCTTTGTATTCTAGTTTTTGATATGTTTTAATGTCTATTACATCTGACTTATTGTCTCTTGATATTTCATCAATAAATTGCTCTGTACAATTACTCCTATGTATTAGCATCAATATTTTCTTATTTTCACCTTTTGCAATATCATAGAGTATATTTTTAATTAACCAACTCTTACCTACCCCTGTACCTGCTTTTATTGTTATAATGTCTCCTAGATCCCATATTTTTATTTGTTTAATTGTAACTACATCGCTAACTCTTAATTTCTTTTTCATATATTTTACCATCCTTAATCATATTTTGGCACGCAAAAATACCTAGATTATCATATCTAGGTATTTGTTTACTTCTTATTAAATTATTTTATATGTACTATTTTGATACTTTTTGCATTTTATGTTCTAGACATTTCTTACACCATTTTTCATAAGCAGTTTGTGTTTCATCATGACCAAATATGAAAAATACATTCTTTGTTTGATTATGTCTACCAGTCCCTAGAACTCTACATCCCTCATTAATATAGTAATCAGCTTGGTCAACATTATATATGTATTTTATTTTTGCTTCTTGTGGCATTTTAGACATTGTTTTCAACTCCTTAATCATATATTTTGTTAATGTAATAGTTATTACACAGGTAATAAATTTGAATCTCGTAGCACTTTTAGTGCCTTTTCATAATCTTCTTCTTTTATTTTGATTGTCTTGTATTTCTGCTTATAATTTGGGATATAACTCCAAGCATCTTTACTATTAATCAAATTCCATTTGCTATCAGTTTTATATTTATTGATGTATTTGTTCTCTAATGCTCTTATTTCTGGTTCTATCATTCTCTCACAAACTTCTACAATATCAAAAGTAGCTCCATCTTCAAACATATCAAATATATGTGGAACAGGATTATCTTTAATATGATGTGCTCTAAATCTTTCTCTAAAACCTTTAATAGTTGAACCTATATAAATATTATTGTTCAATACTATCTTATAGACCCTTATTTTATTTTCATCTTCCTTAGATATAATAAAATTAGGGAACTCTATTCTATTATTACCTTTGGTGTCTTTTCTTGCATTTATCTTTTCTAAAATATCTGTATATATCTCTTCGATAATGAACTTGTTACCTTCTTTGCGATATTTGAAATACCTCTCCAATTCTTTTAGTTGCGACATTTTAGAATTCCCACTAGCAACTTTTAAATTTAATAATTCGCATAGTTTCCTATAATTTGGTATTATCATGTATTTTTTTAATTTACTGATGTCCATATATACCACCTTTCTTTTATGTCAATTATAACATTTTATTTTATTGAAGTCAAATTAAATTATATATAATTACTAAAATAGTTTTACTTTCTCTTCTAATAATTCACATAATTTTTTGTAATTTGAAATGGTCATCCCTTTTGCTAATTGTTTAATGTTCATTGCTTAAATACATCTCCTTCAATATTTTATTTCTCTCACTTCTGTTTAAATTTATTAATACTAGTAGGACAAGGTGGAGAGTTTACCTTTAATAATGATTCATGAGGTCATTATCACTACTAGTAAAATTTGTGCCTTTAAGACACATCAAAAAGCACCTTAATTGTTTCAAGGTATTTTAATCTGTCTTAAATTATTATTGATTTATTATATTTACGGAAAATTACAAATTATTAAACCCTTGCTACAGGCCACTTTCAGGATGTTAAATATCCTATGAAAATGTCCTTTTATTTGGATGGGATGGATGGGGATGGATAAGGGGAGGGATTAAGTTGTAATTTTAATCCCTTTGGATGATTATTATTTATCTTTTGATTTATCTTCAATTCCTTTTTTATCTTCAACTTCTCCATCAAAATTAAACATTCCATCAATCATCTCCTCACTGTGATCCTTGGCATATAGTTGAGTTGTCTTAGGATCAGAATGATGCAAAAATAGTTGGACTTCCTCAAGACTAAACTTTTTAGGCAATCCAGTTTTTGGATCAATAATACGTGGATCTGTTCCCTGAAGCATTACCTCGGCTTTTGAGTGGCGATATGAATGCGGAAATATATTTAATTCTTTACCTTCTAATTCACTTAATATTGCAGAAATGGCAACAACTCTATCATATAGTGAACCATAAGTTACTTCTTTTTTATTTTCTCCTTTCCCACTAATCCAAATAGAATCTATATTATCTTCGCCACGTTCTGCTATAAATTGCTTAACTAATTCTCTAGTATCATTTAAAAATACTAAAGGAAATGCTTTTCCTCTTTTACCTATTACAACATTAGTTTTATTTCCTTCTTGCAAATCTTGTTTCTTGATTTGATATACCTCATTCCTACGCCCTCCAGAATCAAACAAAAGCATATGTAAAACTGCAAGTTGTAATTTCTCACGTTTTATTAATTCTTCTCTAACTCTCCATATTTGATCAAATGTCATAAAGAAATTATCTTCATTTGTCTTTACTGGTTCAGAGGGAAGACCTTTCACTTTTCTAGATACATTATTTTCATATTCTGTCTCATCATCTTCCTCTGCATATGAAAGCATTGAACGACAAGCACTCATTAATCTATTTGCTCTTGCATTAGATACTTTCAACTCATCACTCAACCAAATACTTAATCTTCTAAAATCCTTTTTTCCTAAATCAAGAATACACTTATTGCCACAAAATCTATTGATATAAATCATAATTATTCTCAAATCCTGAAAGTAAGCGTCTATAGTACCTTTCTTCTTTTTCCTTTGTCTATATTCTTCAAGAAAATCATTCATTACATCTTTATTTTTAGGATTAATTACTGCCCATTCTTCTTTTGTGTATATTGGATTATATACTCTACCACGTTCTGCCATGTGTTAATTCACTTCCTTTAATTTATTTTCAAATATTTCATATATCTTATCTGATGTTTTTCTATAAATATGATGTGGATAAAAAGATAATAAAATTAAGCCATTATCTTTACATAATTTTATTTTAGTATCTTTATCACTTTCATATTTAATTTGTGACTTAAATTGTTTTCCTAAGAACCCAAATATCTCAATAAAAATATCTTTACCATCTAAATGTAATAGAAAATCAAATCTATATCCTCCCTTATAATTAGGGATATAATCTCTGTAATATATCTTATCTAATTTAAAATCAATATTATGATCTTCTAACATTGTAGCAAATAAATATTCCAACATAGATTTGCATAATCTACCACCTTTTGTAGTCATAACTTTTGCTACTCTTTTAAGTCTAAATTTATTACCAAATGCTTTCTTTAAGGCGGTATCCCAAGAGCCAAATTTCTTAACATAAGTTGTATACCCTGGCATATTCTCTTCTTCATTTGTATCTGGTTGAGATGGATATCTATTATATTTTATATAAAAATCTTTTAAACATTGAATTAATTCTTCTTCATCCATTCTTCTGGTAATACTTCCTTGTGTTGGTCTTAATCCTACTAATAATAAAGAATTTGAGATATTACCAAAATGATGATCGTATGCACTGGCACTATAATATCCTTCTTTTGTTTGGCTAAAATTGTTTAAATCATTCGTGTTTGGTGTTCTTCCTAGAATATCATTTACTTCTTTTAATTTTAATAGCATATTTTCCTCAAGTTTTTCGTTGTTGAATCCACTATAATCATATCCGATTAATTTATATGTATTTTCTATACTCCCAAATCTTCTCTCATAGGCAGAATAAGATTGGATATTATCATATTTTATAAAATCGGTACTATTTAACAAAAACATATTATTTTTCAAGTGAATTTCTGTAATCATCCTTAAATCATCTAAAAGTTTTTCATCTGTTAATCTATCATTTTGATAAAATCTTTGCTTATCTTCTGGTATTTTTGCTCCTGCAAGCAATAATGACTCATACCAACTTCCAAATCTTTTTCTATACAACTCACTAGCAGGTAATCCGTTCTTTGCTTTGAAATCTTTAGATTTGGGTATTCCAATCTCCTTGATATAATCCCTCATGATTTCAATTAATTTCTCATCTGTAAACTTTTTTAATGCCATCTTTCCAACAACCGCCTTTCGTTTATTTAATTACTGCCTTAATCCAAAAAAGAAAATTAAGAGGAAAGGATAAATTAAGGCAAATTATCCTTTATCGAGCTGCAGATTCTATCCCCTCAAGTGCAACATAATCAATCACACAAAGTAAGCACCTCAAATTAATGAAGTGCCTGAGTTCTATAATTGATTAAATTATTTCTTATCTTTATTTATGTATATTATTTAACTGTTTTCAATTTATCTTCAATTAACTTCTTTGCTTTCTTTTCTTTATTCCTTTTTGCTCTTGCTTGCTCAATAATTTTGTACTCCAACCACCCTCCGTCAATATCTGATTTTCCAATCCAACGATAATCAATTTCAGGATATCTATAATGAAACATCTTTTTCTTTAATTTTGCCGTAGCATCAGCTTGACCTTTTACATCCCAAACAATTACAGAGTCATCAGCATAAGTCAAAACATAATCGGCCACATATTTTATAGAAAGGATATTTTCCTCTTTGTATTTACATTTTGGTTGGAGTTCATATTTTACTTGTCTCTTATATTCTTTAATTGTTCCATTTTCTAATCCTACTTCTACTATTTCTTTGAAAAATTTAAGCTCAAGCTCACTGTCGTATTGAATTCCTTTATATGTACGTTTTAGTTTTCCAGCATCACTTAAATCAACATGAAATTTTGAGTACTTTTTCTTTGCTATTTTAATTCATCTCCAATATCTCCTAATATTCCAATATCAAAACAAAGACATCACACTAAAGCAATGTCTTTGTTATAATTTTATTTTATTTATTACTTATTAACACTAATCTACATTCTTAATTATGTAATATATTTTCCCATCCTTGAAGTAGCCAACAACTTTATTTACTGTTGCTTCTCTAATTTGTACATTGCCATCAGAAGCACCATAAAATTTTGAAATCTGATCCTGAAACGTCTTTATTAGATTATCTGTGTCTGTTCTCTCTACAGCATCAAATCTCAACCATAAGTAAATTTTCTTACTCTAATCAATATGCTCTTCATGCGAGATTGCTTCATTAGGAAATTTATTTTGCCAATTTCTATATTCATCAGAAGTTACTGTTCTTAATTTTCCATAATCATCAATAATAGTCTTAGTAATATAATTACAAGAAAATCCATGGCACTTTACAACAGTAAATTCCTCTATATCAGGATCTAAGAAATCTAATTTATTTTGCTGTTCTTTAATAATTTCATCTTGTTCACTAATTAATCTTCCTTGCTTGTCTATTTCTTTCGTCTTAGAACTCTTAATCCCACCATTTCTTTTATTCTGATATTTTGCTTTATCATAAATTACTCTATTTTGTAGTAAGGATATATCATAGCACTTACCCATATTCTTTACAGCATCTTGTGATAATTTCAAACTCAAATCACTTAAACCATTAAATATACTTTGACATATTTTTATTTTATCTTTTGTACTATATTGATCATTTATATAATTAATACAGTCATCATAGAGTTTTTCTATTTCGTGAGGGTCTGCTTTAGCAAATGTATTCTTAACCCTGCGTTTACCAAATAATTTCTCATTATCAATTACTTCATCTTTTGCATGTTCCATAATATATACTCCACGCTTACGAAGAGAAGGAAGGACTTCAGAAGTAATCCATTTGCGAAACGAACGTGCATTTTTTGCTTTGCTTTCAATACATAAATCATAAAAATTATCTTCTGTGACATATGTATTTTCAAAATCTATATCTTTAGTGATAATTATCAAGTTGTCACTAGCCGACAACCCTTTAATATCAAGGGTTTCACAGATATTCTCTATTTCATCTTTTCTAAGATATAGTTTTCCTTTTGATGTTTTCGTATATCCTAATCCGAACATAGTATCATAAAGATTAAAGTGATCTTCTCCATCAATTGTCATGATTCTAATTTGACCGAATTGCTCACTTGTAAATAGTTGTAATTCATTTTTCTCATTAACATTATTATTTTCCATCATTATAAATCATCCTTCTTTCTTAATTTTAATTTTAATCACATATAAAATATTATTTCTTCCTTGCCCTATCACACCACTCGCAGTATGCTTCATAACTTTCTTCCCGACTGAACTTATACCACACTTTTTTAGTAGTGGGATGTACACCTGTGGCCTTGATTACAACACCTTTATAGGCGTAGAAATTGGCCTGAAGTGGGTTGTAAACATAAATAAATCCATCTAACTCTTTTAATTTTTCTGTCATTTTAATATCACTTCCTTTCAATATAAATTTGCATTACACTTTGCAATACATAAAATCTCATTCTAATTAAAGAATGAGATTCAATCTTTTGCAAAATTTTAAATTTTAATTGCTATTTATTTCAATTAAATGTGAAAATTTGATTGGGTTTGGATTTATTTACAAATTCAAACGAATGATTTATTGAGTTATTTCAATTGTTTCACTTCAATCCTAAATGACTCAAATTGTAATTCTGGTGCACCAGTATGAGATACACATTTAAAATTTAAAGTAATATCAGTTGTTGGTGTATAGAATCCACCTGCGACTGGTTGTGAACCAGCATTACCTCCAAATGTTGTCGTATATGATATACCATGTGATAATGATGAATTTGGAATTTCAGCCCCACCACTTGCGTTAACGAAAGCAAACC
>Ga0209728_1000985_pt1 | contig 19225 bp, 22 predicted proteins | sample RifGroD1_FD_183997 | JGI IMG/M metagenome (GOLD analysis project Ga0209728, IMG submission 183997) | Groundwater microbial communities from Rifle, Colorado, USA - Groundwater D1 (SPAdes) (version 2) | ecosystem: Environmental > Aquatic > Deep subsurface > Groundwater | place: Rifle, Colorado... | reverse complement strand
AGTCTGAAGCCCCTCATGAGTCAGAGAGCGCCAGAAGAACCTATCATATTCCATCTAGAACGATATCAGAGACGATTCGGCTTTTCACTCTATCCTCACACCCCTATTCCCTCGCATCATCCGATCAATAGCATTAAACTTAGAACTCTCTTCATACAACTCCTGTATAACCTTCTCATCCTTGCACCTCTTACCCGTCCAACTCTTGCAGCCGGCGCAATTCTTTCTGCTGCTCTTATCTTTAGGTTCGTGGAATTCGCATTTAGGCACCGTGATCACCGCCTTATGGACATAGAAAAAGCGAACCTGGATTCAGTTCCCAATTAGATTGGGCACCTCCATAGAGTTCGCTTTTGTGCGTTTTCGTTTCATAAAATTTGATACTAGTATTATAACACGGCAAATATTTCACGTACATGTCAAGTTTATTTCACGGGTTTTTCATGGCCTAAAAGACGCGCTAAGTCTCTAACTGCAAGGCATCCACACCAAAAAGTAAAATACTAAACTCGTCAATCATCTCATTTCGCCATCTTCGGACTGACGACTCACCACAGTGGATTTCAGCAGCTACAAGCTGTAATCTATCTGACCACTGTATTAAACTTTTACTCGGTTCAAGGTAAAGTTTATGGATAACCTCGTACTTCTCTGGTTGACCTTTAGCAACCATTCTTTCCTGAAGTCTTGTTAGGCTAGCCTCCATCTGCTTAATCATCACGATGGTTCGTATTCTGCTTCGCCTAATCGCCAGAATGGTAACATCCTCATTAGCCAGATCCTCGACACTGAACGCTTCTATGACGTCTTCCGATGCCGTATCTTGCGAATTCTCAAAATGCTCGACTAAACCCAAATAGTGCTTCAGTAGTAATTCCGTATTGTGGAATCTGTTTTTTCTTTTTCGCATCCGCTCTTCATTTTTCTGCAGCTTCAATGCCTCAACGGCAGCCGCCGTAGCAATCTCCTGAACATTAACTGTACCAAGTTTTTTACCCATTTAGAACTCCACCCCCTAACTTCGGCTCCAAAATGATGCTTTTTTAGCTCTCTCACCAATTTCCCTTCGGCTTAGTTTCTTGGTGGTGCTCGCTTCTTCTAGTGTCCATCCGTCTCGCATCCTCCAAGTAAATAATTCGTAGGATATGCCATTTCCAATGGCTATCTCGATAACATCCTTTGGGTAGACTCGATTATCTTTTCGATTTTGAAGCATTAAGGCTTTTTTGTCCGTTAGGGGTTGGGTTGCAGCGCGTTCTTGATCCCAACCTCGTTCTACGCGCCGGTGAAAAACTTTGGGGTTTATACCATTCTGTTTGGCGATTTTTACCCATTCCTTCATACCCCGTCTTTTACGCGGTGGCGTTGTTAGAGCCCTGGCTTTTTCCCACGCTAACCCCCTAATGCGTCTAGTTAACACGCCTGGGCTTATACCGTTTTGCTGTGCCTGTTCGTATTCTTGGGGAGTGATGTAATACTCGTAATTACTCATCGATCATTGCCTTAGGCGCTTTCGGCTTCCAGTTACAAAGATCATTACATGTATCGCATGGATCACTACCCAGTTTAGCAAGCTCTACCTCAGTCATAAAAGAGTACAAACACTGCTTACATTTTTCTTCGTTTTGTAGTTCCTTTTCTTCCGATTCGTAATCCTTTAGATAACTTTTCTCCTTGAGCTTTTTCTCGTGATTCTCCATCATCCCATCCATGTAAATTCCGTATTCCTTACAGAGAGTATGGGCCAGGGTGATTGCCGACTGAGCCGTATCTAATGACTCTTCCGTCGCCTTTATTGCCCATATGAGATTTGTCACATTACTGGATTCCCCGCTTTTACCTTGGCCCTTGCCGATAAGTTGCATGAGCTCTCCGACTTCCTCTAGGACCTTCATCGTGCAGGATTCTACAGTTGGCTTTAGTCCGTTAAGAATCGGGAATGCGATACCTCTCTTTTTACTCATGCCCGTTCACCTCACTTTTATCTCTACTCAAAAACTCCGTCCGGCAACTTCTCGTTCGTTACTTTGCCAAAGCGTGTCAGCTTAAAAACACTAACCAACTTGTCCCTAAAAGGACTTAACTTATCGCGCTTGATATTATCCCATTCTGTATCATCCCATTCACCTGGCATTAAGCGGAATCCATTCTGGGTTCGTACAACCTCTGCCCCACCACAGCGTATTCCATGCAGTAGATAATACAGGTCTTTATCCATATGCCAGCAGTTCCAAAGCAACTCTTGCCAGTATGTGTGATCATCTTTTTTATCACCTCGCGGATCTCCAAGATACCTTTTCTTCTCCTGCATCCTTTCACCAACTCTCAGAGGCTTTCAATCACGACGTAGATTCCAGGTACCTTAGCCCAAAACTTTTCTATGATCTCGCTTGCCACTATTGCGTCATCTGTCCAGTAACCAAGTTTAGTCATGACATCCTTAGGCAGCTTAACCATATTATCCGTATCGGGCTTAGTAATTTTCCATTCCCCGTCATAGTGATCCCCAGTGATTGGATAACACCACTTTGTCACGAGTCGCGTTGCACCGGTGTATTTCTGCTCTGGTATATGTCCAGCGAGATGAGCCGTTAGTTTTGCTCGAGCTGCCTTAAGCGGATCGTCTTCGTAAAACTGTGGCTTACCCTTCACGCACCTAGCTTTCTTTTCTTGATGAGTCTCAGTCGGCGGTTTCATGGCCATGAAAAACTCTGTCCGCATTTATCTCACCAGCTTTAGTGATATTTCTGCAGGGAAAAGACTATGTGGTCCTTCGATGCTTTCCCAGTTGATATTCTCATCCAAGAGATTGGGAATTGATCCCTTAGTACTGGCCCAGTTTAATCCCAGCTTTTCAACCATGTTGAGCCAATCCTCTACGTCATGTCCAACGATATCGACCTTAGGACCATCCTTTGATTGAACCAACTGAATGTGCTTTAGCTCGTGATAGATCAGGGCGACAATCTGCTCCCTGCTCATCAAGATGGTATTCTCCTTGAAAATCTCCAGCATGTACTCAAAACGTTTCTTAGTTACTTGATAAATAATCTCCTCAAACTTTGGCGGCATCTTGCTTATCTGGGCATAAACGACCAAGTTATTTTTCTTACGCTTGTCCTCCGTGTTTTCGATGAACAGGATATTCTTCACCGGCACATATTCAAGCTCTTTAAACTTTGCAAACAATGCTTCGGCAATCGGTCGATAGTCTTCGTTGATTTTGTACTTGCCATTAAATTCTTCAACAGCAATAATACCTTTTTGAGCTTCCATATATTTCAACCCCTTAAATTTCTTCATTTTTAAAATCCGTTTATCACGTCATGTTTTGGGTAGGGGGGACCTTGCTTCAAAAAGGTCCCCTTCTCCTAAAACGTGATGTTCGCGGCGGAAAAAATATATATTTATATATCAGGTTGCCGCCGCGACGCGACCACCTTTAATTAAAGGTTGCCGCCGCGGCGCGGGGAACTGTATTTTTACAGGTTGCCGCCGCGACGCGGCGAACTGTAAAATGTGTAAATACGTATGCATTTCTAAAATCCTAAAACAATATCTCCTCCACTACCCCCTACGTTTTTCACCAAAAAACTAATATCTGCCACGTTGTCATCATCCGATGAGTTATCATTAAGGAGCTCTTCGATGGGTTTTACTGTTGCCACGAATACTCTTGCACCTGCCGGACATTTTGATAATGCTTCCATTAATTCATAAACTTTCATCTTAATTCTCCTCCATTTTCACAACAATTCCACCATTGTTTTTATCAACCTTATAGCCATATTTAGCTATCCAATCCCTAACTGTTCTGTCCTTTGCGTCCATGGCTTCAACAAGGTTTTTAACTGTTGGTGGTTCACCAAAGTTACAACTTGCAACTGCATTTTCGAACGTTTCCTTATTGGCTTCCTGCTTTTTTTTAGCATTGGATCTTCGCTTTTCTGCGCCCTGTTTCCACGGCGGAGCGGCCCCTTCAGCATCGACATCCTTCAAGCTCCCAATATCATCAACCCTGTGTGTTGGGTAATCAAACCACAAATTCACCGGTTCAAATTTAGGAAACTCCCTCAGCGTCCCGTCGATTCGCCACGCTGAACGCTGCTTTACTGCCCTTCTAGTGGCTTCAATATCCTTCTGCATAGCTTGGTGTGTTTCGTCCCTTAGGAGCTTTTTGCAGGCCACCTGCATAGCATTTTCGCTACACATGTCATCTTGAGAGATCTCATTATCCCAGTGCTCAACGTGCTTATTTAGCCAGTCCTTACATACAAGAGCGACTGCTTTGTTCTCCTCTTGCTTAAGTAATGAGTCCGTCAGATCAAGCTCAATGAGGTCCATGATTGCGTCAGGGTCACGCGCAAACACGCCAGAACCTGAAGATCTATCCACGCTTCGCTTGTTCCCCTGGCTCCCCTTTGAGTGGTGGTGGCAGTAGATCATAGCCGTCCCGAGGTCCGTACATACCTTGTCAAACTGATTACAGAATGCTGCCATTTGATCCGCTGAATTCTCATCACCGGTAATAACCTTGTAGATTGGATCTAAGATTATAGCGATGTAATTCTTCCTTGCGGCCCTCCGGATGAGCTTTGGTGTAAGCTTATCCATGGGTAATCCCTTGCCCCTAAGATTCCAAATGTCGATATTGTCTACATTTTTAGGTTGCCATCCTGTTGACTGATAAACATCCTTAAAGCGATGCAAGCAACTCGCCCTATCTAGTTCAAGATTAATATAGAGAATCTTCCCTTGAGCACATTGCCAGCCCATCCATTTACGACCTTCAGCGATGGCAATTCCTAGCTCAATAAGTAAAAATGATTTACCAGCTTTACTTGGTCCCGCTAACAGCATCTTGTGGCCCTGCCTAAGTACGTTATATATAAGTTGAGGAGCTAGCTCCGGGAGATTGTCCCATACACTAGCCATGCTCTCCGGCTCGGGGAGATCGTCATTGATCCCCTCGATCCACTCTTGCCATTCTTTCCAAGATTCTTTACCGATGTTGGTATCAACAAGGAATTGTTTCTGACCATTCCGCATGACACCAGGCATTCGTGAAAGTCTTGAGGGATTGCGGTTTTGCGTGTCTACCTTAAGGCCATTCTTAGCACAAACATTGTATAAGTAGTCAACTCTTTTGCGATATTCTTCATAAGTATCAGCATCAATTCTTACAATTGCGTGCAAACTTTTCTTACCACTGTGAACTAAACATGCAACAGGCAACTCAAGTTCACGGATTATTGCATTTTGCTTGTCAATTTCCATTTCATCAGATTCAACTAAGGAGAATCTGAAATCAGTGACATTTTCGTTCTTAACGCCTTTACCGTCCAATGGATTGAATCGAATCCATGCTCCAACCTCGGGCTTGTAGTCACCAATAACGGCCCCAATGTCTCCGTCGCATATGCTAAGCAGTTCAATTAATTGACCCGCTGTACGGTCACAGTTTCCTTTAGTAGGCTTGTTGACTATTTCTCCAGTCTTATCGTCTTTCATTTCATAAGTACCAGTTACATAGCCTACATTCTCTGATGCTTCGAAAAGAGTTTCGAGATACTTCACAAGTTGTGCTACATGGTCCCACGATTCCGGCTCTATTACCTCTTTACCCTCTACCCAGTTCTTGTCAATGATCGTCAAATAATCCTTGGTACCAATAACAGAATCCCAATCCAGCTCATGACCGCCGCATTCTGATCGTTCCGGGCGCCAGCCTTGGTCTTTTGCAAGCTGCACGATAGTACCGGCTGTGACAGGTTTGATGCTCCCGTGAAAGCCGTCCCATTTACGGAAGCATTCGCCACCGTGATATCGTTGGGAGTCTCTTTGGCTCCAAGAATCCCAGTCACTCGCGGTAAATCCTGCTTCCTTTAGTCCCATTCCGACGTTTACCCAGTCTTGGTAATTAAGCTGAGCGGGGTCAATGTGATCTAATATTTCGAGTAAATCAGTTTGCTTTTCCAAGACTATGCCCCCTTAATCAACCATCCATGAAATCGAATAACGATGGCATGCTTACTTTTTCTTCAGCAGCCTTAAGATAGCTAACTCCATCCCTAAAATAATCAACACTCAATTCGATACCATAACCTCTACGGCCTAGTTTTACTGCCCTTTCAGGTACAGTCATTAGTCCTCCGAAAAAGTCACCAACTAATTCGCCAGGATTTGAATAGCGGTTAATTATTCGCTCAACCGTATCGAATTGAAGAGGGCAAACATGCATCTGTAAATTTTTTCGCTTTTGATCTGAATTAAATGTTCGCATCCGATTTATATCGTCCCAAACTTCATCAGTCCATGATCCTGGTGCCACAACCATAAATGATGCTGGTAGGTGGCCATCGGTGTCTAACCTCTTTGCAATTTCAACATGTTCTTCGTAGCTATAGATTGACTCGCGAGAAAACTTTCGATAAACAGACTGCAGCTTCCCGACATCGATAGTCTTGATCTCGTCCTTGGAAAGGAATCTATCTCCCGATGATCTCCAGAACCCGTGCGCATCGATCTGCCACTGTGCTCGAGTATATTCATCCTTGGTCTTCACAACCGGAATATCTGCATAGGCTGTGCTTGTATCGCTCGGTAACTTCCTGAATAACAAGATGTACTCCGGGCAACCAACACCCATCTTAGAGCCATCCTTGCATTGCTCCGACCATCCTAGACGATAGGTTTGGTTATTCTCCCGTACAACATCCGTAACAATTGTGATCATGCCGAAATACTGGAATCCATGCCTCATGTAGTGGTTAATGCAAAGGCTGTGAAAGGGCTCAATCGTCGGCATTCCGGTACCCGTTGCATTGCCAAAAAGTACACGATCTTTGACATGGCAAGCGAAAACACGACCAGGCTTCAATGTTCTTAATACTTCAGGCGTTAAATAGTTCATCTGCTCGAAGAACTTGTCTGTGTCCTCGTTATGACCAAAGTCGTTATAACTAGGAGAATATTCATAGTGGGTGGAGAAAGGAATTGAGCTGAACCATAAATCCATGCTATTCTCTTCCATTCCTGCCACTTCTAAAATGCAATCGTTATTTACAGCTGTGAAGTGTTCTGATTCAATTTTCACTCTCTCAACTCCAATACTTCTGGCCATCTTGTCCATAAGTGAAGTTGTAGATAGGCCGTATCTCTTGATAATCTCCGTCATTTTCTCCGCAAGGTAATTATGTTGTTCCCATTTCTTTTGAAGAACTTGCATGATTTGCCGTTCTGACTCCGTGTAAATGATATCAATGATAACTGGTTCCTTCTGTAGGAAGCGGTAAACACGATGAATAGCCTGAAAGAAGTCATTAAATTGATAATCAATACCTAAAAATATCTCTCTGTGGCAATGGTACTGGAGGTTACAACCACTTCCACTGAGCTCTTTCTTCGTAGCGAACAACCGAGTTTTTCCCTCGGAAAAATCAATAACTCGTTTTTCCCTAATCTCGTAGTCTTGGCTACCATAAATTTCAACCGATTCGGGCAAAGCTTTTTTTATAGCGTGTCTCTCTGCCTCTAAATCGTGCCAAAGTATGAAATGGTCATCCGGATTATCCTGAACTATCTCAGCCATCTTCCTGACGCGCTCATTGATACTCTCCCGTTTCTCTCGTGCTGCATCCTTCAGCCCAAGTGCAGCGTCCCTGAATATTTTCCCTTGTCCATCCTTTTCGGATCCTGCACCTGAATGATCTGTCGGTATTTCGTGGTACCTGATTTCCATTGGAGGAAGATCGTATCCCTCATCCGAGTATCCGAGGTCTGAGGGCTTAGTGATGAACAGCGCCCAGCTCGACATCCATAGCCAAAACTCCACTTCTTTATGTGGGTATAAGGTGAGTTGATTTGCCTTGGTTGAATCCCTTTGAAAGAACTTAGTTAAGGCTAGACATGTATCCATTACCTCGAGGTACCCAGCATAATGAATTAGCTCTTTGTACTTATTTGGTGAAGGAGTAGCCGTGCTCACAAGCTTAAATGGCACTCCCTTGAATTTTCCTAGAAACGTCTGATAGGTAAGAGAGCCGTAACTCCTCAGTACCGATGCCTCATCTAGAGAAGTAGCGACAAAATACTTAGGGTCAATGTCCCCATCTCTAACACGTTCATAATTTGTTATCATGATCCGGCTCTTGGCTTGCCTAACTTCGACCATATTCCGGACATACTCAGGCGCTTCCATTCCAAGTAAGTTGATAGCATCCTTAGTGAATTCTTGTTTCACTCCGAGTGGCAAAACTATCAGAGCTTGTCCGCCTTCGTGTTCGGCCACAATACGGCAAAACTCTAATTCTTGCACAGTCTTACCAAGTCCGAAGGATTCAAAAAGTGCTCGCCTACCGCCCTTGATAGCCCAAATTATTGCGTCCCGTTGGTGGGGTTTGAGAATCTGATTAACTTCATCTGGAGAAATATCAAAACCGGTATCCTTTGCCAGGGTTATCTTTGATTTCAGAAAATCGATATACTCCATCTACGACACCCTAACTGGTAACACGATATGGATATATCCCTCATCTCTAATCAAAACAGGAGAGTACGTCCCATTCAATTCCATTTCAACTGTTTCGCCTACCGAGTCTAGTGCATCTAAGATAAATCTAGCGTTAACAGCAATATCAATCGGTTCCCCATTATGTTCTACGTTTATGTGCTCATTAATCTTTCCCTTTTGGCTTGCACTAGCTATGGAAATCTTCTCTGAGCCGTTCATTTTAATAACCTTAGATTCTCCATCGGTAAATAGGATAGCCCTATCAATTGAACCCTTGAATTCACTGTTCGATACCTTTATGGCTGATAAGTGCTCTTTCGGAATAACTTGTTTGTAATTTGGAAACTGTCCATCAATCGTTCGAGCGAATACCTTCGTAGTGTTAGATTCAAGAATGATTTGCGAGCTACCAGACACTTTTAGTTTTATATCTCCACTGAATTTCAGAGCTTCCAATAATGCCTTAGCTGGGATAATGGCTTTGAATTCTCCATAATAATCTATGCTACTTGACAAGATGGCCAGTCGATGAGTATCAGTCGCGACAAACTCTATTCCACCATCTTTTATCGCTATTAGAATCCCGGTAAAAACTGGTCGATTTATTTCAGTTGCTACGGCTTTAATCGTTTTAGTTACACCTTTTTTTAGTACATCGGATGGGATGATTATCTCCATATCTGATCCCTCAGGAAGTGTCGGAAATTCATCGGCCGGTAAGATTTGTAACTCGATAGATGATCCCTTGTAGTTGATAAACATTTGACCATCTTTTACCTCGATATCAACTTGAGAGTTCGGAAGTTTTTTGATGATATCGCTAAATAGTTTTGCCGGTACAACGCAAGATCCTTCCTCTTGAGCGTCAATAATATGAACCGTATGCTGTATGCCCATTTCAAGGTCTGTTGCAGTAAATTGGAGCTCGTTGCCTTTTAGTGAAACGAGGACACCTTGAAGGATAAGCATTGATTTAGTTGCTACAGCTTTTTGTACAGCTGCAATGCCTTCGTTTAGGATTGATTTATGACACGAAAACCTCATAGCCATATTCCCCCTATATTCGAATCGTGATTAGTAATTACCGGCTTATACCCCGATGGGTTAATATCATGAGGTACCCGCCAACCATTGGCTGCAACTCGATCAATAAGTTTCTTGGCCACTTCAAACTCCCATGTGCCAACATGTTGGAACCCCCGGCCCTCTAAGAATCTGATCTGCTTTGGTGTCGTTAACCCTTCTGCCCGACGCATATCTAACTTGTCTAAAAGCTTAGCAGCCTTGCCAGCACTCTCGACCTGATCTGGAAATATGCCTAATTTCTCAAGTGTCTTGACCTGCTTGTCTGAAGGTGGCCCCATCTCCCATCCGAATGCCGGGATATAACTGGCCAGATCTTCAGCCTGAATACTCATTTCGAACTGCAGCGGATCAACTAACTTGCGCTTGCGGTGCTTCATCTCTTGGAGCTGTTTTGCTAGTGCTTCCTCTCGAGCGACCACTGCGTCTTCTGTGGCCTTCACTTCAGCTTCTTGGATATCTACTGGACAGCCAGCTTCTTCAATGTTCTCGGTCATAATCTGAGCTACTTCAGGCGATGAACATATCAAGTGTGCAGGGTGACAGAGTTCGTGTCGCTCTGTGTGCCAGAGGAAATCTAATAGCAATAAATAATCCTTGCCATCAAATAAGCGGGTACCGCGCCCGACCATCTGAACGTAAAGGCTTCTCATTTTAGTTGGTCTCAAAACCACGATACAATCAACTGCTGGACAATCCCAACCCTCAGTAAGCAACATAGAGTTACAAAGCACATTGTACTTTCCAGTTTCAAAATCCTTAAGGATCTGCGCCCGATCCTCGCTAGTACCATTCACCTCTGCTGCGCTGAACCCCTTAGATTCTAAGATGTCGCGGAACTTCTGACTTGTCTTAATGAGTGGTAAAAATACAACTGTTTTGCGATCCATGCAGCACTTAGCCATTTCTTCGGCAATCTGAAACAGATAGGGATCAAGGGCACTTCCCAAGTCAGATGTCTTGTAATCCCCTGCCTGTGTCCCTACTCCTGTTAAATCCAGTTTTAGCGGAATAGTCTGCGCTTTGATTGGACATAAATAACCTTCTTTAATGGCCTTGGGCAACGTATATTCATAGGCTAAAGTTTCAAAATATTGCCCTAGGTTACGCATATCACCCCTGTCAGGTGTGGCGGTTACTCCGAGTACCTTTGCCTTATCAAAATAACCAAGAACACGTTGGTAGCTATCAGATAAGCAGTGGTGAGCCTCGTCAACAATGATCGTGTTGAAATAGTCTTTAGGAAATTGCATAAGTCGTTTTTCCCGCATAAGAGTTTGCACTGATCCAACGACAACCCTGTACCAGCTATCCATACAAGAGTTCTCAGCCTTTTCTACGGCACAACCAAGGCCAGTGGCTTTCATCATTTTGTCGGCTGCCTGATCAAGCAGTTCCCCGCGGTGAGCGAGAATTAAAACTCGCTCACCATTTTTAACGCATTCCTCAGCGATCTTTGAGAAAATTATCGTTTTTCCCCCGCCTGTTACGAGCACCAAGAGTGTTTTTAGTATGTTGTTAGTCCATTGGTAAAGAACCGCTGATTTTGCTTCTTCTTGATATGGCCTTAGCTGCATTGGCTAAAACCTCCCAGCCTCAAAGCTTTTGGCCGGGGCCCCTTCTCCTGGATCGTAGAATTTCTTGATCTCATTGTTGGTCATTTCATTACCCTTATCGCTCATCCACTTACGGACTCCGACTCTACAGCGGCCCTTTGCTCCGACTACAGCGTTCCAATTCATCGTAACCTTTTCGCCTTTCTTGCGTTGACCGATGCCAGCGAAGAACGCACACAACATACCTTCGGTGATCGAGTGTAAAAACAGATTATGCTTAATGGTGGTCGCACCTTGTGACCCTTGTATCTTGATGTGAACAATCGCCTTATTGCATGGGGGAAGCTTATCGCTTCCATTGTGTCTTGCACGCTCAAAGGTCACAACCTCAAAGTCATAGTCACCTTCTGCCAATACTACAAATTCTGGTCCGTCATTCTCGATTTGATCGTCCCAACTAAACTCGCGTCCTTCGTCACTCATTAATTGTTTCCTCCTCTTGATTTTAGATTTTCGAGTAGCTCACATAATTATTGTGGATGTTCCCTACTCTCGATAATCAGGCCACGCTGCGACAGTGTACACCTCGCCATTAACCCACCTAGCAAACTTTCTCTGGTATCCGCTCGTTCTGTCATACACCATTGCAAATGCTCTAATTCCCAAGCTTCTTAACATTTCAACCCTGTACAAGTCCTCGTCCTCGGTTGTGTCATATCCGATCAGAACGTAAAACATCAGCTTCCATGGCTTCATGTATTTTGTTAGGATCCCAATTCCCCTTATCACATCTTGCTCTAATTCCATCGAGTCCCACGCGAAACGAAGTCTATACCCCTTCCATAATCGAACCATTGAAAGTAACTTCGCCTTTTCGTCATCAATCAAGCGAATGTCTAACCCTTGGTTAAAGTCAGTTCGTATTTTGTGTTTGATCACTTGATTAATAATGAGTTTGAAGTGTTCCGTGTCCCCTGCAAGGTTATTGTCCATAAGCGTCAATCGTTCTTGGCCGTGCCAGAACTGGTGAATGTCGGCTACCGCATGCAGTTTCCCTTCTTTACGAGGTACGATGCAGAAACCGCATGATCTGGTGCATCCTCGCGTGGAAAACCCCATGGCGTAGTCGATGCCACATAGTGAGTAATCAGGATACATGAATTCGATACCGTCAGATATTTTGACATCTAAGTCATAACCACTTCCGCCTTGTATCACTTCACACTCAGACGGAAAGTAACCATACTTGTCTGTATCCTTAAAGACTTTAGATGAATAGATACGGTCAGGTCGATTAAATAGGGGATCAAATACCTTGACTTCATCACCCTGTGCTTTGTGCCATGCAGAGAGTTTCATAAGCGCAAGGTTAGGTATTTTGGAATCTACATCAACCAATCCTATCTTCACTGCTTATTACCCCTCTGCCTGTTATTCCGTTTAAAATGGTATATCATCCTTGAATGCCTTGATCATTTCGAACACCTGCGTCCATGCCCCCACCAGAACACCAGATACGAAGTCAGGGTCATAGTTAGCTATAGGCGTGCTCTCCGGATAATAACCTCGACTGGCGACGACCTGCTGGATATCCTTAACTGTCACATTGTTTGCAGCCATTAGATCGGCTAAAGGCTTGGGAACACCTGAGAGATCATTTTGAGCTTGTTCTATCTTAGTGGGCGTTTCCTCCTTAGGTGGATCCTGCTTTGGCTGTTCATTTGCCGACTTTTCCGATTGGTCATATTTAGGCTTAAGTGTTTCGTACTCTTCTTTTTCGATTTGCATACATAGCCCATCATTACTAGGGATAACGCCAGGTGCTTCCGTGAAAACGCAACATGATTCAGGGTGATGCCAGTAAACAATATCTGATGCATCCAACTTGGTATTCTCTGGTAGAGTAGTCTGAATTATTTGCTGGAAATCCTTTGGCGTTTCCGCCACAGCCGATTTAGTACGTGATGCTCCACCCCTTACTGGTATACAGTGGGCAATCTCGTTGAAATCAAAAGGCAACTCTTCCCTTAAGTCATGACGGTTCTTAGCATCCCAGCAAGAGTGGTGTGTCGTGTACATAACACGCTTGCCACCCTGAGCCTTGTTCTTCCCCTTGGTAGCTCCTTGATTATCCACGTTTACTACATAAGTTTTAAAGTTTGCGAACAATACCATGTCGGCCCATTCTTTTACAAGTGGGTAAACTTTCTTCTCGAGCTTCATTTCCCATCGATCATAGGAACCCAGCTCATCTGGTTGTTCAAATTTTCGCATAGTAGCATGAGCGAGAATAACTATATTGATACCTAAGTCGACAAGATCCTCAAGGGAGTTTAATAGCCGTCCAAACTCTTCCATGAGTAGCACGTAACCTGTTCCGTGTGCAAAACTACTCAAGCTGGTCTTCTGGCCATTTGCACATATCCCAACCTTACATAATCTCTCTGCCCAATCAGCAGTATCAAGGACATACGTATCGCATTTCATAGGATTAGCTTTAAGATATTTTATATGCTCACCTATCATAGCCCAACTACTTGACTTGGGAGTCCGTGCGACATCCATATGTTTCGTGCTTCCCTCTGTGTCCTCGAAGATTGGATTAGGAAAATGTGATGCAAATCCTGACTTTCCTATCCCCTCCGGACCATACACACAAATTTTCTGAGCACTTCTTATAATCCCGCAAGTAACCTCCATTTAAACTACCTTCCTTCTCGGCCTTCGATTATTAGCCTGTAATTTTAAGCTGACCCACTGACAATTTTCAGGGCAATAGTTTCCGTTGACTTCTTTGCGGTCAATAGTGCATTCGCCAAATAGGGCATTAGGATTATATCCGTTTGACATGGCCCATGTATTAAATGATGCAAAATCATCCCATTCTTTACAGATATCAATACCTCTACCGCCATAATCAGCATGGTCATTCGAGTTTGGATTATTGCAGCGTTCTCGCATTGCTTTCCATATACCATAGAGCCGTATTCCGTGTAGGCCATGTTTCGTAAGTTGTTTACCACGTACTAACCCGGCCAGTTTACTTTTGGCTGCAGCCATTTCCCGTTTAATGCAACCACATGATTGCGTGCTCCCGGTTTTAAGATCGTTAGACGTAACAGTCTTGGTGTTACCACAATCACATCGACATTCCCATGCTACCCGATTATGATGATTCCCAGAACGCTTAATAACTACCAGTCTGACAAATCGTTCTCCAGTCAGATCCATGAACGCACCCATCTTAGAACTCACCAGCCTTCCAAGTAGGAGCAGCTTCCTGAACCGGTTCATCTGCTCCCTTGACGTAACCATCTTCAATAATAATTGAGCACTCTTCACCGGTTGATACTCGTGTTGCTATAGCCTGTAATCCCTCAGCTTCCAGCCACTTCCCGAACTCGTTCAAGGTATCCATGTCCATCTGCTCCAGCTTGTCCATGAGCACGAAACCACAATTCGGATTAAGCTTTCTGACGATGGCCACCGACACTTTTAGCTGATCGGAACCACTCATCCCGTCCCATTTTCTACCGTTGTAGGTCAATTCACCATCCACTACAGATAGGTTAGGGAGAGGTAGATCAGTATTGGTAAGTAGGTCAACCTTCTCTTTCCTGATGCCCTCTACTTGCGTTGTGAGGGTTGCGTACTGGTTGCTGTATTCAAGGGCATCCTGCTCGGCCTTGTCCTTATCGAGATTAGCCCTTACCTTAATGTTGATGGACTCAATGTTGGTAATATTGTTTTCCAGCTCTTCAGTGCTTTCGTCGTGAAGATCAAGAGCTGACTTGCTTGCAACTTCTTGATCGGCAAGTGCAGCGTCCAATCTCCTTTGCAATTCAGCCATTTGGTTTGATAAATTATTAACGGTTGTCGAGATCTCCCGAAGTCTTTGGCGCTTTGACTGGTTAGCTCCGTTACGAGCGAGTATTTCTTGCTGCTGCTTGATTAGATCACCGGCTGAAATTGGCTCTTTCGGCGCATCCGGATGATAGGTCATTTCCTTTGCAAACTTGCTTTTCTGATCTTTAATTTGTCCGATGGTTTTGCGCTTGTTGTAGGCTTCCTGCTCCTGCTTCTCCAGTTCGTAGAGCTTGTCCCCTACGCCCATAATCTGAAGCAAGGTATTGGCTTTTTCTTTTGGACTGGCTTGCATAAATTTAGGGAGATCTAGGGCTAACTGCCCCACAAACTCATCAAGGAGCTTCTGTCCTCCTTTCTGGCCGTTCGGATCAATGACTTTTAAGTCACTGTTTTTACCCTTCCTTTCTACGACTAACCCATTAGACATAACCATGTGAAGGTTAGGCGGGATGACCGATCCGGTCCGCTGTGCATCGGAAGGTTTATATGAGTTTCCTCCTAGTACCCATGCTATAGCGTCCAATACTGATGTTTTCCCTTGATTGTTTTTGCCACCAATAACAGTAAGCCCATTTGCAGTGAACTCGATCTTAACGGCTTTGACACGTTTGACGTTTTCTATTTCCAGTTTGTTGATCTTAATACTCATTATTCATCATCTTCCCCTTCTAAATTAGTTGAGTGAATATATGCCTCAAAGCTTGCACCGCACTCTATGCAATCAGTGTTGTCTCCTTGCCCTAAGCCATAATCCCTAATATTCGCACCGCATCTAGGACAAAATGAAACTATTCCGTCTGCCCATTCTTCTGCAGTACAAATAGGTTCAACGATAAAATTGCTGTAATGATCACCTAATGGCTTCGATGACAAGATGTCTTTTATCGCCGCCTGAATAGCCTCTTCGTGATTTACCTCAATTCCAGTTTGCGCAGTGATTGTAATGCCGTTATTCTTGGTCTGCGCCTTGATTTGGTATATAAACTTTTTATCCGACTTACTCAAGCCGTCATCTCCTCCATAATCTCGCTTACTACCTTGGGAACAGGCCTAAAACAACTAATATTAGGCCTGTCTCTGCAAACATCACACTTCAGGTTGCAGGCCTCTTCGCCGCAGATCAGCATGGTATTACCGTCATGAATCTCCCTAGTTGCTTTAGCGCATCTGAGACATTTACATAAGCCTTTTTTGCCTTGGAACCCATCTGCGCCTCACCTCCGCTGCATCCATTTAGGGGGATCATGTTTGAATATTGGGTTATTGTCAGCTCCCCAACCGATCACCTCATAAATTGGTATCATTTCAAGCAATGCCACATTGCGCTCACGAATGCATCCATCAGACTTCTGCCACTCACCGAATAGGAATATGGCATCACACGTCTCAACTAGCTCCTCGCAAAACTTCAGTGCCTTTTCGCGATCCTCTGACACTTTGTCATTGAGAAAAGCGAACGCATGGACCGGACTGATTGGCATAATCCCAAATTTCACAAGTAGTTGGCAAATATGGGTTATCGCTTGCATGTTCTCTCGCTTACCTTGAAACGGGTGGGCTACATAAATCTTTTTCATGCCACACCCACTAACTTCAGCTTGACAACCTCGTTAAGTGTCGCAATAAACTCCGTGGTGCTCATTTCCCTCGCAGTACCCAGAACTCTCTTTTGTGCGTTAAAATCAGAGCTTGCATTTTCCAAGGCGAATGTAATGTTCCTCACAACCTTACTGGGTGATACTTCAACGGTGTTTCCTACGGCTGAGTAAAACTTGCCGATTTGGTGGATAGCCGATGGGGTTTCACGTAGGATGTTTAGGGCTACCTTTATGCACTCATGGCCGTGAAGATGGGGCTTGATGCCCAGCTCGTTGAGTGCGGCTGAGACTTCTAATTCGAATCGATCCAAATGAATTTACCTCCTTAAAACTTTCACAATCTGACTAAAGATAAAATCAGGACAAGGTTTCGCTACTCCGTTGCCAACGCTTTTGTACTTCGCTGAATCACTTGCCCCTTCGATGTCTAGCCAATCGTCTGGCATTCCTTGGAGTCGAAGGCACTCGATCGGCGTTAGTCTGCGAACTCGATAGCCGATTCGAACAGGGTTTTGATAGTTCAAGCTGTAACCGCCAGAATTTTTAGATTGCAGGGTTCCTGATAATTCCTCTGATTCATTTAGATTGCGAACATCTACGGCGACAACAGTGTCTACATCGCCCCTGTATGATAGATTCGATTTAGCTAAGAGTGTGTTAGCTGGGTCTGGGTAAGCTACACATTGAGCCTGTGGACGGCAAGTATCTAATGCTCCTGTAACAGAGCCACTCACCGGATCTTGCCTACCATTAAAGGCTATGGGCTGCGCTACAGCTTGACCGCTGGCTAAATCTAACGTGTAGCTTGTTTCTTCTGTTATTCCCCAGCCGTTACTACCTGTTTGGGCCGTGCGAATAGCATAGGTTGGCTTGGCTATTACTGGCACTGTATTACCACCTGCACTGCCCTTAAGGGTTGGTGATAACTCCTCCGCAAACCCTATTGAGCGTGCGTCTGCTGAGTTTCCCGCACTGAAGGCGTAAGTAGGTCGCATTAACACAGGAACTTGTATTACTTCTTCAGCATGGCTCATACTATAGAGTTGCGGCAGAGCAACGCAAGGAGGATGATTGTGTACCTCAGCCCTTAGGGTTGGTGCTACATCGTGGCTGACATCCATCCGCTGGCCTCCTGTGTCATTCAAACAAACTAAGTTATAGTGTTCATCCCCTGCTGGCCCCCCTGTTCCTTTTGCCCACTTACTACTGACGGTTCCGCTAATCCCCCCCCCGTTCGCAGTTAATCCGGCTTGCTGCCTCAACGCCATCTCCAGTACCAATGGCAATTTCTTCCCACGCTTCTCGGCTCTCCGTAGTATCCCTAAGCACGCCTTGCTCGACAAAAAGTACTTCTCCGGCACATTGTCCTCTAAAATCTGCGACAAGGAAGATTCTCTTACGACGTTGGGGGACACCCCAGTATTGCGCGTCGAGGACTCGCCATGCCACTTCGCGCCCGTTCCCTCTAACCATTCCGGCTTCTGCCCACCGTCCAGACTTAGGAACTGGAATTTCGGTCTCTGTGATTTCTTCAAGGACTGCCCGGAAATCATGACCTCCGTTACTAGAGAATGCTCCGGGTACGTTTTCCCAAATAGCGAATCTTGGATAAACTCCATTTGTGGCAATCCTCATTTCCTTGATGATTCTCACAGCCTCCATGAATAAGCCTGACCGTTTTCCTTCTAGCCCGGCCCTTTTCCCGGCTACGCTCATATCTTGGCAAGGACTACCGAAACTAATAATGTCAACCCAATCAATTTCTGAACCATTCACTTTGGTTACGTCGCCCAAGTGTTCCATGCCGGAAAAATGGTTTGACGATACCTTGATGGGGAATGCTTCGATTTCACTTGCCCACTTTGTTTTTATGCCGTGGCAACTTGCTGATAATGGGAATCCTGCAATACCATCGAAGAGAGAGCCTAGTGTTATCACTTATTCCTTCGCATCCCGAACGGCCTTATAAATCGTGGAGTAACACCTCTCTGTCCAACATTACGACCGTCCATATAATCCACTAGCAGACCACCATCTGATATGGTAGCAATAGTCTTGTGATCCGACTTCTTTTGTCTGGAATCGCGCAACACCTTACGGACAGACTTAGCGACCTTTTTTAGCATCTTCGACCCGCCCTTCTTCCCTCTGATCGACTTCCTCCACGCCATGTAGCGTTCATAGTGATTGAGCTTGCGGCCCTTCGGCTTTGCCAAAATCAGCACAAATGAGGTGATAGACCAAAACCCTTCAAGACCGAGTTCCCAGACTGCTCCGCAGCCACATGTTACTTTGACTTGACCGCCCGGGAACTCCATAGCTTGTCCACATACACAAGCCATGGATAATGCTTGTTTAAGCACCACTGGAACCACCTCCCACGATTGGTTATTCCTTGGCTTTGAAAATACCGAGCAATAAGTTTTTAGGCATTTCCCTTGCAATTACCACCGCGTATTGTGCTTTCAATGAAATACGGATTCTCAGCCCTGCATAAATCCCATAATCATCGCCTGCCTCGATGCCCCAGCCTGCCTCGATGCCATCGCCTGCCTCGATGCCCCTGCCTGCCTCGATGCCATCGCCTGCCTCGATGCCCCTGCCTGCCT
>Ga0209728_1000984_pt1 | contig 19226 bp, 17 predicted proteins | sample RifGroD1_FD_183997 | JGI IMG/M metagenome (GOLD analysis project Ga0209728, IMG submission 183997) | Groundwater microbial communities from Rifle, Colorado, USA - Groundwater D1 (SPAdes) (version 2) | ecosystem: Environmental > Aquatic > Deep subsurface > Groundwater | place: Rifle, Colorado... | reverse complement strand
GATATAGAGAAACGCATGCGACAAATCATCCAAGACAAAATAGCCGTTGAGCATATCTATAAACCGGCAGATGAGGCAATCGACGAGAATAAGGCATCCGGCCAAATATATAAAGTTGAGCTATTGGAGGAAATAAAACGTGGAGATCGCCTAGCCATTACTGATGTCGATATTGAGCAACAGAAAGATGGGAATATAAGCTTTTATAAAATTGGAGAGTTTTCTGATCTCTGTAGGGGTCCTCATGTTGAGAATACTGGCGACTTGCCGAAAGATGGCTTCAAGTTAACTCATGTCGCCGGAGCATATTGGCGTGGCAATGAGAAAAATAAAATGATGGCACGTATTTATGCCGTAGCTTTTGAGAGCAAGGATGAGCTAGAAAAGTATTTTAGCCTGTTAGAAGAGGCTAAGAAAAGAGATCATAAGAAAATTGGAAAAGATTTGGGCTTATTCACGTTTAGTCCTCTAGTTGGAGCTGGTCTTCCGCTTCTACTGCCTAATGGAGAGAGGGTCAAAAAAGAGCTAGAAGATTTTATCAGGTCTGAAAAAGAAAAGAGAGGCTATAGCTTCGTAGCCATACCCCACATCGCTAAAACTGACCTATACGTCAAAAGCGGTCATATGGGTAAATATGACGCCATGATGCCAGTCATGACCGACGAAGAGGGCGATACTTATGTTATGAAGGCTATGAATTGTCCTCATCATTTTGAGATATACAATTCTCAGCCCCATAGCTATCGCGACCTACCCTATCGCATCGCAGAGAATACAACCGTATATAGAAACGAAAAGAGTGGTGAGCTGTCGGGCTTAACTAGAGTCAAGGCCATAACTCAAGACGATACTCATCATTTCGTACGTCACGACCAGATAGAAAGCGAGATAGAAATGATCCTAGGATTGATGACTACCGTTTTCAATATTTTTGATTTTAATAATTTTAGAGTCCAGATATCGGTACGTGATCCAAATAACAAAGAAAAATATTTCGGGGATAATGAGTTGTGGGATAGGTCTGAAGGCATTCTTATTGATGCGGCCAAGAAATGGGGTAAGCCATATACCGTTCAAGATGGTGAAGCAGCTTTCTATGGACCTAAGATAGATATTATGGTTAAAGACTCGATCGGCAGAGAATGGCAGCTAACAACGGTCCAACTCGACTTTAATCAGCCAGAGAATTTTGACATGACCTACATAGCACAAGATGGCTCCAAACAACGCCCGGCTGTTCTACATGTAGCTATTCTGGGCTCAATAGAACGTTTTATGGGAATTTTAATTGAACATTATGCCGGAGCCTTACCGACATGGTTATCGCCCATCCAAGCATCGGTTATCCCAATCAGTGATAAGCAAAAAGATTTTGCCCAAAAGATCTATGACGAATTAATTAAGGCTGGAACAAGAACTAAGCTTAATGATGCTAATGAGACTCTCGGTAAAAGAATTCGCGCGGACGAAATGCAAAAGATCCCCTATCTATTAATTGTTGGGGACAAAGAGATTGAGGCTGAAGCCGTGGCTGTCCGTCAAAGAGGTAAGGGCGATCTTGGTCAAATTGCTATCAACAAATTGATTTCTCAATTGCAGGAAGAGATCAAGGATAAGAAATAAATTATAAAAACGCCCGATGGGGCGTTTTTCTGATGGTCTACCATTCAATCCTAAAGACAATTTGTACTCCATCTGGATCAGCGTGGTCGCCCCTATATACTTCTATCCTACTCATAACTGTAAATTTCTCCTGAGTCAATTTTTTCTGAACGGCTTTGGCTAGAGCCACATTCTTTTTACTAGGTACGAGAGTCTTTCTTTTTGTTCCAGGAGACTGATAGCCTTCGAAATCGTTAGTAACATTGAATGTTATAGACCCATGATGCTGGTCGAGGTTGATCTGCCTAGAATCAACTAGATGTCTCCTGATAGCACTCAGAATCTCGTCAAACTTATTTTCAATTTCATCTGTGGTCGGACTTACTCTTATAGCTTCGGCTTCTTGCTTTAAGGCATTTTTAATAAGTTGGACTCTATTGTTGGCCCTTGCTAGGATGGCCTCAGCCTCGAGTAAATCCATGAGTGAGTATCTGGATTGAGTCACGTGATTTCCTTATCTAAAAGAACTTGAGATGATATTAATGTATCTACCATTAATGTCAAGAAAAGGCCTAAGATCATATACCATCAAAGTAATCAGAAATAAAAACCCCAAAAGGGGTTTGTCAGTTATCGGCCCAGCCGGAAACAACAATCTTGATACAACAGCCCGGATTAGGATCGTGAGCATCGGAATATCTATGAAACACTGCTTTCGCCCTAAGACCTCTTAGCTCAAGTCTCTCCACTATCCTAGGTACGACTTCATTGGGCTCATAGTCTATGGCAATAGCATTATCGGGACTACTCATTATTGGGACCCAAGCTTCAGCTGAACCATTTTTGGCATCTTCTTTCACTGCTGCTATAATTACCCGGATATGGTCTTCGGCTAGTTTATTCAATCTTTCATTCTCGCGACGATTTCGCTCCTTAGCATTAAGCGTATCAGCTATACGTTTTGCCTCAGCTTCCTTATCTATATTAGCTTTTTCCATAGCTAATCTCTGCCTGTTTGCTTGATACGATGCTCTAAGTTGAGCTAATAAACCTACTGGTTCAGCCATGCCTATCTCCTTATCTAAAAGAACTTGAGATGATATTAATGTATCTACCATTAATGTCAAGAAAATAAAAAAGCCTCAGGATATGAGGCTAGATCAGGCTGACCGTAAACCTAATTTTATATACATGGTACCTGGGATCGTAATCCCATGGACTGGCCTCACTCGCAATAACGTGATCCACGTCAGTAACACTAATGTCGATGCCATAAAAACGATTAACGGCTTCTGCCCATATTGATAGTCTCTTATTCAGAGAGTGCCTGAATTCTGGAGCATAAACAATTGTGATCTCGTTGTTGCTTTCATTGAAATCAAGCGAAGCTTTTATCCTGACAAAGGTCGATATAGTATACGCTCTAGCGCTCAGATCTTCCTTGACCCTTCTCAATATATCTTCTTCGAGAGATTGTACATAACTTCTGGCAGTAATTACCTTTAAAAATTTCTTAACCACACTATCTACAACTGGTGCCCACTTCTTTAATTCCCTCCTTTTTGCGTGATTACGCCTCTTTTGCTCTTTCTTTTTTTCTTCAAAGATCTGTTCCCTAAGAGTCTTGACCATAAGATCACCTTGCATGAAATGAACCGAGATGATATTAATATATCTACCATGAATGTCAAGAAAAGACCTAAAATCATAGTCATCATCGGACCAACGGCTTCGGGTAAATCTGATCTTGCTATTAAAATGGCGAGCAATCTAAATAGTGAGATACTCTCGGCTGATAGCCGACAAGTTTATCGTGGCATGGATATTGGTACTGGCAAAGTTACAAGAAAAGAACAGAGATTAGCTCCCCACTATTTAATTGATATAGCCGACCCATCGCGACAGTTCACCGTATCTCAATTTAAGAGACTCGCAGAGAAAAAAATCGACGAGATCATTAAACGCGGTAAAACTCCGATAATATGCGGTGGTACTGGTTTCTATATTGATGCCCTACTAAACAACCTAAATTTACCCGATGTTCCGCCTAACAAAAAACTGCGCACGAAACTTGAAAAACAATCAGCGGAACATCTCTCTAATCAACTCAAGAAACTAGATCCAGAAAGAGCAAAAACAATTGATGCCAAGAATAAACGCCGGCTAATTCGCGCTCTTGAGATAATCCATGACACTGGTAGGCCAGTCCCTAAAATTAAAGGATCCGGCAAATATGATGCCTACTGGCTTGGAATAACATGGCCAAAAGAAATACTAGCAAGAAGAATTAAACAAAGACTAGATAGCCGCTTCAAGCAAGGCATGATTGCCGAGGTAAAAAAACTTAAAAAATCCGGAATCTCATGGAGAAGACTTTATGATTTTGGACTGGAATATCGCTGGATATCACTATACTTACAAAATAAAATTACCCTCCAAGAAATGAAGGATAATTTATACCATGCCATCGTGCAATACTCAAAACGCCAAATGACCTGGTTTAAGCGTAACAAAAACATCCACTGGATTAATAACTAGACCCCTCCCTCCGCCACACCTCCCATATCTCATCCTTCGCCTCTTGGATAAATCATCTATTCCTACGTCATAAGAGGGAACAAAAATTGTATTAAGCTACCATGCGAGCGGCATATGCCTAACCCGTATAGCTTAATACAATTTTTGATTACCCCTCTTATATCCTTGAAATATCTATTTATATACCCAATCGGCTTCAGAGCGATTCGATATAGGAAGGTGGCTACGTGATACCAAAACTGACGAAGCCCAACTACCTTGGATGGACTTTCGCAGGACGACGGTCCGAGATATAGGCGAAATGCCAGTAGGCATTTACGCCGTGTCCAGACAAGGTGGCTGGACAAAGTCGATATAGAGAAAAAAGATTTGACGAATCCGCTATGCGCTTTGAGCGACGACTTTTTCGCCATCTTTGGTAATTTCTTCGGTTGGACGCGATTCTTCTTCGCGATGGGCATCATCTTCTTTCTCTTGATACTCAACTTGCACCTTTAAATCTTGCGCCTGCTGTACGCCTTTTTGCTTGGTACCGCCAAACCTCCACCCTTGAAATGCCGCGAGTATTGCTTTGATTGCCATATTATTTTAATTTATTTTTAATTATTTCTTCAACCGCTTGAGGGTCTGCCTTTCCTTTTGACTCTCTCATAACCATACCAATTAGAAACTTCAGTGAAGCTTCTTTACCGGCCTTGTAATCCTCTACAGCTTTAGTATTAGTTTCCAGCGTTTTACTGATCATGACTTCTAGCTCGCCACTATCTGAAACCTGTCCTAGGTCTTTATCTTTCACTATTTGTTCTGGATGTAAGCCAGTCTCGGCCATTTCTTTTAACACAATCTTAGCTCCAGTCGAGGAAATTTCTTTATGAAAAACTAAGACCATCAATTCAGAGAAAGACTCGGGAGATATTTTGAGTCCAACGATATCATCTAATCCTAAATCCCTGAGACCCAGTAGCGGTGGGAATTCTGTAATTATATAATTTGCCGATAATGAATGGAGTTTACCACTAATCCCGGGTTCACTGGGAAACACACCCTTTAACCCTTTCCTGTGATGATAATCCTGAGCAGATGAGTTTAATTCCGTAGCAACGTGCTCATAATAATCTCCCAGATGACGAGAGATAGTAAACACCTCTATTTGCTGATCGTTTAATCCGTAGCTTCTGAAACGCAACCTTCTCTGTGATGGTAGCTCCACCAGCATCGCCTTAATCAGATCCATCCATTCCTCTGTTATATGCACTGGCGGTAAATCGGGTTCTGGAAAATATCTATAATCATTAGCCTCTTCTTTAACACGTTGGCTTATTGTTTCCTTTTTATTCTCATCCCAACCTCTCGTTTCTTGAATAATCTTTTCTCCGGCTTCAAGTAATTCTTTTTGTCTTTTGATCTCAAAATCAACTGAATCAGCAGCGGCCTTAATTGAATTGAGATTTTTAATTTCTACTTTTGTTCCCCATTTGCCGCCATCACCAATCAATGAAATATTGACTTCAACCCTCATTAATCCCTTCTCCATATCTGCATCTGAAACATTGAGATATCGCAGAACAAGCTGTAATTCTTCGGCAAATGCCTTAACTTCTGGTCCATTTTCAAAATCTGGCTCCGTAACCAATTCCATCAACGGCATACCAGCACGATTATAATCAACTAATGAATAATTTGCCCCGGCAGGATGATTTAATCGCCCCGCATCCTCTTCCAAATGGATCCTGGTAATTCTGAATTTCTTGCCCCCTAACTCAAGATAGCCACCGTAACAGAATGGTTTCTGATATTGTGTAATTTGATAACCCTTAGGGAGGTCGGGATAAAAATAGTTTTTCCTTTCAAAAAATGTATCTTTCTCAATCTGACAGTTAAGCCCCAGACCAGCCATGACTGTCTTTTCAATTGCTCTCTTATTGGCTACGGGCAATGTACCAGGATGTCCCATACAAATTGGACAAATATTTTGATTAGGTCGCTTCTCGTTTGGATCATTCTTACAACTACAAAACATCTTCGTCTCCGTCTTGAGCTCGACATGTATCTCTAGGCCAATCACTGGCTTATATTTAGCATCCATAGCTTATTAAATTTAACATGATTCAAGGTAAGAAAAAAGCCCTATTCGGGCCTAAAATTTTTGATTATCGTCTGATCACCAAAATATACATAATGACTAAATATCCTGGCATATCTTGGAAACTCAGCAGAACACATCTTCCAAATAATCTCTGATGAATTTTTTCTCTCGGCTTGAGCATGACCATCAACTCGTAGAGAGAAAAAATTCATCAGACTCTCTAGATTGACCGTCCAGTATACTGGGATAAAGAAGCAATATGGCAGATTCATCGCAGCCATCTCGACTGGAATATTAAGATTTCGCAACTTACGATAATTAGCCTCGGCTTCATTAATATGCTCACGTAGCATTTTTCTTGCCCGAGCGCTTTCTTCAATGGTCATATCGACATAGGTATAATTACCTACTCGTCCAATTTGCTTTCTAAATACTTCTGGAATATAAAATTCATCTTTCTCAACAATACGATCATAATTAATCGTTGGCTCAGAAAAGACTCCATATCTATGCCTGACCCACTGACGAAAAACGAATATCGGCATCTTTATATAAAAAGTCATGCCACCATGCCCAAAGCCATGCAAGGGATTTGGAAAATCATCTAATCTTTCGATCATCAGTCCTTCATTACCAAACGCATTCAATAATTTTATTCGACCAATATCAAGTACCGACTCAGACCAAAGATGTGGCATCTCCGTGCCATGTTCTCTGGCCTCTTTTAGAACATCGCCAACAAATAGATAGTTGAATTGATGTGGTTTGGCTTCAAAAGCTTTAAATGCCCATGGCGTCCAATGTCGAATGATGTCACCAAATATTTCTTGGATATCCCAAAATTCAGTTTCTGAGTGCCTAGTAGAAAGACCTGATATACCAACAAATTCCAACATATGTCTCAAGGATATGGTCATAAAGAATCTAGTATAGAACCTGTATAGATGCGCAAAGCGAGCCATCTCATTGGCAACACCCATCTCTAATAATTCTTTGTATTTAATCTGAGCGCTATTCTCGCTTTGGATAAGGATATCTCTAGCCTGAGTATCTCTAATTTTTTCTGGTAAATAATATCTTTCGGTATTGTCTGTATAGCGACCAGATAATTCATTATGAGAACCGAACAATCTGAATAATGGCTGAGCATATGCTATTGGTGTAGTAATTTTAAGTCTGAACATCACGCCACCCTCAAATGGGGTAACATGGGCACCCTTCCATAAATAGTTGACTAAGGCTTGAGCTTTTTCATTGACAGCTATCGTATCACGGCCCGTTGATACTCGAGCACTTCTAATAGTTGCCGGATCCTGTAAAAGATCCTCTACTCTTATCTTTGCATATCTATGGCCATCCTCACCTTTAGTGATTTCCCACCCTTCGGAATCGTCATCTTCGGGGATTCGTACAAATACTCCATCCACCTCAATCTTTGTATGACCACGTTCAAATGATCTTATGAGCCTGAAGCCCGCCTCTAGATCTTTGAGACTATCCATTCTCTTGCCTACTTTTAAATGAACCTATCCAAGCCTAACAAGAAGGTCTGAATAAAAAAAGAGGATAATTATTCCTCTTAAGTAGCTGCCCTTGGATCAAAGATAAATCCTCTTTTTGATAATATTGGACCTAGAATAGACATTACTTTATCAAGAGCAATACTAGGATCGTCTTCGCTATTATCTACATAGACAATGCCCTTATTTATATACACATCTCCAAGTAGTCTATACATCCCGACTGTCCTGTTTATATGATCTTCCCTTTCGAATTCATCCAACGTGATGCCTTTTTTCTTTAATCTTTTTATCGCCTTCTCGGCATCAACTTCAAAGATAAAAGTAGCATCGGGCCAGATAAAATCTTCGCCTATAATTATTTGATTGGTCGCCATTAATCTTTCTATGTCTTCTTGATTCTTTGCACTAAGTACTAGAGAATGTCTGAATCTATCGGCTAGAACTATTTTCGATGCCTTAATGGCGGGGATAATATTTTCGCGGAGATTCTGTTTACTATCCAGGGCATACCAAGATTGAAATCCAACTGGATCCGTCTTATGCAGGCCCTCGGGTTTAAATAATTCTTCATAGATCTTAGCTCCTATGGGTCTATCTTTGCCGGGTTCTTTTACTAAAACTATAATATCCTGAGCATTTAATCGCCTCGTCGTATTAAGAGATATAATATTACCACTAAGACCCATATCCCTCGATTTGATCGCAAAGTCTCTTAAAATAGCAACTTCCACCATCTCTCTTATTGTACTTTTCCCGCTACCATCGCAACCCTCGAAAACAACGAACAATCCAGGATAAGGATTGGGTATCATCATCGCCTTTCAAAGAACTATTAGTAGAAAGCCTATCAGAATATCCACAATAATAAAGTGGATAAAGATAAAAGACCCAGGCCAAAGGCCTGGGTCTTTTATCTTTAAATACTACTTTACCTCGACTCCCATGGATCTAGCCGTACCAGCAATAATCTGCATCGCAGCCTCTACATCATTGGCATTCAAGTCACCGATCTTCTTTTCAGCAATCTCACGTAGCTGCTGTTGACTGATCTTGCCAACTTTATTTTTATTAGGTTCTCCCGATCCCTTCTCAAGTCCAGCCGCAACTCTTATCAAATAAGCTGCTGGCGGTGTCTTAAGTTTAAACTCAAAGGTCCTGTCTTCATATATGGTAATTTCACATGGCGTGACTTCCCCAGGTTTATCCTTCGTCGCTTCATTAAACTGAAGCACAAACTGCTGCAAGTTAATACCATGAGGACCAAGGGCGGTGCCTACTGGAGGTGCCGGCGTAGCCTTGGCACCTTCAATCTGTAATTTTACTATCGATTTTATTTTCTTTGCCATTTTTTTATGTTAGATTTTGCGTAGAAGCGACGCTAATCTATTTTAAATCTTCTTGATTTGTAAGAAATCCAATTCAACTGGCGTTTCGCGACCAAATATTGTAACCAATACTTTAACCCTGCCTCTCTCAGGATCAACCTCTGAAACTTTACCATCAAAATCTTTAAATGGGCCATCGGTAATCTTTATTCTATCTCCAACAGCAACGTCAATCTTATATTTGGGCTCATCCACGCCCATACGCTTCATCAGTGTATCTATTTCTTCTTTGGATAGTGGCGATGGCACGGTACCTGCTCCAATGAAACCGGTAACACTTGGCGTGTTTCTAACAACATACCAGGAGCTGTCATCAACAATCATCTCCACAAGAACATAGCCTGGATAAATCTTCTCTTCAATAGTCTCACGCTTCCCACCCTTAATCTTAATTTTTTTCTCCTTAGGCACTAATACATTAAATATCTTATTCTCAAAACCCAGAGATTCAACTCTTTGCTTGAGACTTTTGGCTACGCTATCTTCATAGCCAGAATAAGTGTGGATCGCGTACCATTCACGCTCTCCCGTGGTGGCTTGTTTTGGCATTATGCGTTAATTAATTTTATTAGATATTCAAAAACAAAATCTAGAAAACCTAAAAAGATGGCCAAAAAAAGGCTCATACCAATAACGACGGACGTATAGATGGCTGTCTGTTTCTTAGTTGGCCAGCTGACCTTAGACAACTCGACCTTAACCTCTTTTAAAAATGTTATCAATTTTTCCATTGTTTTTTATAAAGGATTTAAAAACCGCCCGAGGGCGCATAATCAGATTACTCTAGACGCCCATAATTGTCAACCCTCTCTTCTCGTACTTCCGTCGCCGTAATATATCCTGAGCGGAAGTGGTATTTTAAATTCTCAAGAAAAGTTAAGCCATCATCGGGAAACACTTTACCCGGACGAGCATATTTTTGATCGAAAATCCCCTCACTAATACATAAGAATACGGCCGGATGATCTTGAAAATCCACTTCGATTTTATGATCATCTTCGTGAAATTTAAAAGTTGCAATCCTTATCTGCTTATAATCACTGCCTAATTGATAAATATCAACAACGTAATCTAGTCTCATATAATCTGCTTATCGTGGATTAACTGCTCGGCCCTCGCAGAAAAAGTCACCAAAATAGCTTGCTCATCTTTAGACAATTTTCCTTCTTTGATTATCTTCTTAGCCTGCGTAAGCGCCTCAGAGACGGCTGATATCAGACCGGCTGGTATTCTCTTGGTCAGTTGCCTCTCGCGACACTTATCAAGTATCATCGAACCATTCAAACCATCATTAAACATAATTGCATCATTGTTGATCAACCAGACTTTGTTCTTTGACTGATCAATGAGAAAAGAGCTAAGGCATCGATCTTTGGCATCAATAAGATAATCGAAAACACCAGCTTTCAATAATTCTAGATCATCTAAATCTCTAGCCCACTCGCCCGCGACTATATTTGCCGAAACTGCGTTCATTACAATCCTTTGGGCAATACCTGTCTCGCCATCTAATTCTTTATGACTAGTTGCTGGTACAATATTAAAACCAAGCCATGAATTTATAGCATAGGCTAATTTTTCAAGATTAGATCTAATATTATATTCCTGACCCTGGCGATCAGAGTGATCATCCGATCTAAAAAAAATGTGACCAATCCCGCGAATTTCAACGATTCTTATCGGCCAGCCAGCCCCGAGTTGTTCCTGCCAAACTATATCGCCACGTTCTATTTTAACTTCCGAGATCGCATTCGTAAAATTTTCTATTGAGTTTTCTTGGTCGTTGGCTGGCATTTGCTTAAGATTATATATCTAAGTTTTTGACACTTTTCGCATGAGTCTGTATGAATTTTTTTCTAGGAGGAACCTCGGATCCCATAAGAATGTCAAAGATACCATCAGCTTCTTGAGCATCGCGCATTGTAACTCGAAGCAATACACGATTATCTGGGCTAAGAGTAGTCTCCCAGAGTTGCTCGGGATTCATTTCTCCAAGACCTTTGTACCTTTGAACGTTGACTCCAGAAATTTTATCCGTGATAATACCATCATCATTACCCTCGGCATCTTCGCTCTCGACATTTTCGGCAATGACGTTATCGTCTATCGGTTCAACCTCCCATTCATTATCTTGACCACGTTTTACTTTTGATTTTTTAGCTAAAGCCACAGGAGTTGCTATATTAGCTAGCTCCCTAATAATCTTATCTTTTTCTAAATCATTGTATGCCCAAAAGGATTTAGATCCTTTAGATATTTTATACAAAGGCGGTTGAGCAATATACAAATGACCCTTATCAATCAACTGAGGGAAATATCTATAAAACAATGTCAGTAATAATGTTCTGATATGAGCGCCATCAACATCAGCATCAGTCATAATAATAATCTTATGGTACCTCAACCTTTCAATATCAAATTCTTCAGCAATAGCTGTGCCCATGGCTATTATCAAAGCTCTAACTTCTTCTGAGGCCAGCATCCTATCTAAGCGGGCCTTTTCTACGTTTAATATCTTACCCTTCAATGGAAGGATGGCCTGCGTACGCCTATCTCGGCCTTGTTTACTACTTCCACCAGCAGAATCCCCTTCAACAATAAATAGTTCTGATTCTGACGCATCACGACTTGAACAATCCGATAATTTACCCGGTAAAGTCATGCCTTCAAGGGCGCCCTTTCTTAGCACAGTCTCACGTGCCGCGCGAGCAGCTAATCTTGCCTTGGAGGCTAGGATAACCTTCTCTAGTACTCCCCTGGCATCCGTAGGATTTCTCTCAAGCCAATCGGCAAATTCCTGTCCTACAACAGTCTCTACGGCAGTTCTGGCATTGGGGGTTCCCAGTTTAGCTTTAGTCTGTCCTTCAAATTGTGGTTCTCTCAATTTTACAGAAATGATAACCGTCAATCCCTCGCGAATGTCTTCTCCGGAAAGATTGTCATCTTTTTCTTTAAGATATCCGTTTTTTCTTGCATAGTCATTTAAAGTTCTAGTAATTGCCGATCTAAATCCTGTCAAATGCATGCCCCCTTCAATAGTATGGATGTTATTGGCAAAACTCAGTTCACGACCCTGAACATCTTCTACGTATTGCAAAGCAACTTCAACAAAAATATCTTCAGCTTCTTTGCCAATATAGAAAATATTGTCATGCTTAGGAACCTCGTGGCGATTTAGATATTTAACATAGGACATTATTCCTCCCTCAAAATAAAATGAATAGTCTCTTGATGACAATTCTTTAGAATCTTCGGATTTCAATGGTTCACGGCCGTCCTTAACTAAAATTTTAACACCTTTGGTTAAATACGCCTGCTGTCTAAGATGATTCAGAATCTGATCGATATCAAAGATAATTTCTTTAAATATTTCTGGATCTGGTTGAAATGTGATTGTCGTACCAGTACGATCGGTCTTACCAGATTTCTTTACGGAATATAGTGGTTTGCCAATTTTATATTCCTGAACAAAGATATCTGGTTTACGATATACCTCCGCCTTCATCCACGAAGACAAAGCATTGACAACAGACAAGCCAACGCCGTGTAATCCACCAGAAACCTTGTATGAATCTCCTCCAAATTTACCACCAGCATGTAATGTCGTCGCTGCAGTTTCTAACGCGGATTTCTTAGTCTTAGGATGAATATCGGTCGGGATACCGCGACCATCGTCAGATACTGAAACTTTGTTATCTTGCAAAAGAGATACTTCAATATTCTTAGCGTGCCCAGCCATTGCTTCGTCGAGTGAATTATCAAAAACCTCCCAAATCAGATGGTGTAGACCCTCAACGCCAGTCGAACCAATATACATGCCTGGCCTTTTTCTAACTGGTTCAAGACCTTCTAATACCTGAATATCTTTAGCTGAGTATGATGAATTTTTGTCTGCCATTATGATATCGTTTCCTTAAAAAATCCCGCTAAATTGAACGCGGGAAATTACTCAATTTTTATATATAGATTATATCATTTTACTCAAGTAAAATCAATTCTTTTTGTGACTAATTTTATATCAAAAAACCGCCTAAAATGGCGGTTTTACTAGACGGATATGTAGCCACTATGCCAGGCCCAGGCGATTAGCATAAAAATAGTCCAAATCAAAATAAAAAAAGGGCCAGCATAAACTATAATGACATGATTCCAGTAGGGTCTAAGTATAAGCCACAGAGAAAAAATACAGAAAAGAATAATAACATTAACATAGAAAGAGAACAGGCATCCGCAGATTGCACCCAAGATACTAGAAATTATCAAAGAAAAGACCATTGTGAGAGCCATACCCCCCCAAGAAACGAACTATCCTATTTATACTATTAAATTATGATTTGGTCAAACTTATAGCCAGCCCGCAAATGCGGGCCGGATATAGTCTGGTATTTTATCTAATCTCGGCATTAAACCTATTTTTTGTCTCTTGATATAGTCTATTCTGGATAACATCTACTTCCGTAGAAACAAGGGTTCGTTCATTGCTTCGATATAACACTCGAAAAGTATAACTTATCCTGTCAGCTCCGAATTTCTCAGCATTTATAAATGTATCAAGTAATTTTACCTCTTCAACTAAGTCTTTGCCTAAATCACGAACTAAATCATAGTAATCATTAGGCGTGAAATTTTTATCTACAACGAAAGATATATCTCTAGTAATTCCTGGAAATTTACTTACTTCTTTAAATTTATTATCTAATTTAAGTTGTTTCTTTACTCTCTCATCATCTGACCAGAGTAGCCTTATATCTGGCAATTCCATACTAATCATTGCCAGTCTCTCCAAACCAAAACCGAAAGCCCAACCATTATATACTTCGGGATCAATACCTAAATTTTTCAAGACCGTCCCTTTTACGACTCCGGCACCCAAAACCTCCAGCCATTTTCCGCCTCGCTCTATCTCCATCTCAATACTGGGATGCGTATAGGGGAAAGTATCTTCATTAAATCTATACTTCACATTCTCACCATAAATAGCTCTAGCAATTTTAGCCAGAACATCCTGCAGGTCTTCTTTGGTAATCTCTCTAATTGATTTTGGACACAAATACCAACCATCAATTTGATGGAATACATTCATGTGACTCCTGTCTATCTCATCTCTCCTATAAACTTTACCATGCGATAAAGAGCCCACGCTTTCCCCATTTCTTATCTTGTTTTTTATCTCTTCCTGAATTAAAAAATAATACCACATTACTGTCGTGTGGGTGCGCAAAATATGTTTATCATCAATATAATAAGTATCGGACTTACTTCTAGCCGGATGGTCTTGCGCGAAATCAAAAAGATCAAAACTAACATCAGTACCGACTATCTCTGGGGTCTTTATATCGTAAAAATCTTTAAAATCCTCTAGGCTTAGGACCCGCTTCGCAATTTCACACAATGGATTGCCTTCAGCACGAGTTAGATCGGGCATAGCCAAAAATCTTTCCAACCTTTGGGCTTCTGGATCACTACGTTTTTCTAATTGTTCCTTTATTGTCTCTTCTTCTTCGAGGCTAATAATTATTTTTTTGAGACTCATATTATTTATAGATAGCACCGATTTAAGTGACTAATTACTATACATTATACAAAATCTGATATTATTTCAAATCAGTGAGACTGGCCTGATATTCATTAGAAATAGCAATTTCTTTTTTATTTACCGACTTGATCTCCTTATCTTTAATAATTACTTCCAATACTATGCCATGGGTTGTTTCATATGAAAAGTTCTGGTCAAATATAAAATTTCCTAGACTATAAGCTATCCACGAATCTTTGTATTGTTCTATCTCTTGTCGCACATGAGGATGATGCCCGATTATCAATGAAGCTCCAGCATCAATAGCCATCTTGGCAATGTATTCCTGCTTTAGATTATGATTTATTTTGTACTCATCGCCCCAATGGAAAGATACGACTACAATATCACTTTGGCTTTTAGCTTGCTTGATATCTGCTACCATTTGAGTTAAATCGAGATAAGAAACTCCGGCTGTTGTTTTAGTCGCAGAAACTTTTGGTGATATTAAGTCTGTATAGCCAAGAAATGTAACTTTGGATTCACCAACATCTTTAGTAATTCCCGCATTTACTTCCTTGAAGTTACTGCCACCTCCAACGTAATCAATCCCGGCCATTTTGAGATATTCAAGAGTATCTGAGAAAGCATCGCGTCCATAATCCCACATATGATTGTTGGCAATATTCACGATATCAATACCGGCATATTGCAGACCCTCAATCACTTTAGGATCAGCTCTAAAAGAATAAATACTTCCCACTTTAATTCCCCTTGCTGAAACTGGATTTTCGAGATTAGCAATCACGAGATCTGCTTGCTTAAGAGTGTCAATTATTTTTTCAAAAGGAAAATTGTAGTTATCCTTTTTCGCCATCAGAGTGCCCACCGACCTCGACAACATAATATCACCAACAAATAACATGGTACTCTCGTGACTACTAGCTGGCACTACATTATCTATAATTGAGTTAACGGCCCCGATTGTCCTATTTACGGTTGACTCATCTTTATGAAAAACAACGTATCCCGCTAAAACGGTTAGGATAATAACAAGGGAATATATAAAATTTCTCATTGCCTGATACTAAGGCCCTATCTTCCTTAACATGATCCCATTACTATTGTATATTGCAACGCCATTACCACCATTCAGTACTCTCACGTATGATCCGGGATTACCGAAAGTTTCAGAGTTCCATATTGGATTGCCGTCTTTGCCATAAAATACAAAATTACCATCCAACTGCATTAATACGCGTCCGCCTATTCCAATAGTGCCAGATCCAGGAGTTTCAGTCGTCCAGATTTTCTTTCTATCGCAATACACCACTAGAACGCCGCCATAATCGAAAGTTAAACTACAACGAGAATCTTGCGATAAAACTGGGATTGAATATATAAGAGCTTGATCTGGACCTACTATATCCGTACTGGATGGCCTCGGCACCGAACTTCCACTTAAAGACTTAAGCAAAGATCCCCCGCTATTGTATACTCCGGCCCCGCCATCAACTTTTAGATAAGCCCCGGGGTTACCATACGTACCAGCGTTCCATAGTGGGACATTATTACTGCCATATAAAACCAAGTTGCCATCAGGTTGCATAATGACACGACCACCAATCCCAGAGTTGTAGGTTCCGCTATTCCAGGTTGGCAAGCCATTATCATACAAAACTAGATTGCCATCGGATTGAAATTTAAAAGAATAGCGTCTATCAGTAGAAAGGATGGGATTCTCAACTGCCATTGATTGGCCAAGGCTAAGAATATCAGAACTGGAGGAAATCGGAGTGGGCGAAGGAGTTGGAGTCGGAGTTGGAGTCGGAGTTGGAGATGGAATTGGCGTAGGCATTGGGGTCGAACTTGGTGTGGGGGTTAAAGTAGGCACTGGTGTCGGTATTGGAGTTAGAGTGGGCGAAGGGGTTGGAGTCGGAGTTAAATTACCGCTAAGAGCCTTTAATAGAGACCCGGCAGCAGTATACATAGTCGCACCGTTCTGTACTATAAGATAGGCGCCACGATTACCGTGAGTGGCGGTATGCCACAACGGAATGCCATTACTATTATACAAAACTAGATTGCCGTCGGATTGCATAACTACGTATCCACCAATACCGATTCCAGAAGTCCCACTCGACCAAATCGCGGAGCCATTATCATACAAAACTAGATTGCCATCGGATTGAAATTTAAAAGAATAGCGTCTATCAGTAGAATATATAGTCGCCCCAACCGCTAGCACCTGACCGGAGCTGAGAATATTCGAAGTAGTCGGTGCTATTAAAGCAGGCGTGGGTACTGGCGTTGGTGAATAAACAGGAGTTGGGGTTGGAGCAAGCACTACGGGAGTGGGAGTTGGAACAGGCGTAGATATCGGTGCTGAAGATGGTACTGGCGTTGGTGAATAAACAGGAGTCGTAGTCGGAATTGAGCATCTAGGTACCGTCCATGCTACTATCGGACCATCCACACTAGAATTATTGTTTTGAATAAAGCTATAATAATAGACTCCTGGCTGAAACGTTAGATTAGCCATGCCCGGCAATCTGGGAGCAAATCCATTGGGCGCAAGAGTATACCCGCTTGAACCGCTAACATAACTACTCCACGAAGACGCTGAAGACGGCTCATCATCAATGAATATTAAAATATTATTATTAACTGCAGTATACGAGATTTGAGCAACATACTCCGTATTTGAACATGCCGGGACATAGATGGTCGGAGTTAATATTGGACTGGCAGCCGCATTTGAGATACTTGCCCCTAAATTATTAGATTTTTCATTACCGACCGGTTTTGAAAATTCTACCTTCATATCCGTATTAGCTTCAACCACTCCACTGCTGACAACTGAAAAGTTAAACTTGGGTGAGACACATATTGTCTTACCCGTGTCATTTTTAAAAGCTACGTATCTGGTATAACTGCTCTCTTCTCCGGGTTTATATAGTATGCCCGAGTAGGTAGTATTGGATTTATATCCATTATTTACGTTCCAGATATCGTTCTTACCATCTTTGGAACCGAACCAATATACCCTAAGATTGCTTACACTTGAGCTAAAATGCCATGATACCAAGTCTCCAGCTTTTACTTGAGTGGTATTGTTGCCATTCTTGTCTGATAAAGAAATACCACAATCAATGGCAGCTAAGGATTTATTGGGAAAAACAAAAAAAGACCCGATGGCGAGAATGGCCACTGCAAAGATCGCAAAGGTGTTAATTCTTCTCATTAAATTAAGTATACGGCCCTACGAACATTTAATACATGGAGCTTATCCACATACGATAGTCTGCGATAATCTAGATAACTGATAAACATAAACAAAAAACCACAATGACCTTTTTGTTTATACATGCGGGGACGACGGCGGTTGGAATGAACTGCTTCATTCCAACCCCGAATTTTAGTCCGAGCTCCGTTGAGGACGTTAAAAAATTCGGCTTCGAACTTCAGTTCGAGTCCGCCAGCGCTTCGCTGGCTAATATAAATCAGGCCCCGATTAATCGGGGCCTGATTTATAGTTGGCGGGGACGACGGGACTCGAACCCGCGACCTCTTCCGTGACAGGGAAGCGCTCTAACCAATTGAGCTACGTCCCCATAGCAAGCTACGGGGTGATTAATTACACAATGAAACTAAAAAATCCTAACATATTCTGAACATCTTGAAAAGATTAGCGATCAAAAGACTCCGCTTTTGATGCTTCGGTCAGTCGTATTAAATACTTCTCCGGATTTTTAGCAATTTTATTTTGTGCGGCCAAAAGACTCTCCTCGCCGGCATAGCTAACCGAGGATTGCAGATGCCCTCTAATACGTTTCAAAATATCCGTTACGCTCCCAACGATAGGCACACGAACAGATTGTCCCTCCGCGGGTATGCTTAGTGCCTCTTCGGTATCACCCTTTGTACCATCAACCACTGCCTCTGGTGATGTCATACCACGGTACAACTTAACCTTCTGACGCGTTGTGGGATCTTCTACGACAATACCTGGCGCTTCATCAGTACCAGATAACACACTCCCCAACATTACGGTTGAAGCTCCGGCAGCAATCGCTAAGAATATGTCCTTGTCGTTCTTAATACCACCATCAGCGATAATTGGGATCTTGCCATCAACGGCTAGATAGGCCTCACGGATAGCCTGAAGTTGAGGCACGCCAGCAGCCGTTTCTAGCCTGGTACGGCAACCACGTCCCGGCCCAATACCAACTTTAATCCCGTCCACACCGAGGTCAGCTAAAAATTTAGCACCTTCGGCCGTTCCAATATTACCTGCAATCAACTCAATATCTTTAAATTTATTTTTAAAAATTTTAATGGCTTTTTCCATAATACTTGAATGGGCATGAGCAATATCTATTAGAATGACATCTACTCCAGCATTAATTAAGGCTTCTGCACGCAGCATATAGTCTCCTGCCGCACCGATCGATGCACCAACCAAAAGTCTACCCTTTCGATCTTTGGTCGAATATGGTTTTTGTTTAACCATCTTAATATCGCGCATAGTTATCAATCCCTTGATTCTTCTTTTGGCATCAACTATCGGTAATTTC
>Ga0209728_1000983_pt1 | contig 19247 bp, 27 predicted proteins | sample RifGroD1_FD_183997 | JGI IMG/M metagenome (GOLD analysis project Ga0209728, IMG submission 183997) | Groundwater microbial communities from Rifle, Colorado, USA - Groundwater D1 (SPAdes) (version 2) | ecosystem: Environmental > Aquatic > Deep subsurface > Groundwater | place: Rifle, Colorado... | reverse complement strand
GTTCCAAATATATTTACTAACTCTTTTGTATCTAATTCACCTAATTTAATTTTATTTATATTCATTATATAATAAATTCCTTTTCTATTAAATTTTATTTGTAACCTTATTTTAATATAATCTCTTATATATATAAAAACAGTTACAACACACTACAAATACAATTATATTAATACTTTATTAACTATTTAATCAATTAATATTCTATAATTAATATTATCCTCTAGTTATTAAAAATACAAAACCACAAACAATCAACACAGCAAATAAATACACCTTTTCCACCTCCTTTATTAGTATATTATATTTTTATTCTGTTTATATTATACACAATATAAAAATAAATGTCAACACTTATTTATAGATAAAATAAAAATAAATAAAATTTATTCTGACGGATTACTTTTTGCGATTAAGCAAAAATAATACGGAAGACTTTATTACATTATGGAACGTAAGTGGAATAATGTAATAAAGTAATGCCTTTGGCAATAATTAATCAATAAAAGGTGTAATATATGTAATTTTCTTATCACTATCATAATTATTAATAAAATTATAAAAGTCTAATTCTTTCTTTCCATAATATAACCATAATTTATATTTACAATCTATTAATAATAATTTTTCAATAGATTTTTCTCTTAAACTAGAATCTACTTCAATAGCAATAAATGGTCTATTATTTTTATGCCATACAATATCTATTTTACTACTTCTATTGTTATAAAATATTCTATACTCTAATTCTGAAGTAAGATTATATTTCTTTGCAAGATTAGATATTTCTTTTTGTATGGTATTATGTTTATCTAATTTATTTTTTATTTTTATATTCTGTAAAAATATTTTATTAATATCTAATTGTATATTTTGTAAATCCATATTAAATTTTCACATCCTTTCAATAAAATATATTTATCCTGTTCACATTATACTAAATATTCATACAGAAGTCAATAAAATAATAAAATAAATATTAGAATATTAATAAATAATATATACTACATAAAATATACCTAAAACTACAAATATAATTCCATCTATAAACCAATCCTCAAATTATTAATTTTCTTCTTAATATTTTCTTTCCTTGCATGACAGTACATGGAAGTGACTTGGAGCGATCCGTGACCTAATTGATCTTGCAATTCTGGCAATGTTAATATATCTTGTTCTATTGCACTAGTGGCAAACGAATGACGCAAACTATGAGGATTTACTTTACATCCATTAATACTATAAAAATCAAATATATTATTAATAGTATCTTTATGCAATTTATTACTTCTCTCAGAAACAAATAAATATTCAGAATCAAAATATTTATGCTTCATTCTATCTATTAAATAATCATTAATAACTTCTATTGCTTTATCATTTAATAATATACCTCTTTGCTTATTTCCTTTACCTTTTGAAATTAATAATTCACCATTTTCTAAATCTAAATCCCTTAATTTGATATTAGTTATTTCTTCTCTCCTTATGCCAGTATTTGCAATCAAATAAATTATAGCAATATTTCTTGATTTATATATATTATGTTTTGATTTAACATTATTAAGAAAAATTGATACTTGTTCTTCAGTAACATTGGTAGGATTAGTATTGCTATTTTGTATTTTAATAAAATCTGGTTTAATTATAAAAATTGAATCAATTAACCCTTCACCTAATAAATACTCATTAAATGATTTTAAAGCTGATAATTTTAAATTTATTGTTTTTGCTGATAGATGAGATAACTTTGATTTATACAATTGAATATTATTACGATTGATTGTATCAAAAATATTAAAATAGTGAGTAACATCTGAAGTATAATTTCTTACTGTATTATTTGATTTTGCCTGATTAATTAAGTGTTGCTTAAAATTATTAATTTGTGATTTAATATTTCATTCCTCCATTTATTAATTTAACCATATTATATCAGATGTAATTGTTAAGGTCATTGAACTTTGTATTAAATATACAATTCCCCTTCAATATACCTTACGGTACAAGTTATCAGAGGCTAAAGGATAGTTCCTACCCAAGTAATATTTATGCTAATAATTTCAATCCTTCATTTCTTATATTTATAGCAGCATTGATATCTCTATTATGCTTCTCTCCACAATTAGGACAAATCCATTCTCTTAATCCTAAATTCTTAACGTCTTTATTTTTAAAACCACAATCTGAACATAATTGACTACTTGGAAAATATTTATCTATAATAGAAATAATCCTACCATACCAATTAGCTTTATATTCTAACATATTTCTAAATTCAGACCATGAGACTTCACTAATTGCTTTGGATAGATTATGGTTTTTTAACATATTGTTAACTTGTAAATCTTCTAAACAAATTACTTGATTTTCGTTAATTAATTTAGAAGATAATTTTTGTAAGAAATCTTTACGTTTATTAGTTATTTTTTCATAAATTCTTGCAACTTTAATTTTTTGTTTTTTCCATTTACCACTACCTAATTTCATTTTTGATAATTTGCGTTGTTGAAATTTTAATTTATATTCTAAACTTTTAAGAAATTTAGGATTTTTATATACAATACCGTCAGAAGTAATAGCAAAATCTTTTAATCCTAAGTCAATACCTACAGATTTATTTACTTTGGGTAATTGATTAATTTCTGTTTCTACTAAAATAGAAATATAATATTTATTAGTAGATGTTTTAGAAATTGTAGCAGATTTTATTTGTCCATTGAATTCTTTACTATTAATATATTTAATAAAACCTAATTTTGGAAGTTTTATTTTATTATTTATAATTCTAATATTATTTTTATTATACTGACTTCTAAAACTTTGTTTCTTATTCTTTTTACTTTTAAATTTAGGGTGTCCAGGTGTTTTTCCTTGTTTAATACGTCTAAAAAAATTTTGATATGCTTTATCTAAATCTTTAAGTGTTTGTTGTAATGATACACTATCAACTTCATTAAGCCATTTATTTTCTTTTTTAAGATTTGTTAAATCTTTAGCATTGTCATAATAATTAAGTAATATATTTTCAGTTTTATATGATTCAATTCTTTTATTAAGATAATAATTAAATATAAAACGACAACAGCCAAAAGTTTTGTTTATTAATATTATTTGTTTTTTATTGGGATAGATACGATATTTATATGCCTTTAACATATAATCACCTCCTTTCATGTTAATATTATTATACATTTATATTTATTATATGTCAATAGGAATAATAAAATAATTATAAAAATTATTTAGTATCATTCATATTATAATACATATAATTACATATATTAACAATAATAAATATATTCTAATTCACTGATTTAACAAATATACTGAATCATATAAAGTTTAAGACGATTCTAAAGACGATTCTACTGACTATTGTTAAGACTAAATTTAAGACGTTTAGTAAGACGATTATTAAAACCATAAAAGGAGGTGTAATAAATGAGAATATCATTCAAAATAAACAGAGAATATGATACAGAATTAATTCAACAATTAGAAAAATTTAAAACTAATAATAATTTATCACAAATTATTAGAAAAATATTAAGAGATAATTTAGTTAATAAAAAATGTGAAATTGAAGATGCATTTGCTGAAGATACTATTATAAATACTAATAATGAAATATCTGCATCCACTACGGATAATGTTAAAACTGAAACTATAGAAGTTAGACAGATTAATAGAAAAGCAGAAATTAATAATACAAATAATAAATCTAAAACTATTAAATGGAATATTCCAAAATAAAAGGAGGTATATCATGTATAAATATATCATTATCCTAATTTGTATTCTATACCCCACTCCTATTTATGCAATGACTATTACAGAATTAATGAAAGAAACAGTAAGTTATGGTAAACCAGGATTTGCTATTTTATTAATTATTGGAGCAGGAATAGCAGCATTTATAGGAGAACAAATATTAATAATATTAGGGAAGAAAAATTTTGCTGTATTAGTTGGTATAGTTGCTACATTTATTGCTACATTAATAATGTTAAATACTGGATTTGAAATAGTAAATAAATTATTAGCATTATTTTAGAGTAGAAATGAGTGATTAATTTATGCTATTAATAATTCCTATATTATTATTTGTTATTTTGTGTTTATGTTTACCTCAATTAATGATGCAAATATTAATAGGAACATTTGGTTATGTAACTTGTAGAATATTAAGTAAAATAAATATGGCAAAAATGATAATTGTTATAACTATATTTTCTTGTATGAGTATTATTATGGAAAAAGTATTACCTATAATTGAAGAAGAACAAAAGAAGCAAGAATATGTAGAAAATAAGATAAAAGATGCTAATAAAATAATTAATCCAAATAGTAAATTATATAATAAGGAAGACATACAAAAACCTATTGATAAAATATTAGAAGAAAAACTACCTGATAATTTTATTACTAGAATATTACAAGAATATCCTAGAACTAGATAAGTAATATAATGAGGTGATATTATGCAAACGGTAATAGTTAATAAATTTGTTATTGGTATAATGGCATTATTTGTAATGTGTAGTATGAATAATTTAATGTTTAAGAATGGTAATATTAATGCTAAAATATATAGATATAATGATAATAGATTTTATGGTGAATTAATTATCAAGGATAAAAGATTACCTTTAATTGTAAATGTAAAAGAAAATACGAATGATAATGAGAAAACTTACAATGAAAATAAAAATTATCATGAAGATAAGGAATATATTGAGTATAAAGAGAATAATGATAAAAAGGAAATAAATGAAAATAAACAATATAATGAGAATAAAAATCATAATATTAACAATAATTCTAATAAAAAAGAGGAAATTATTAATAAAAATGAAGATTATAGCAATAAAAAAGAAGAAAAGTTTAATGAAAATATTAAAATTACTGATGATAAAACTCCTGGAAGTTTAGATATTATAATTAAAAATGGTGATATTGAAGTTAATATTAATAGAGATATAGGAAGCAGAGAAATGAGTGAAATAGATAAAGAGATATGTAGAAAAAGTATTGATGCTGTAATTGATTTTATTAGTAGTATTAAGGGTAATAGTAAAAGTAATATTAAAAATAGTGTTGTTGAAAAGGTTAAAGGATTTAAGGATTATATAAGTAAACCAAAAGATGGAAGGTGGTTTAAATGGTAGATAAAAATAAGATAAAGGATAATATCACAAAATATTTGCAACAATTATCATACAATCCAGTTAAAATTCAGAAACCTGAAGATTTCAAAACTACAATTAAAAAATTAATTAGAAATAGAAAAGGTAGAGAAATAGAAGCAGAGATAGAAAATGTATTTATACAAACTAATTACCATAATAATAGAGGTGAATATCCTTATCATATAAATACAAATAAAAAGAAGGATAATCATTATCAAGTTATGTTTAAATTACCATATGGATTAAATTATAAATCTATTATTGATAAAACTAAATATTTTGCAGATGCTATGACAGCACATGTGAATATTGAAAATAGAAGAGGATTATTAATAGTTGAAGTTATTAAAGGTATTATACCTGAAATATACAGATATAACTTCAATTATATAGAACATATGGATAAGTGTGTTCCTATACCAATAGGTGTTAGTGTTAATGGCAGTACAATAATTGTTGATTTAGCTATGGTTCCACATATTATATTAGGAGGTGTAACAAGATCAGGCAAGAGTATTTTACTTACAGGGATTTCTGATTCTTTAATGCAGAATCATAATGTTAAATTATTTATTATTGATTTGGCAATGACTGATTTTGTGCATTTAAAGGATTATTGTATATTTGGATATAATTTAGATAGTGCAGAAATTATATTAGAATATTTAATGCAAGAATTAGAAAGAAGAAGATATTTACTTGTTGAAGGTAATTGTGTAAATATTATAAAATATAATAAAAAATATCCTGACAATAAAATGAAATATTATGTGTTAATTATTGATGAATTTGCTTTTACTTCTCCTAGAAGAAGTGATGACAAAAACACAAAAAAACGTAGACAAAGATTACAAAGTATTGTTGCTGATTTAGGTATGATGTCTGCTAAAGCAGGAATACACTTAATTATTGCTATGCAAAGACCATCTAAAGAATTAATTCCTATGGAGATAAAAAGTAATTTTCCATGTGCTATATCATTTAAATGTGTTAACTTTGGAACATCTATGACTGTATTAGGTAATACAGATGCATATTATTTGCCTAATATTAAAGGTAGAATGATATTTCAATTAGGTAGCAAACAAATGGAATTGCAAGCAATGCTACTAGAGCAAGAAGAAGCAATAGAGAGGTTAAATATGTTTGATAAGATAGATGATAAATTTAATAATCATAATAAAACATCATACTTCTATAAAGGTGATGATATTTATGTTGGAGAGCAATTTCAAATACAAGAACATGAATACCAGACAAAAAGGTTATTACCGAGATAAGTGTATAGTAGAGGCAATAGATCAATTTGAATGTTTAAATACAGAGCAAATATATTATTTATTTTTTACTAGTATAAAATATGGGATAGTTAAATGTAGAGAGAGATTAAGGATACTTAAAGAGAAGGAGAAAATTAATTCAATTAGAGTAGATATTAATGAATGTAATTATTATTTTACAAATAAGAAATCTAAATTTATGATTCATAATATTAATAGAAATTGGGGATATATTTATTTGTTGTATATGTATAAGTTTAAAGAATATTATAAATTTGTAGATATTAAGAATGAATATATTTTTAAATGTGGTCAAAGAGCAGATGGTATAATTGGATTTAAAAATTATGTTACCAATGAATTTAGGTATGTGATAATTGAAAGTGATAGAGTGGATAGTAGGAATAAATTTAATAAGATAAGAGAGTATGTTGATATTTATAAAGAAGGTAGATATAAGAGCGAATTTTGGTATAAGAAAGTTAATAGATTTCCTAATGTGTTGATAGTATGTGATAGTGAGAAGAAAAAGTTAAAGGTGTTAGATATTGAGAAAAGAGATAATATTAAGTTTGTAGTATATGATGAAAGTATAGGAAAGGAGGTTAAGTTAAGTTTGAAGTTTATTGTAGTTAGTGTAGATGAAATTAAATTGAGTTTATTTAATTCAATCAGAAATGGTTGATTATTTTTATGTGTTTATATATATTGTACATTAGAATATAATATATTAGAAAATTATATAATACTACAATATAAATAGAAATATGAATTACAATATGAGTTATAATATATATTAGAATACGTATTGCAGAAGATATGAATAACCTTGTCCAATGCTATATAATTACTGTAAAATCAAACAAGACTAAGAAGTTAAAGGAACGAAAACTTCTTAGGTTAGATAATTTTGAGTGTAATTATAAATGAATGGAGTAGAGTTAGAGGGTATGGTATGTGAAATTGTTTAATATGCCCCTGGTCAATTGATTAATTAAATAAATAATATATTAATTAATATAAATACCAAAAATTGCATGTATAAAATTAATCTTGATGGATACTATAAGAATAATCAAATTACAAAGGAGAAAATATTGTATGGATAAAGTAGATAATATTAAAATAGTAAATGTTGGTATAAATGTAAAGAATATAATGTATATATCATCTATATTAAGTTTTTTATTGTTTTGTATAGCTGGTTATAATATTGGAGATGTAGGGAGTATAAGTGGGATAAATATATTAGGATTAGGAATATTATTTAAGAGTATAAGTTATATATGTTATGGGTTTGGAGTATTTAGTTTTAGTTTATTATGGTATTTAGGGTATTGTTGGAATGAGTAAAATGTAAAATTAGTATTGACAAAATATTATAGTTATGATAAAGTATTAATAACGTAATAGCGGAGTCACATAGTTTAATTGCAATAGCACTCCCACGTAATATTAATCACTATTTTGCCAATTAGGTGAAGTAGTGATTTTATTTTGTAAGAGGATAGAGTATAAGATTAAACTTTAATAGGAAAGATAATATTAAGACCTCCTTCATCATAATATATATTGTAAATAGAGTTAGTAAATTTAAATCCTCTGAAATGGGGATTATTTTTATATAGGATGTGATAAAATGAATAATAAATTAAACTTAAATGCTGTAATAGGTGGAAATTATTTATATAGATTAAGATGTAAATATGAATTAAGATTAATTGATGTTGCAGATGGAATAGGTATTAATGTTAATTATTTGACTGAGATTGAGAATGGGAAGAGAATTCCTAGAGATGAATTTATAAGGAAATTTAGTGAGTATTATGGTATTGATGAAGTTATATTGTTTGATAAATTTAGTAGAATTAGTTTGAGTGTAATAGAGGAGTTAAGGAAGGATGTAGGATTACATAGGAGAGTATGGGAATTGGTTAAGGGTGAGGGTAAATAGGTAATAAAATGTAGATAATATAAGGGATATAAGGATGTTTAGGTAAGTATTATTAATAAATTTTATATAAAATTAATGTTAAAAATATTATTCGATGTTTATGAAAAATTTGATTTTATTTGGAATATAATTAAGATATAATTGGAATATATTTTATGATTATTTATGTATATTTGAAGGTGTGATTAGGGTAAATTAAAATGGTAAGAAATGATTAATATTATTGGATTTGTGGTATAATAAAGGAGAGTAGATGGGAGTGAAATTTGTTGGATTTTTATTGTGTTGGATGATAAATATTTTGATTATTTATTGATTAAATTTAAAAATATGCTGTATAAGTGTGATTTTAAAGCGTTATGATTATTGTATGGAAATAGTTGTTATTTATGATGTTGTACGATTGATTAGCGATAGTAGTCGTGTTCGATTGTTTTCTGGGTGAAGATGAACATCTGATATAGGTCTATTACGCTATTCCGTTATATCGTAATTTGTAAACTATGCCCCGGTGTATCTACCTTTAGCATAATGCACCTTACAATATTAGTTGTACGGTGAATAGAATAAGATTATGAACATATGTTTATAAAAATATAGGTGTGGAGTAAGTATTGTATAATTATAATATATGGATAAAAAAATATATAAATATATGAAGCGAAAAAACCTAAAAATAAGCCTCATATCGAAACGTAAAATCTAAATAGGTATGATTATACTAGAATAATATTTACATTTGTCGTAATCGTCGTGAGGTTGTGTAGAATTGAAATTGGGATTGAATTGAGATGTAAAATTGATATATCGGATAATATGAACTTGGAATAATGAGAGGAGATAATAAATGTAATCTGTGAAACAGAACTATAAAATAAATATATTGTTCCACGTGGAACATTAAAAAACGTACGGGATTGCGTACACCTCGTTTTAGATAACATTTGGCGATTTGTTTAACTATTATATCTTAATAATCTTAACATTAAATTAATACTATCATAATACAATCTTAACACTATTTTAACAATAACTTAACATAACCATAATACTATCTTAACATTATCTTAATAAAATTCTCCCACTTTAACCCAATTTTCATCTCAAATCCAGTCATTATTCCCTACTTTGACCTATAAAACCACATTAAAATAGGTTTCCTCATCACTATAAATACATAAACAATATACTCACATATCTATTAAATATATAAACAAATACGTAAATTATCTATAATATATACTAAATAAACACTAAAACAATGCTAAAATAAATAAATATTACTGTACATTTCACCTCTTTTCCTGTATAATAATAGTTAAGATATGCTTAATTTTAAGGAGGTTAACCAAATGGCAAAGAAAAAATCCACTGCAAGAAAATTAACCGATTCATCCTGGTTGGCTCAAATCATCCAAGATAAAATGGATATTGAATTTAGTAAGAACGGAGCATCTCCCCGCTGGCATTGTTTGCACACATTGCACATTATTGTAAATGAAGCAGATGATATCGATAATGGAAATATTTACTATGATAACTACAACGGGTATAGGTCAATTATTATCTGTGAAATCCCTTCTTTAATAATGAAACATGGTACTAACTTTGATACATACGAAATGCAGTGCAGATTAATAGGACTAGCAGAACGCTACAAAGACGACAACGGTCAATACATTGTTTATGTGTCAACCACACATGATCTAAACTCAGCTACAATAAAAGATATTGAGAAATTAATGTATCAATTAAACACCTAAAATTTAGGTGTTTTTATTTTATCCCAAACAATAAATAAAACTAATACATAATCTGTCTATCTTTTCATATCTCCCTTCCCTTCTCTTATCCTCTCACACCTACTAACATACATTAAATAAATTATACAGTCCTTCTTGGCCATTCTCACGACACATAAAAAACATAGATATAATCAATAGTACAAGGATCAATACAGTAATAATATGTAAATATTCAGTATAAATATACACAATCCAACCAATATTCATGTATAATTGCATAAATCAACTCAAAATACACTCAATATCAGCACTCACAATATTATATTTACATTCTGTGAAGCTACCTTAATTATACCAATATATCCCACTAATTAAGTAAACGACCGTTTACTTTCACCCTCAGAACTATAAGAAAAACAAATATAAGAATATTAATATAAATACTCTAAAACTATATACAAACAACGTCTATTTTGGTATAATAATAGTTGAAATATACATAATTTTAAATTTTGAAGGAGGACGAACAAATGAAACAAGTAATAATGAAAAAAGAATCTCTTTTCTACGGCAGAATAACCTATACAAGTAATACTAAAATAACCGTCAATATAGACCCTTTCGGCAACATAGAATTTGACGTAAAAGTCCCAGAATACATAATAATTAAAGACGACGACAATAAATATATCCCTTTAAAATTTGACTGGGACAATGGAAGTCTAACAGAATTTGGAATACGAAATATAGAAAGTATATACCAGTGTTATAAAGTTATTTTTGGGGAACAAAAAACGGCTAAAGCAGCTAAAGAGTTGATTCAAGAAGCAGTAGAGGGAATATGGTAAACAAGGGTAATAAATCCCTTGTAAAGCATCTAAACATCATTAAAAGGTGTTTTACAAAGGATTTAACCAAAAAGAGGTGATATAATGTACTACAAAGGTTTTAAAATTGTTTGTAACGTACACGAAGTTAACCCAATACGAAAAAGTCTATCCTCCCAAATTGTAGGTGTGCAATGGGGAACCAAGGCTAAAATAGTTTTTGAGGATGATAACTTTAAAATTTGTCATAAAATAACAAATGCCTACACCAGAAACAAAGGACTAACATCACATAGACTAATTTATCTAGTTGAATATAAGTATAATAATAGCGGTATAAGTGTACATATAAAATATAAGCCTAACCAGACAGTCCCTAAAGATGTCGAAACAATGCTTAAAAAAACACTATGTCAAAAAATTTTTGAAGTGTACAATATAAAATTAAATCAGCAATAATAAAAACTATACATAATATCCCTACATTGCCAATATGTAACAATTTGTAGGGATAAGCTAAAAGGAGGCAACAACAACAAATGACATATAAAGAAAAGAATAATGATAAAATATATTATTGCAAAAAGGTAAAAACAGCAGTAAATAGAGCTATTAAAGATGGAATAATTAATTTGCAAGAAGATTTTGCCGGAGATATGGAAGACATTATTAATCAAGCAGAAATAAACGGCGAATATAAAGATTTTTGGGAAATAAAAGAAGATAATATATTTTTTAGATTTAATATTGAAATACTAGACGAGGGAACCATTTATATAGATTTAGGTTACAAATTATTAAACTAGCATTTATGCTAGTTTTTCTTTTTAGCTTTACAATTAAGTAAGGTTATTTTTATCTATAATACCAACACAACCACAAAATAAATAATCCCTTAATTGTTCCACGGGGAACACATAGTATTAAATACTACATATCATAAAATACAAATCATACCAAATAAATAATCCCAATAAAAATAAAACCTCACACAATCGCCATATAACCACTTTAAATTTAAAATACATACTTCTAACACCTAAACAACATAAACTACCCTAAAAATCAATCCTAGCAACATATAAGCCTATTCACCCAATTAATTAATAAATTTAACTATAAAAATATAATAATCACACATAAATTTTAATAAAAAAACATAAAATATTTAAAAAATATAAAAATAAAAGAAGGAGATCCGGCAGCCGATGTAGAATACTATAGATAGTACCATATCAAAAAAACAAATAAAAAAGGAGTTGTTGACCAATGGCAAGAAAACCTATTCACACATGTTCAATTTGTAATACTTTAACAGCTAAGAAAAATTTAACCAAAACTAAATATTTTCCTCAGGGTGTATGTGAAAAATGTAAAAATATCCATAGATTACAAAAAATAACTGATAAAAAATACGTTGTATTATATAATATGGGAGAAAATAACTTTAATGGAAAATGGTTGTTGGGAATTGCTCATAACATTAATAATATTACGAGCACTTTAGAATTAAGTGGTAAAAAGTATCCAAGGACGGAAGAAGAAAGTAAAATCATGTTTGATGATTATGTTGATTTAGCAAAAAATAACTATATGTTTGGTTAGATTACAATCTTTTTACATAGTGCAGGTTATTGTTATTTATCTAAAAATTGATTTAACCTGCTTTTTATAAAGAGATTATAACTAAAAAACCAAATACAAGGAGGTTCCTAAAATGGTAAAATTAACCTGTGTAGTTTGCGGAAAAGAAAACAACACGGACGATCTACTCTACTGCTCAAACGAATGCTACAACTTAGATTTAGCACAACCACAAAAACCAGCACCAAAAACCAAATCTAAAAAATCCAAATCTAAAAAATCCAAATCTAACCATTATTCCGAACCCGGCGAACATTATACTTGCAATTGCCGCGGTGCTGGTTGTATCCAATGCCAACCGAAAAATTATTTATAAATTAGAGCTGAAAAGCTCTTTTTTATTTTCCTTGTACGGTAAAAATTATTTTTCAAATATAATTTAAACAACTATAAAAATAATTGTATAAACATATACATAATTTAATATAATTCAAATTATTTTACTTAAAATATTTAAAAATATAAAAATAAATATCCTAAAAAAGAAGGAATTAAAAAAGTTTTGGCGAATACTATAGTAGTAACAAAATAAAATATTAAAACAGGAGGCAACAAAAAATGACTAAAACTAAACTACAAGAATTCCAATCTTCAAGCTGCTACAAATGCGGATTTTGTCAAGAACGCAAACTACAAGACGAATCAAAACTAGACATTAGAAACAGCGGATTGATCAAAATTTGGTGCTATGGCATCGACGATATTCACCCAATAGAATTTGGGAATTGCTACATAAGAGAAACAGCTGAATAAAAACAATTCCTAAACCCTTCACCGGGTTTATTTTTTGCCTACCCCTAACAATTCCATGCCTCACACAATTCATTTTAAGTCCACTATAAATTATTTTACCCACTCCAATACCTACAATTCCTAAAATCAACTCCTACAGCGATTATTAGATAAACATAGATATAATAACTATTTTATAATTATCTATTAATTATCTAATAACCTTTCAACCATATAAAATACTTATACAAATATAAACAAACTTATATATAATATCTACATTCCAACCAACAAAAAATAAAAATAAATAATCACAAAAAATTTTATAAAAAAGAAGGATAAATTAAGACCGTTGGCGAATACTATACCGTATACATATTATTTTTACATTCTTAAAATCAAAATTATAGGAGGTCTACAACGAATGAAAGGCAACCTTAACACCTTCACAGATCCACAAACCAACCTATTCCATAAAGAAACCTCTTCTTCATCCAAAGAATTCCTATTCCTTAAAATGCTTCACGGAATGACTAACCTTCCAATAGATACCATTATGCACGACTACAAACAATATATAACTATGCCACATGGACACGTCATCTCAATAGACACAATACTCAAAAAAGACCGTAACAAGGTCAGACCTATAATAACTAAGAATATTCCCTTTATGCTTAAACAAATCTATACACTCCAACAACTTAACATTTATTATTCTGATTGCTTGCAATGGCTTTACTACCAAGGAAAATTGTATCTAATAGACTTCGATGTAGCTTCATTTGGTGTAGATATTCACGATACCAATTATTCCCTACTATTTAATTTTATGACTGCATTTGATATTGACTGCTCTTTAATATCCGATTCAATACGTTATTTAGATTTATTCAGAACTGGAGCAGAATTTTACCATACTGAGGAAGAGCAAATAATCTATAACAGACTTAATGATCCAACCATGGTTAAAAATTATATTTATTATTCCATCAACAAAAGACATATACAAATATCAACAAAAAATATCCATATTTACACCGAATCAGGTAATATGATTATAACAGACAATATATTAAATCCAGAGATAACCAAAGAATGGGAATTAATCAGAGTAGTTTAATATAATTTAAGTCTACCCGTTAAGGTAGACTTATTTTTGTTTATTTTTAAATTTCTAAAATTAACCAAATTCTCTATAACAGACCACAAAAAACCACCTTCCATATAATTCTATAACAGCAGCCCACATAACACTGACCCAAAAACCACTCCACAGGACGGCTAATAAGCCACTTAAAAACAATCTAAGGTATATTATAACCTACAATTCCTTATAACTTATCCTATAATAATAATTAGATATAAAACCAATAAAAATGTTAAATAATTAGATATAATAACTATTTATATGTATTAAATATACTATAAATATACTGTAAACTCCAAACATAATAAAAAAATAAATATTTATTAAAAACCTCTTGCAATTATCTCAAATATCTATATAATAGTATTTAGCACCAAACAGCGACACAAAATAAATACATAAACACCAACGAACCACGAAACAATTCTTTGAAAACTAAATATAATTTATAGGAGGTCATTCAAAATGGCATTAGCAACACGTTTCGGTAAAAACAGCAACGCTTTAAGGTCAAATATTCCTTTAGACAATTCACAATTATTCAGAATTGCTCCTAGCATTTTCGCTAATGAGGCTCATGAATCAAGGTCAAGCCGTTACACCTACATACCTACAATTGATGTTCTTGACGGATTAAGAAAAGAAGGTTTCCAGCCGTTTTTTGTAGCTCAATCCAGATCAAGAATTGAAGGTAAGTCCGAATTTACAAAACATATGTTAAGATTAAGGCAAACAGGAGAAATTGAGAAACCAGAGGCAAATGAAATTATTCTTATCAACTCACACGATGGAACCAGTAGTTACCAAATGATGGCAGGTTGTTTTAGATTTGTTTGTCAAAATGGAATGGTTACAGGTGACATTGTAGAAGACATAAGAGTAAGACACAAAGGGAATATTATCCATAATGTTATTGATGCAGCCTATACGATTGTAGATGATTTTGAAACAGTGACAGAATCCATTGACGGTATGAAGTCAACTCTACTATTACCAGAAGAGCAGGAAATATTTGCTCAAGCAGCTCTATCTTTGAAATACAATGAAAACGAAGCACCAATCACTCCAAACCAATTATTGTCAACAAGAAGAGTAGCAGACAGAAACCCGGATCTATGGTCAAATTTTAACAGAGTACAAGAGAATATAATTAGAGGTGGTTTGAGAGGCAGAACAGCCAACGGCAACAGAACAACAACCAGGGAAGTTAAATCAATTGATAACAACGTAAAACTTAATAAAGCACTCTGGATACTTGCAGATGGCATGAGACAACTTAAGCAAGCATAAATTAAACTTAAAAACCCTATTCAATAGCTGATTAAATTCAGTAAAATTGAATAGGGTTTTATTATGTTTTTTTCTATAACCAACCGGGAGCGACAATAACAAAATAATAAAACAAACTTAAACTTATCACTCACAACAATTATTTACCTTCCTACAGTCCCCATACAATCACTTAAAACCCTTCCCAACATACATTTACACCTACAATTCCGCAAATGGCTTGTTATGACGATAATTAGATAATTCTATACACAAATTAATTATAATTTATTGCTTATATATCATAAAATACTTTGATAAAACTATATAAATATATATTGTATGTAAAATGTATGTAAGTATTTAATCTAAAACTAACGGCCAAATTAAAAGAATATATAAATAAATACTTGCTAATACCTATCAATTGTAGTATTATATTAAATATACATATTAAATTTTTTAGGAGGTCTTTATAAATGAGTATATACGGATCAATAGGTTATACACGCAGAGACAAAACACCAGCACACTGGCAAAAAGATTATAGATTGACCCAAAAAACTAAAAAAATAATACAAGAACTAAAGGCAGAACGCGAACGATTATTTCAAGAATTTGAGAATTTACCGCTTGAAACACCGGATAAAGAATATGAGGAAGCAGAACGCATATTAAAAATAAAACTTGACGAATTAATAGATAAAGAAGATAAAATAAGATTATCTAATCCAAAAAAAGGCTAAAAAGCCTTTTTTGTTTGATACTAAACAATCTAAAAATAATATTCCCTATAAATTTATCTAAAATCTATATACAGCTAGTCGTTAATATGTTATACTTATCTCACGGCAAATTAAAATAAATTTTAGGAGGTTATATTGATGGGAAGCAATGTTATTTTAAATATAAACAACTTGGAGGAATTAGAAACTATATATAATGCTTTAGGAGCTAGAAAATGCTCCTTTGAGGAAGATATAATAAAATATAAAAAACAAGGATATGATAATCAGTATCACAAGGAAGAAGCAGGGAGGTGTAAGAAAATTATGAAGTATCTGGAACCATTTATAAATAATTTTTATGAAGAAGAATTTAAGAAAAATAATTGCTCAGAAGGTTAAAAAATACCTTCTTTTTCTTTGTCATTATACATATAAAATACTTATACAAACCTACACATAACAACACAAACTTATACACAAAATACCCTCCAAAAACACCACAAAAGTATTGTTTTGTTAAGAGTGAATTTATGTTGACATATTGGCTCATATAGTATAATATAATAGACAGAATGAAAATATAAATTTATGGGAGGGTTTATTAATGACTAAATGTAAAGTTTGCGGAAAAGAAATTAAAGAATCAGAATTTGAATCATTTTTTGAAAATTGGGAGCCTTTGGTTTGTTCCGATGAATGCGGTAAAGTTTTAAGAGATAAAAAAGTAAAGGAAAACTATGAAAACGACAAAACACCTACGGAGCATCAAGGAGGAGTATCAAAACATATTTTTCCTCAGTAACCTACTATATAGTAGGTTTTATTTTTCTCAATGTTCCACGGGGAACACAATCAAAAAATAAATATCTTAAACAAATTCACTCTAAACTATAGACAGTCAACGGCCAATTTGATATAATGTATTTATTAGATTTTATAGTTTACATTATACCTTCAAAAAGGAGTTGACAAAAAAATGTCCTTAACGATGCAAGAATATTTTACTAAAACAGTCCAAAAAGTTTTAACCTCAATAGGCTGTACTATGGAAATACCCATAACCATACTAGACCATGAAACACTTAAAGGCAAAGACAGGCAGGCTTTAGGTCTTTGCTGGAAAGATGAAGTAAATAATACATACAATATAACTATTGATGAATTTTTTGTTAAAGAATGTTACCTTTACTTTGAATTGAATTCGATTGTAGGCATGACATGGGAATTGGGATCTGGTGATACATTGGAAAAAGTTATCTGCCATGAATTAGCACATGTAGGGCATTGGCGACATGGTAAGAAGCATACAGAATTAACAAATAAGTTATTATCAAAAGTAGGACAACCGGAAAAATATTACCAGTATTTACATAAAAAATTTAGAATGGTAACAGCTTAAATAGTAACATACATATAATATCTTTCCTATACTGCCCAATGTAATCCGGTATAGGAAAGGTAAAATAAAAGGAGGTTCCCACACAAAATGAAAAAATGTATTCTATTTACTGTTAACCATAACAAATATGTAAATAACATTAACACTTGTAAACACTCAGAATATAACAAAAAAGATTTTACTGTATATTGTAAAAATTGTATCAGTTGTAAATATGTAACAGAAGAATGTAATCAGGCTATGTGTTGCCCGACATATCAAAAAATATTTTATCCTGCTTAGTTAGTAGGATTTTTTATTTGCTTAATAACAATATTAAAATAAATAACTTGCAATTACCTTCCCATCCTGCTATAATAATACTATTAAATCATACTTACATAACAAAGGAGGCTGAAACAATGACCAAAAATGAAAAATCAATAATCCTATCAGCATATAAAGATATATATTATACTCATAACATTGTAAAAATAGATAAATCCGATAGCCTCAGAGAATTTAAATTCCTTCTTAATTCTCTAAACCTCAAAAAAGAATCATATCAAGTAGAAAATGAAATTATAGCCGAAACAAATAACTTAAAAATAACGGTCATAGAAATGTATAAAATGATATTTGAAACATTTGCAAAATATAATACATACATCAATTATAATTTAGAAGAAATTAACATATATTATGAAGAATTGCAATGGGAGTTTACAGAAGAAGAAAATAAATGTCATAAAGCAAGGGTAAAATATATAGAAGAAAGTTAATAGTCCCAGCAAGGGGCTTTTCTTTTTGTCTAATACTCTATAACAAATAACCCTATAACAATTTCCATATAATCACTTATACAACTCATACCAACAACACAAAAACCACAACACAATCAAAAAATAATTATTGACATATAACAATAACCTATGGTATACTATAGACAACCAACGATACAATTGTATAATAAAATTTATGGAAAGGAGATGCGGAAGATTAGGTGTTGGAGGTTGGTTATATAGTTAATTAATATAATAAATTAATTAAAATTAAAGGGAGGATATATCAACATGAAAAAAGCACCAAAGCAATTTATCGACATCTTAAGAACGGTAAAAAAAGAAAAGGGAGAAAGTTTACAAATACCATATAAAATGACAAATGGTAAACCTGCAAAAAGTGATGAAGGATTTTTTCATTTATTACAATATATGGGAGATGATGATCCCATAAAAATTATTGAGACTACAAAAGATAAATTAGTAGTAGAAATTTATTATCAAGGCATTTGCAGGATGCTAGAAGTATTCGAAAAGTATGAACAAGAAGAAAAAACAAGGAAAAA
>Ga0209728_1000982_pt1 | contig 19249 bp, 38 predicted proteins | sample RifGroD1_FD_183997 | JGI IMG/M metagenome (GOLD analysis project Ga0209728, IMG submission 183997) | Groundwater microbial communities from Rifle, Colorado, USA - Groundwater D1 (SPAdes) (version 2) | ecosystem: Environmental > Aquatic > Deep subsurface > Groundwater | place: Rifle, Colorado... | reverse complement strand
TCACTCCAAGATGCTGATAAATTGCTTTTAAAACCTTAATATCGTGTCCTAGTCGCTCGGCTGCTAAATGATCTAGTACATCATTTTCATAAAGCCAAGTGGCGTGATAATGCCGGAGAAAGTGCAAACGAGTCTTCGGTATTTTTTTGTCTTTTACGAGCTTTGCTAGGTAGCTAGTGTAACTATCGGGACGCATTGGAAATATAAGTTTATCGTCTTTATCTTTTTTATCGGTTATTTCAATTACTTTACGTTCCTTCTTTCTGAGGGCAAATCCATCTCGTATGACTATTTTTATGAGATCCATAAGGTAAGGTGGAGCAGCTACTTCACGCAAGCCGTTCTCTGACTTTGTCGTTTTTATTTGATATTCTCCCTGATCGTTAATAACATAGGCTTCATCAATTCTAATTGTGCCATTCTTAAAATCTAAATCGTTTGGCTTTAGGGCAAAAATCTCTTCTCTTCTCAGCCCGCACCACCCAGCAAGAAGTATAATTGGTTCGTCCCTAGTCCCACGCACAGAGTTGTGTATTGCTCTAAATTTTTCAGGAGTTGGGACATCCGAATAGTCAACCTTGTCCTCTTTTGGCAACTTAATTTCCCTCATTGGGCTTTTGTGTTTCATGGCATCATGCATAATTGGCCTGAGGCAAGATAATACTCTTCGAGCACTAGTTTGGGACATTTTTCCGAGTAGTTCGCCACGAAGTTTTTTAATGTGTATTTCCTCTAAGTCCTTAAACTTCATCTGTTTAAAAAATGGTTTGTAATGATTCTTTAAATAGCCTAAGTACAATACATACGTACTTGGGCTATAATTATTTTTGTGGATCTCAAGCCAGTTCTTGATATACTCAGCAACTCTAATATTTTTGACCTTAGTTAATGTGCCATCCACTAACTCTTGTTCGATCTCCCTGGCAGCCGCCTTACATTCTTTCTGAGTTGACTTGGTAACATATTCGAAGAGTTGTTTACCGTTTTCATCTCGTCCGACATAAATCGTTGCCTGATACGTCCCATTGGGGCGTTTTTTTATGCTCGCCATTACCTCACCTCCGATATATATCTTATTGCCTTACCTAATATGGAGACATCCTTCATATCCTTCTTGGAATACACTTGCTCATGATAGTTAGGATTTTCGGGTCTTAGGATTACGGTTCCATTGATCTTGTAAACACGTTTTAGTGTTGCCTCATCATCAATCATGACTGCTGCTATTTCTCCGGTTTCGACATCTGGTTGCTGACGAATAAAGACTAAGTCTCCATCAAGTATACGAGCATTGATCATTGAGTCACCTTTGACTCTAAGGCAAAAATCAACATTAAGATCATTGGGTACATATTCATATCCCTCAATATTTTGTTGCGCAAGGATCGGAACTCCAGCTGCAATTGTCCCTACGATCGGTATTCGCTTAGATGATTTTTCAGACTCAGGCTTGGGATATTTATCCACGTTCCCGCCCATAAGCCAAGCGGGACTAATACCATATTTAGTTGACATGGCCTCAATAGTTAAGATCTTTGGTGTCATGCTTGCCGATGTGTATCGGCTAATTGCGCTGGGGCTCAAGTGTAGAAACTCCGCTAGGCTGTAGATTGTATCGTTGTTCTCTGCCATTACCTGCATGAGTCTTTTGGCGAATTTTTCCTGATCGTAGGCTTTTTGTTTCACTTACCTTGTCCAACTCCTTTAACGTACATTATATGCAACTATGTTTATTTTATCAACATCTATTTAAAATTTTATATGATAAGGGTTGATAAAATGGTTGACAAACTCAACATAGTTGGATTATAGTATGTCCAAGGAGTTGCGTAACTAAACATAATATTCTTCAGGAGGTGAAAAAATGTCAAAGGTAAGGAAATTAAAGTACATCGAACTTTCGGCTCTAAAAGGATTGATCCGCGAAAAGAAGTCTTCCTATGTCAAATTGAGCGAAGTTCTTGGCATAGCAACTAATACTTTCTGCCACAAAATAAATGGCTACCAGCTTTTCGATTGCTTAGAGGTCGATATCCTAGCGGATCAATTAGACATCGAGGCGGATAAAATTAACTATTATTTTTTTCCCCACATGTTGAGTGGCGCAACAATCCAAGAGTATGTTGCCAAGATAAGTGTTGTGTAACGAAAGGAGGGAACCATGAGTAACCTAATCCTTCCCGGTGACATCTACGGCGTAACTGAAAAAGCTGGTATCCCAATCGCTAGTAGCCGAAGGGTAGCTGAAATATTCAATAAACGTCATGACCATGTTCTTCGGGATATTCAAGAAATCATAATCTCGTTCCCCAAATCTGGGGAGCCAAATCAAAACATAAATCAATATTTCACATCGTCAACTTATAAAGATCGTGGAAAAAGATATCCCGAGTACCTAATGACTCGCGATGGATTTACTCTTTTGGCCATGGGATTCACAGGCAAGAAGGCGATGGCCTTCAAGATAGCCTACATTAATCGTTTCAATGAAATGGAATCCTTCATTAGAAACCTCGTCGAAGCCAAAGCAGACTTCCCTGAATTCACCAGAGCCATCATGGACGCGCATGAAGAACCAAAAAACTATCATTTCTCTGGTGAACTTGACATGATCAATCGGATCGTCCTCGGGATGTCAGCAAAGCAGTTCAAGGAGGCTAATAATCTCGGCAAAGTGCCCTCGATTAGGCCGTACTTAACGCCTGCACAGGCTGAGTCTGTTAAGGCCCTCCAACGCATCGACATCGGCCTGATTGTAGCAGTGCCGGATTTTCAAGAGCGAAAGAAGATCCTGGCGGAGCAGCACACCCGCCGCACCGTTAAGGTGATAGCGTAATGAAAGGAGGTGAAAACGATGAAAACCCTAGATCAACTCAAATCAGAAAACGCTCGTCTAAAACTCCAACTCGAAAAAGTCCTAGAGGCATTCGATGTTGATGCAGACGTTCCTTGTCCGAGCAATGTCGGGCTGAATGATTCGCTTGAGTGTGGTATAGGAACCGAATGTCGGCAGTGTTGGCGTGATGCGTTAGAGGATATAGGAGGTAAATATGATAACTCACCTGATGGGTTGGAAGATACTGCAGAGGGATCAGGCGCGGCGGCTGAAGTATCAGGAGAAACAACGCCTGAAGAAGGAAGAGCTAAACAAGGGACAGCTTAAATCATTCGTGAGTAAGTTGATTAAATGAGGAGGACAAGCCCATGAGCAAGGGAATGCCAAAGCAAATGGTCCCAACCTGCATATGTGGTCAACTCATGTACTTCCCGATGGGCAGAGCCGAATTCCGCTGTCCAAAATGCAAGGCAAAGTGGGAGCAGGGGGCAGAGGGGTATTGGGCGTTAGGCGTTGCTAGGATTGCATTTACGCCGATTTTCACAAAGCGGAGGTTGAGCCACTATGAGAAGTATATGGCGTGGAGGCAAGGAAAGGCGGGGAGACGATGAGGGAAATTAAGTTTAGGGGCAAGCGATTGGAAAAACCAAAATATCAGTATATGAGCCCTTCAGGTGATCCAGTATGGGCCGTTGGATGCCTAATAGTTGACAATGATGGACGCATTTATATCTTAAACGATCACGGTGGATTTAGGATGAGCGAAGAAGTTATACCAGAAACCGTGGGCCAGTTCACAGGACTCAAGGACAGAAACGGCAAGGAGATTTACGAGGGGGATATCCTGCAATTTGATGATACGGGCGAAGACGGAGGATATGAATACAAGGAAGGTTACGCCTTTGTAAACCGTGCAGTTGTTGTGTTTGAAAACGGTCGCTTTACGCTCGACGATTTTCTTGAAGTTGAAAGCGGAGTAGTTGAGGAACTTGATAGCCATGATGAATTATGTTCAACAATGAAACATAGCGAAGTCATCGGCAACATCTACGAAAACCCTTCTCTTTTGGAGGTGCCAAAATGAAAAACCTACTCAAATCCATCCGCAAGCAACTAATCAAAATCAACTGGATTCGTCGCGAAGTCGAGGCGTACAAGCATGAGCAGGAGATCCGCAGAATCGAGCAAGCCAAGCAGGAGCACCATGAGCTCTGGTCGCGGATGCTGAGGAGTGGCGACACGATTCGCTCGGAGATGGTGGTCGATTATCAAGACACGAGGATGGTCGGACAGAGGGCTGTGCAGCCGGTGTATGTGGATTCGGTGAATTGGGGCATTAAGTGAGATGTCACGCGGTGTTGAGGAAAACTACTATGCTTTATGTATTTGCGTTTTGTCTGAACGAATTCCAGAAGAGGCATTTCGAATCATGGAAGGCAAACCTGTAGAATTCGACAGTAACACTGTTGAGGATATTTTGAGGTATAAAAAGACTCATACATGGAATCAGGTCGCAGAGCGATACGGAACAACAGCTGACGCAATCAGAAGGCGCGTTGTCCGATTTCAGAACAAGGAGGCGTTAAAGTGAAACATGGTCGTAAACCTACTCGGGCGCAGAAGGACAAAATGAAGTCATTGCCCGCACCAAAAAACTGGCTCGTGGAAAGAGATGTTCCTGGGTGCTTTCGGGTTATACATCGGGTGAGTGGTGAAGCAAGGAGGTTGGGGGCGTGAAAAACTCGTTAGGTGATCTAAATAACCATCTATTCGCTCAGTTGGAGCGACTCGGCGATGAAGACCTCAAGGGTGAAAAGTTGGTGGAGGAAATCGACAGGGCAAAGGCAGTCAATCAAGTTGCGGCTCAGATCATTTCGAACGGCAAATTGGTGCTCGATGCAGTAAAGGCGAAGGATGAGTATCTTGGAGGTGATGTGAAGAAAGTGCCAGCAATGTTACGCGAGGCGTTTGTACAGGAGGATTAGTCGTGCATTACTTCACATCTGAGCAAGCTGAATTTTTAAAAGAGCACGTTTGTGGACGTGGGAATGTCGAGCTTACTGAGATATTTAACGCTCACTTTGACTTAAGTCTTGGACTCAATCAAATCAAGGCTTACAAAAAGAATCACAAGTTAGATAGTGGCCTTGATGGTAGATTTCCCACTGGGCATGTTCCTGCTAACAAGGGCGTTAAGGGTGCAGGAGGATGGGAGCCTACGCAATTCAAAAAAGGGGGTATGCCTTGGAACTATAAACCAGTCGGGTCTGAGAGGGTCAACAGTGAAGGTTATGTCGATATCAAGATTGCGGACCCGAACAAGTGGAGAGCAAAGCATGTATTGGCTTGGGAGGATGCAAACGGACCAGTTCCGAAGGGGCACGTTTTAATCTTTGGGGATGGTAACAAATTTAATATCGAGCTTAATAATCTCATCTTGGCATCCAGAAAACAGCTTGTGAGACTAAACCAACTCAACCTAATTGGAGACAATGCAGAGCTAACAAGGACGGGGGTTATCATTGCGGATATCTGCAACCGGATTGGAGAGAGGAAGAACGCCACACGTAGAAAGGAGAATATCAATGCCTAGAAAAAACTGGTTCATCGACCTAGAAACCAAAGCCCAAATGAACACGAACGCCATCGGAATCATCGAGGAAATCATGGGCGAAATACACACCACAGCCGAAGAGAAGGTTGTTGGAATTGCACAGACCCTACAGGGCTTAAATCAAGCCTGGAACATGAAAAAGGACTCCTCGCCACAAGGAGCCCCAAGGGAAACTATACAACCTCAGTGTAACATAGATGTCTCGAAAGTTGAATCGCTGGTTGAATTTCCGCTGATTGAGCGAGGTCGTGCTTGCAAAAATTGTCTGTGTTTTAAATGTGGCGATCTTTATCGTTGCCATCGCTTGAAGCCATCAACCATTTATCATTGCAAGGTGGATTGTGATGGAACGTTGGCTACAACGAATTGTGAATACAGGTCGAGGTCATGAATGCCGAGCGTCCAAGGTATGCAAATCGGGCAATGAAGAACGCGAAGACTAAGCGCAAAACCGTGTGCAGGTGTTTGAGTTGCCAAAAGGCGTGGCGAGAGGAATTCGAGGGACTAAGGATGTTAGTGTGCAGCGATGAGGCCTGTTTCATGAATTGTGAGCAGTGTACAGATAGGCCAGGGACTACGCATTGCTATTCGCCAATGGAGTTAGAAAATTTAGGATGAGGAGAATGAAGAAATGAAGGTAAAACATATTCAGATTAACAATTTTCTAGGGATAACTGAGTTGTCCAAAGACTTAGGGAAAATCAATCACATATCAGGGCACAAGGGTTCTGGGAAGTCGAGTATCGTTGAGGCACTCCAAAAAGGATTCACCAATAAATCCGAGCGGACAGAGATCGTTCGTCATGGCGAGGAAGAGGCAACGATCTTTATTCAAACCGACACCGGGCTCGAAATTGATCGCAAGATTCGGACAGGCAAGGCTGACTACCTGAAGGTTAGGAAACCGGGCGAGGCTGTACCGAGTAATGAGAAATTCCTTAAACAGTTTATCAATGGCGATGTATTCAAACCTTTAGAATTCGTTGGTAAATCACCGACTGAGCAAGCGAAGATTATCCTCAATTTGTTGGAGATTCCTTGGGGTATGGACGATATTTCAAATTGGTTCAGCGAGATCCCAGAGGGCATAAATTACGAGGCGCATATCCTTCAAATCCTTGGGCAGATCGTCGCTCACTATTACGAGGAAAGGGCTGCTATTAATCAGGAGATTGTGGTCCTCAAGGCTCAAATCAAAGGCTATAAGGATCAACTCCCTCCCAACTATGACGGTGAGGAATGGCGCTTGAAGAAGGTTGCTGAATATTACGGTAAGGTTGCTGAGGCCGAGGAAGTTAATAAGCGGATAGATAGTGCCAAGAACATCGTTGAAGGGCTAGAAAACCGCATTGCTACGGTCAAGGCTGAGGCTGAAACCGAGAAGCAGACGAAGCGCAATCAGATGGACCAGAAGCGGAACGAGATTAAGGAGTTTAAGGCTTTTCTTGAAAACAAGATTGTTGAATCAAAAAATACAATTGCTCAATCTGATAATAACTTAAAACATTCAGTTGATGCTCTTGGTTCAGAACTTGAACGTAAAATACAACAATTGAAAGATGAATATGCGATTAAAGTTAAAGAATCTATCCAACTTGTAAATGATGGCGTTGCGGTTACTGAACAATTAATTGCAAGTTACGAGAAGTCCATCGCTACCAAAGACCAAGAATTCGCCAACATCGACGAACTGGAAGAACAAGCTTTATTGGCAATTAGTGGAAAAGCGGACGAGCGAATTAAGACCGAGGATGCCAAAGTGGGGAGTGCTCGACAAATCCTCGCCGAGGCCGTTCCTGTCGATGTCGAACCCCTTCGTTTGGCGGCTGATCAAGTGGCACATATGCAAAGCTTTCTGAGGGACTACGATCTCATGGCCTCGATGATCCGCGAGAAGTTAGCGCCGAAGGAGGAACTAAGTAAAACCCTCACTCAACGAATCGAGAAGGGCCGCGAATTGCCTATGGAATTGCTGAAGATTGCAGCGTTACCAATCCCGGGGATCACGGTAGATAGTGATGGATTGATCAGGATTGGCCAGACATTGATTGATGGCTTGAGCGATGGCGAGAAGTTGGAGTTAGCTTTCCGCGTGGCAAAGGCTCAGGCTGGGGAATTGAAACTGATCTGCTTGGATGGATGGAACAAGATTAACGAGTCTGATCGTGCATGGATCGAGAAGGAGATCAATGAGGATGAGTTCCAGTATATTATTCTCGAAACGATGGATGGGGAGCTGAATGTGAAGATTGAGGGGGAGATTAAGTGAGCACCGACGATGCTAAGCAGTTAGTCGTTCTTGAGTGCAAACGGGTTATCGAAATCATCGAATCCGGGACAGATTTGAACCCGTGGAGCGGTACAGTAGTGTCTGAATTAAAAGCTAAGATGCACGAATTACGAAGGGATACGATCCGATTAGAGAATTTGATTTATCGCCGGGTCTAATGCTGGATATTACAAGAAATTTGAGGAGGAATTTAAGTGAGTAATGATTTTGAATTAGCCTTAAAGCAAGCAGTACCAGTGACCCAAAACGCGGCCATTCAGACCGCAAATGGACGATACAACCAAGAGATTCAAGGCATGGTTTTTATGGCCAAACAATATCCCAGAGATCAATTCGCGGCCTATCAACGGATTAAGCAATCATGCCAACGAAAATCCCTAGCCCTAATTGCCTCCTATGAATATCCAAGAGCCGGGAAGAAAGTAACGGGTCCATCAATTAGGTTAGCTGAGGTTATCGCTCAAAATTGGGGCAACTTCTCATGTGGTGTAACCGAATTGGAACAAAGATTAGGAGAATCAACTTGCATGGCTTATGCGTGGGATCTTGAAACAAATGTTCGATTTGAGAAGATATTCACAGTTAAGCATGAACGTAAGGCTGGAAAAACTATTCAAAAGCTAGAAGACCCCAGAGATATATACGAGTTAGTGGCTAATATGGGAGCGCGCAGGGAAAGAGCTTGTATTCTAGCTGCAATACCAAAGGATGTCGTCGATGCTGCCATGGAGGAATGCGACAGAACTTTATTGGGCCAAAACACAGAACCGATTATTGACCGACTCAAAAAGATGTTTGACGCATTCAAGGCATTCGGCGTTACTCGGGAAATGATCGAGAATAAAGTCGGTGTTAAGATTGATAGCTTTACCGAAAAAGACGTTCTTTCTTTAGGTAAGATATATAACTCCCTCAAGGATGGGATGAGTAGGCGCGAGGACTTCTTCGAGGAGGACAAACAACCAACCGCAGAGAGCAAGGTCGAGGCTGAATTTAAGGCAGAGCAGGAGCGCAAGGCTAAGGAAGAGTTTGAGCGCCAAGAGAGTCTTAGGTTAGATGCTGAACTAGCTAAGGAGGAGGCATGATGGAACTAACCCATGGCAACTATCACGGTGGCGACTCGAACAAGATTTATATGTCATGCAGCCAATATAAATCCTTTTTAAATTGCGAAGCTAAAACGATGGCAAAACTGACCGGGGCATGGGTGGACGAGCCGTCCACCGCCCTCGAGGTTGGGAGCTACGTCCATAGCTGGAGCGAGGGAACACAGAGAGAATTCATCGCAAACCATCCGAACATGTTTAAGAAAGACGGATCTCTTAAAGCCGAATATTTGGTCGCTGACAAGATGATTGCTTGCCTAGCACGCGACCCGTTAGCTATGTACTGCCTTGAGGGCGAGAAGGAGGTTATCCTCACTTTTGACATGTTTGGCGTAACGTGGAAAGGCATGCTTGATGTCCAGAACAACGAGCGAAGAAGAATCGTGGATCTGAAGACAACTAGAAGTGTCACGGAACATGTCTGGGACGAGGAACTTAGGAAAAAGGTATCTTTCGTGGAGGCTTATCGATATCCCCTCCAAATGGCTATTTATTGCGAGGGCGAACGGATCGCGATGGGTCGAGAGAATGGCGATTGGTCAGAGTTCTTGATCGTTGCTGTTAGTAAGGAGAAATGTCCCGACAAGGCGATTATCAATATGACGGACCATGAGCGATTAGTTAAGGAGTTGGCCGAGGTCGAGGAAAATATGCCGAGGATTATTGCGGTTAAGTCAGGGGTTGAGAAGCCGATTAGGTGCGAATGTTGTTCCTATTGTCGGGAAACAAAAGTACTTACGAGCGTAGTTCATTATTCGGATCTATAAAAAGAATAAGCCGGGGTTATTCCCGGCTTTTGTTCTCCCAGTATGTTTTTAATCCAAGTCTAATTAATTCCCGAACTGCAGATCCTTTAGGGGGCAAGGTGCCAACATCTTTTCTGTACTCGTCAATCTCCTCCAACTGCTTTGGTGAGATCATTAAGTTGAAACGCACAAGTTTTTCGCCAGACATCTATTTTCACCCCCTGAAATTTATTATATCAGACATGCATAGTTTGGTCAATTTGCCCATATTATATACGTTACACAACATGGACAACATGGACAAGTTGTGGTAAACTATAGACAGGAAACAAAGTATTTCAAGTGTTAAAGAGGCGAAGAGAATGGCAGACGTTAAGTGGATTAAACTAACGACCGACATGTTTGAGGATGAAAAGATAGATTTTATCTCAAGCCTTCCCGAGGCTGATGCAATCCTGGTTATTTGGATCAGGTTATTAACCCACGCTGGGAAATGCAACGCCGGGGGATATATCTACTTAACTGAAAAGATACCATACACGGAAGATATGCTTGCCCATAAGTTCAAAAAACCGCCAAACATAGTTAAGTTAGCACTCGAAACATTCAGAAAATTAGACATGATCGACATGGATGAGAGGGGAATATTTCTACCAAATTGGGATAAGCACCAAAATGTTGAGGGTTTAGAGAAGATCAAGGAGCGCGACAGGGAGAGGAAGCGAAAGGAGAGAGCTAAGAAAAAACTATTATCATCTAATGAGGAATGTCACAGGACGGTCACAGGACAGTCCGTGGACAGTCAACATACAGATATAGAACTAGATAAAGATAAAGATATAGAACTAGATAAAGAAGAGTATATACCGTATCGGGAAATTATCTTTTATCTTAACGAAAAAACTGGTTCTAAGTACAAGGTTAGCTCAGAAAAGACTAAGGGGCTTATCAAGGCAAGGTGGAACGAAAAGTTTACCCTTGAAGATTTCAAACTCGTGATTGATAAAAAAGTGGCAAGCTGGACGGGAACAGATCAAGAGAAATACCTTCGACCTGAGACATTGTTCGGAACTAAGTTTGAGGGATATGTGAATGAAAAGGTTACGAGAGGAGGACAAGCTCAAAGGAATAATCCTCAACCCAATAGACCCAAATCATTTGATGCTATAGATCAGTGGGACAAAATGACGGAGGGATTAATCGAATGAACAAAGACGAGTTTAAGAAGTTTTTCAAATATATCTCAAGCGCGACCACGGACACGAACCCAAGTCCGGAACGAACACAAGTTTATTGGGATCTGCTTAATGACCTTGATTTTAAGGTGGCAATGGCAGCGGGGAAGAAAGTTTTGGCAACTCTTGAAAATCCATTTTTACCAATGCCAGCAATATTCAGAGGAGCTGCGGTACAAATAACTGGACCGACATTCTTAACTGCACCAGAGGCATACGAGGAAGCACTTAGAGCAATTAGAAATTATGGAGGATACCGAGAGCAGGAAGCCCTTGAAAGCTTATCGCCATTGACCAGAAGGGCTGTGGAATCCATAGGGTTCAAGAATCTTTGCTACTGCGAGGAACCGGATGTTATAAGGGGACAATTCCGCATGAATTACGAAGCGTTAGAAAAACGCGAGAGCATAGACTCCAAGATGCCGATTAAGCTCAAAGAACTTATCGATAGCATGGGTGCTCCAAAATTAAAGCTTGCAGAACCGCTGACCGTAGTCAAGCTTGAAGAGTTTAAAGAGTTTGAAGAAGATGAGATGCCAGACGATGAGGTTAAAAGTGTAAGGGAAAGGATGGCTAGGGCCGCTATGCTCAGGAGAAAAGAAGGGTAGGAGGGACGAACCATGGCCAGTGAAACATCCTTCGACGAATCAGCCGCCTTAATCCTCTACCACCAACATAAAACAGACTCCGAGATCGCAAAGGGGTTAAGCACTCCGACAAATCTAGTCTTAACCACAACCATCCGAAACTGGCGCAAACGAAGAGGGCTGCCAAACATATCTCCAAACGCAAGGCCCGCGCAGATTGGCAAAAAGAAAGTCCAATATCCCGGCGAAACTGGCGGAGTTGACTATCGCAAAGCCTTGACCAAGGAGCAAGCTAGGGAGATGAATCGATTCATTCGATCCTTGTCTTGGGCAGCCAATAAAGCCAAAGAGGCAGGAGTTAAGCCGAACGTTGACGCTTTTATACGAGCTTGGCAAGGCAAGCCGGTCACGGAGGAAGGTACAAAAGATAAAGCTAGGGCAAACGCAAGATATTACAACGCCAAACGCCGAGAAAGGAGGAGGTTAGATGCGAGTAGCAAATCCAAGTGCGCGGACGTTTCTGGGGTCGAGTCTAAGGGAACCTCCGAGCGATCCGGAGGTGATCAACACGAAAATCACTACGCGAAAGTTTAACGTCGAGCACTACGAAAAGACTGGCGAGATTGAATACTTGGGGGAGGTGGAGACAACGGACCGACAAGATGCAATCCAAAGGGCAAAAGACATGCGGAACGAATTGACCACGATTGAGCAATTTGAGGCAATCGGAACTTACTCCGAGGTGGCGAAAAAGTACGAGATCAGCAAGAAAACCACACATGCTCACATGATGAGCTTGAGATACAAAAAAGATAGGGAGGAAAAAGAGATGATCGGACCTGCAAATGTGGAGGTATCAGCAAATCCTATAGCGTCCATAGGCGAACAGAATGGGTGCGTGGTTGAGTTGGAGGAGTCTGGCGTGGGTTTATTGTGAGGAAAAGGGTACGAATGAGGCTTGTGGGGGTATGACAGCCGAAGAGAATATGACGGATAAGGAGTGGGAGGAGCAAGCGAGCAAGATTGAAAAGCTTTGGGATGATGAGCCCAAACCAACAATTGAAGATAAATGGGGACGAGTCGAGAGACTCTTGGCGAATATCCATGATGTATATATCGAAGAGGCTGAGATTAGGTACAACGAGCGATTAACGAAAGCATTGAGAGGGGTTTAAGTATGAATAAGGTTATTGAAATCGGAAGACTCGCTCGGGACAGTGAGCTCAGATATTCGCCATCAGGAACGGCGATTTGCAACTTCACAATTGCGGTTGACAGGACCTTTAAAAATGCTCAAGGGGAGAAAGAGGCGGACTTCCTTCCTGTAGTTGCATTCAAACAGCTTGCAGAACTTTGCAGTCAGTATTTGTCCAAGGGAAAACTCGTTGCAGTGGATGGACGATTGCAGACGAGGAACTACACACATAAAGACGGATACAAGGTTTATATCACAGAGATAATCGCCAATGAGGTTCAGTTCTTGAGTCCGAAGGATGGCAACTCATCAGGAGCGTCGTCGAGTAGTTCTAGTTCATTGGGACATGAAGTTAATTTGGATGATGACGACTCGATACCGTTTTAGAAAATAATGGAGATCGGGAGGATGAAACGTGATTAACGAAAACATAACCCTAAAGCAAATCGAGAACATGAAGCATTGCATCGGTTTTAGGGGCGATAGGGTAAAACGTAAGAAATACGTTGCCTTCAGGAACTATTACACAACCTCTGGTGATGACCAAAGTTGGGATGAGTTAGTTAAATTGGAGCTTGCCACAAAAAGACCTTTTCTAAATGGAGGGGGAGAAAATCCTCAAGTATATTTTGTGAGTAAAAAAGGGATTGAACTCTTGGGCGGATTACTGGAATGCAAGATTGTAGAGGATTAGCATGAATCATAAAGAGTCTAACGAACAAATCTCCCTCTTCCAGTGGGCGAAACTAGCGCAATCCCAATACCCAGAGCTCTCGCTTCTCCACTCAATACCAAACGGAGGCAAGCGAAACGCCAGGGAGGCGGCGCGATTAAAACGAGAAGGAGCAAAGGCAGGAGTCAGCGATGTCTTCCTGCCCGTTGCTCGGGGTGGATTTCATGGGCTTTATTGCGAACTCAAGGTTAAGGGTGGAAGGTTGAGCGATAACCAGAAATGGTGGATCGAGGAAGTGACTAAGCAGGGTTATTTGGCGGTGGTTTGTTTTGGATGGGTTGAGGCTAAGGGAGTAATTGAGGATTATTTGGAGGGGGTAAAGCATGGAAAAAACGTGTGACAACTGTAGATATGATCATTTAAGTGATAGAGAGGAACCTTGCTCAAAGTGCATCGATTATGACGCTGCAAATGATTTCTGGGAAAGAAGAACCATCCCGGCCAAACTCATGAACACAACGGACCCGCAATTCCTGCCATCGCGGAAATACCCCAACGATGGTGGTGCGGATCTACGAGCGAGACTAGACCATCCAATGCGAGTCTATCCACACGAGATCGTCAAGATACCCACAGGGATTGCAGTAGAGATACCCGAGGGGCATGTTGGATTGATACAACCAAGATCAGGAGCATCAAGCGAGGGGAAATTAGTCATCACAGGGACTATCGACAGCAATTATCGTGGAGAAATGCTTATGACAGTGGCAAACATAAACGACGAAGGTTATGTGATGATTCAACCCTTCGAGAGGATAGCCCAATTAGTTGTCGTGCCGGTTTATATTGCTGAGTTTGAGTTAGTCGATGAGCTGAGTGAGAGTGATCGTGGAGCCAAGGGGTTTGGCAGCTCGGGAAAGTACTGAGGGGAGGATGAAGCATGGTGGAAGTTAGAAAGTTGAAAGTAGGAAAAGAATTAGATTGTAAAATTGCCGAAAAGGTTATGGGGTGGAAAATAGGCGTTGACCCTGCGGAAGATGGTGGAGCTTCGTGGTTTGTAGAATCAAATGGCGGTGGTTGGGTGGAGACTGGCTATTACCCCGACAATTTCAAGCCATCAACAGATATAAAGGTGGCGTGGAAAGTGGTAGAGAAAATGAATTGCTCCTACATTATTGCTAGTACAGAAGATGGGGAGAGTTGGGTTCATTTTGGGAACGAAGGAAACGCAGCAATTGGTGAAACACCACACGCCATATGTATTGCTGCACTCCTTACGTTGGAGGACAAAGCATGATAGAGGGGATTGTGGCATTTAGCTTTATCTACATGGTTATGAATATAATTGTGTATTTCACGGATAGCGAGGATAAAACATGAAATCACTTATAGTCCTAAACGGCAAATTCTACGCAGGAACAGACCAAAATCACAAGCTCATCCTCAAGGACAAGCGTTCCGATGCGTTGCCAATAGACAGCGACGAGCTAAAGATTGTCATAGGGGCGATGTTTTGCAGGGTTATGGCCGATGAGATTAAGTTGAAGAGGTTGGAGGTGCTTAGGTCATGATTAAGTGCAAAGATAAGTTTTGCTCGAATCCTGAGATTAAGAACGAGGACGATGCCAACGATTGTGTTGCAATAATCCGCAAGAATGTGCCAGATTGGAAGGCTGACAACTGTTGGTTTCGTCGCGCAGGACAAGGATGCGAGGAGTGTGGCGGAAAGGTGATTCATGCGAGTGGATGCCAGCACTGCGTATCGTGCGGATGGAGCCCGTGCTCATGAGAACCATGAAATACAAAGGTGAATTATACACTTGTGGAGCACCAAGACCCATCAGTAACGGACTTTATACCTGTGACGCATGGAAGCAGAAAACAGGGCGAGAGATTAAGAACCCCGAGACGCTTGATGCGTTGGGAAAGATGCTGATAAAAGGGAGGTAACACAATGAAATCCTACCTCAACCGCGAAGAGAAAACCCTTGTGCTAACACTAGCCTCTTTCGTGGCATATCTCACAACGAAAGCCGACGAATGGGCTGAGCACAACCGCAATAAGGACGGGGTGAAATCTATGAGAATGGCGAAATCGTTTATCTTTAGGGTTACAGATACACTCCTTGAAGGGGTGGATAATCTGGAGAAGGCCAAGATATTTAATCAAGTCGCGAAGATGGAAGTCGTTGTGAAATATCACGATGAAGCTGTCCGGGAGTATAAGCGCATGCAGGAGCTCGATAGTGTGACACCGATCAAGACTGAGGATTTCTTCGAGATCTGCGAGCAGGCTTTGGGAGTTTGCCAGACGTGCAAGTGCATACCTGAGGGTTGTAGGCTGAGAGAATTGTTTATCGAGCATGATGTGCCGGTGTTTAACGAGAGTCCTGGAGAGGGGCAGTGTCCGTATAGGGTGGAGGGGGCTAAATGATGACAGGCAGAAACAGAATACCCATGACTAGTGGCGTAGGGGTAGCGCATCAAGTGGAGAATTGCCAAACATGCACCAACCCCACAAAGCACCCTATAGGCTTTTGGGATGGCAAAGATTCTCATGGTCAGGTATTCGATTGCGATAACTATGCTTGCGAATTAAAGAAAGCTAAAAACGAGTTAAGTAAAATGCGCGAGGAAGAAAAAATGATATCTCTTATTGAGAATGAGAAGAACGGTATTTCCATGGAGGATACCAGGAGTAGAAGGAAAGAGCTCGGTATAACGATTGCTAAGATGGCTAATGGATTGGGAATATCCTGTTCTGAGTATAGCGTTTATGAGCAGTGCAGAGAGCCCTTACCCGTAGGGTTGGTGGATAGGATAGAAGGGGTATTTAAAAAGGAAATAGACAGACATTTATATGCCCCTCGCTTAAAACCTGAATTTGGAGCTATTAGATGGGACGTGAAGGCATGAAATACCAACACTACAAAGGCGGCATCTACACGCTCTTATCAACATCAGTTTGGCACACCGAGACATGCGAGCGACTTGCAGTATACGAGAACTCAGAAGGTAATGTATTCGCAAGGCCGTATGATATGTTCTTCCAAAACATTATGGTTGATGGGGTTGAAGTTCCGAGGTTTAAGGAGATTGAGCCGAAGGAGGATGCCAAGTGAAGAAAGATAAGCCAAAAAGCTGTCTTATCACCAAGGTAATGATCCGTTGGTTCTGGACGAGATGCCATCTCTGCGATTGCCAATTTAAGAAAGAGCCGATGTGGAAGTTCCGATTCCCAAAGCACTTCATAACCAGACATATTTGCGAAAGGTGTGCGCCTGATTATCTGAGAGCTGAATACCTATCGCATGCATGGGGTGAGGACGGGAATCTAAAGCCAAGCTTTATGCATACGCAGATTCGTCATCCGAGATTGAAGGAGGACAATTAATTTGGGCACAAGTATGTGTGATTGGTATTATTACGACATACCTATCTTTCCTGACTCAACAGATATCCCAAAGTGGTACAAACCTGTTTTTCGCAACATCTACCGTAAGCTAAAGCGAATTCCGCTGTTCTGTAGACCAAAATGCCGATGGCGACCGCGAGAGAGTCGGAGGAGGTTGGAGGGGTTAAGTCCTGAGATAACGATAATTGATGAGTATGCCACAGAGGAGGAGTAATCATGGATTGCCCAAAAGGGATACGACAATGTCCTCATAATTGGACCGATTGCAATCTCTGTGCTCACATTGAGGCGTGCAAGACCGGAACATACGAACCAGAACCAGAGGTGGACATCGTCAAAGTGGCAGAGATAGTCGAAGAGATTGTTCATACTGAGGTTGTTCAGAGTGTTGCGAGCATAAGAGGGACGTGGGCTGAGAGATTTAAGGCAATGACCGAGGATGAGAAGTGGGCAGATATGCGGAAGTATCATCCTCCTAGCTTGCACGACAAACAACCAATTCCTCTTGATGGCCCAAGTGCTCCTGGTGGAGGGAGTAAGAGCAAGGCCAAGAAGAGTAAGACGGGAAATAAGGTATATACCGATGTGTGGGAAGGAATATAAACCTCTAAGCATAGCACAAACTATTGACAAAAGAAACGATTGATTGTATCATTAGTGTTGGAGGCTGGACTTTAGCCACAAACAAAATAATAAACAAAGGCGCTTTCCGCGTATCGTGGAGGCGTCTTTTGTATGCGAATAAAAGGCGGTGATCACATTGGGCAAGCCAGCTTTTTCTTGCGTAGGATTCGAGTCCAAGAAGGTTGGACTCAGTCCTAATTGTGGGAACTGCAATAACTGGAACGGTAAGTGTAATGTCCGCAAGGAACTGGATGAGTTGTATGAGATTAGTCCGAGGTTCGAGGCGTTTGATCGGATGATGAGACAAAATAAAGGGATACAATTTTAGGATAAGGCATTAACGCCTTGGTGGGGAGGTGGCGAGAATGTAGTTATGGATTGGATAATAATACGCAAGGAATATGAATCCACCGAAATAACCTTGAAGGAATTAGCCGAAAAGCATGGTGTCAAAGAAGGCACCATGCGGAGTCGGAAGAATAGAGAAAATTGGCAACGCAACGGAGCAACGCAACGTGCAACAAAAATAGCAACGCAACGAAAGAAAGCAACGCGCCACAATAAGAAAATTGCTGAAATAGAAATAAGTCCTGAGCTCACCGAAAAGCAAAAGCTTTTTTGTTTGTATTACATCAAAAGCTATAATGCTACAATGTCAGCAATTAAAGCAGGGTACGCAAAGAGTAGTGCCCATGTTCAAGGTCACGATAACCTGAAAAACCCTAAGGTCGCCACTGAAATCAAGCGACTTAAGGGTCGAGCGCTTCAGGATCTATATATCGACGCACTCGACGTCTTGGAGGTATACGCCAAGATTGCCTTCGCTGACATAACGGAATGTGTGGAGTTTGGGTCAACTAAGGAATATGTCTATGTAGAAGGTCAGCGCATGATTGGAACAAACGGTGACTATCTCACGCAGGATGTCGGCTATGTCACCATCAAGAACCACGACGAAGTTGACGGCTCGTTAATCTCTGAGGTAAAGCAAGGCAAGGAAGGTATCTCTGTTAAGTTCCACGACAAGATGAAGGCGCTTGAAGTGCTAACGAAGTACTTTGACTTATTGCCGGATAACCATAAACGAAAAATCGAAGAGGCTAACCTTGAGCTGAGTAAACGAAAAACGGATGTGATCGAAGCGGAACTGGAGCTGCGAAAGGTAGAGCAGGATCGAAAGTCGTTTTAAGAGTAGGTGTTAATGTGGCTAAGTATGCAATACTCCAGAGTTTCTACGCAGGGGATCCATGGATAAACCTCAGGCTTAACTTGATCACTGAACGTGGTCCTACTTGTCAAGAGTGCGGTAAGCGCATAGCTAATGCGCGAGAGATCATCGGTCACCATAAGATCGAATTAACTCCTGAGAACGTACAGGACGCAATGATCTCTCTCAATCCGGATAATATTCTACTGGTATGCTTTGACTGCCACAACGTTATCCATAAACGATTCGGGCATCAGTCATCCGGTAGGTCAGTCTACATCGTGTACGGTCCGCCAATGGCAGGCAAGCAAGAATTAGTACAACAACGTGTACAACGTGGAGATATTGTCATCGATATGGATCGACTATACCATGCAGTGTCTATGTTACCGAGTTATGATAAACCAGACAACTTACTTAGCAATGTTCGAGGTATCCATAACTTGCTGCTAGATAATATCAAGACGAGGTTCGGTAAGTGGAACAACGCTTGGATTATTGGTGGGTATCAAGACAAGTACAAGAGAGAGAAGTTAGCAAGCGATCTAGGAGCTGAGCTTGTGTTTTGTGATGTCAGTCAAGAGGAATGCTTGAGGAGATTGGAGATTGATGAGGATCGGCGGTACAGGAAGGATGAGTGGCGTGAGTACATAAGCCGATGGTTTGAACAATATACAGCATAGCCCCCCGGGTCTAGGTTAAAAATAAAAGATTAGTAAAC
>Ga0209728_1000979_pt1 | contig 19298 bp, 46 predicted proteins | sample RifGroD1_FD_183997 | JGI IMG/M metagenome (GOLD analysis project Ga0209728, IMG submission 183997) | Groundwater microbial communities from Rifle, Colorado, USA - Groundwater D1 (SPAdes) (version 2) | ecosystem: Environmental > Aquatic > Deep subsurface > Groundwater | place: Rifle, Colorado... | reverse complement strand
GATTTGGTGGAGATTGTATAAAACTTTATAAATGTAAGAAATGTGGTATAGAATTTACTAAGGATAATAAATATGGTAAAGAATTATTAAAATATGATGAAGGTGGAAGATTGAAATAAAACGGAAGTTTGGTAATAATATAGGAGGAATAAATTGTGCAAATATTAAAAGAAAATATAGAAGTAGAAATTGTAAAAATGACAAAACAAGAGTATGAGAATAAATTAAAGGAATATTACAATAAAGGAAGAAAATCATTAGCAATTGATATTATGGATATGATTAAAAACTTTGAATATCAGTTAAATTGGAAGGGATTAGATATATTATGCTCTAGAATAATTAGTAGGATAGTAAAGGAATCAGAATAAATAGAATTTAGATATTGGAGGTAAATATTATGAAAAGTGCATTTGAAATTATAAAAGAAACAAGAAAAATACAATTGCCTAATGAGTATGTTAAAATACTTGCTAAAAAAGCATATGATGATCCTGATGGATTTTGTATAATGGATGATAAAGAGTATGGAAATTCATATAGAAGCGAATGTTTAGATAGGGGATTTTGCCATGATCCAGAATATATGTTAGCATGTTTGCAAACAAGAGCGATTGGACAGTTAGGTAAAATAGCAATTGAAATATATAATGAGATGAATACTTAGGAGGTATATAATATGATTAAATATATGACTGTTATTGATAAAGATAAAAATAAAATACAATTACAAATACTTAATGAAAAATTAGCATTATGTACTTGTTGCAATCCTACATTTATTATGGAAACACCTTGGAAAAGAAAATTTACAAGATGCTCATTTTGTTTAACAGAATATCCTGAAGCACAAGATGAAAAATAATAAAGGAGAAATTTATATGAATGATATAGATATTTATATTTTTGTTAGAGATTATCTTAAAAAATTTAACAAATATAAATGTACATTTACTAATACATCTTGTTTTGATTGTGGATTTTGTTGGTTTACTGAAGAAGAAAAAGATTATGTATTAGGATTATTTAAATATTATGAAGAAACAAAGGAGGATTAATATCAAAATGATTAGAAAATATTTTAAAGAAATAGGTATCAATACAGATACTATTTTAGAAGAAAGAGCTATTAAAATGCTTATAGAAAGTCACAAAAGACAAAGAGAAATAATTACAGAAGGTAATAAAACTACTAAGAAAAAATATGTAAATAATCTATTTAAAGTATGTATTGATAAAACTAATGTTGAACATTATTTTGTTCGTACTTTAATGGAATGTTATAATAATGATGATTATAAAGATTTATCTGTACAGGAACTATTTGAATTATTATTTTGGGATATTATGTTATCAGATTGGAATATTAAAAATTCATATATTCAATTGTTATTTGTAAAATATGGTGATAGTTTTATAGATATGTTCATTGAATATTTGAAGCAATCTGAGAAAGATTATGGTTTAAATAAGGAAGATAAAGTTTTATTTAGATATATTATTGAATTATTATAGGAGGAATAATATTATGAATCTTTACTTTTTTTATTGAATGGTTATGGAAAAAAATTATATTGTAAAGATAAAGAATATTCATTTAATGCAATGGATATTATTGGCAAATTAATTAAATGTGTTGCTAGAGATAAAATTGAATCAATGGGTATAACTGCAAATTTTTAATGAAATTTTCAGTTTATGCTAATATTGAAAGGAGAAATATTATGAATAAAGATGATATTATTTTAATTATATTACAAAGAATAAACAATATAGGAGATGAAATACAAAAAGAAATTAAATTATGTAAAGAACTTTATGATGAGCATTATTGGAATGGTAGATTTCTTAAACTAAGATTAGAAGAGTTAGAAGATTTATTAAAAGAACTTGTAAACAAATAAAATTATAAAAATAGGAGGATATTAACATGAATAAATTGGCATTAAAGAATTGTTTTGCAGATGCAGATGATTCAATTCTATTTAAAGCATTTGAAGAATTTCTTGAACATGAAGAAACAGGAGATTTGAAAAGTGGTATAATTAAAAATCTTACATATCAAATAAAGCAATTTCAAATTATTTCTATAGCAATTAATTTTGTAGAAATGGAATTATTGAAAGAAATGGCTATGAGATATTATGAATATAAATAGGGAGAATTTAAAAGTGAACAGAATCATTGAAGATTTGAGATTTATGAATCCGTTAGAAATAGTTTTAAATTATGATTCAGATAATAAAATGGAAGAAACAATAGATGAATTATTAAAATTGCCTTTAAATCAACAAAAAGAATTTGTAATTAATTGCAGAAAACAATTTGATAATGTAATGAATTCATATAATAAATTTATTAAAATATATATGGATAGAGTAAATGAATAGTAAAGGAGATATTAAATTATGTTTACAGATTTTTATGAAGCATACTATTGGCTTTATAGTCATCCATTATTTCAAGAAGAAATTAAGTCTAAATTATTTAATGATACTTATAATGAAAGTCGTTTTCAAGAATGTTTAGATATTGATATTGTTAAAGTTAATCCAGAAACAATGTCTATAGATGACGATAAAAATAAAAATATTAAAGTACAAATATGGATTGAATGTGGTAAATTCGATAAAGAATGTCGATGGCATGATATTAACTTAGATTGTGGAGCAGATACGTTTGAGGAAGGAATTATTGAATTAGCAAATTTAGTTATGGAATGGTATGGTGAAGGAAAAGAGAGGATTAAAAAGGCAGATTGGGAGGAAATTAACATGATTAAAAACTGTCCAGAAGATGGTAATATTCGCTGTATAAATTGTATTTGTTATTTATGTAATAATAATGATTGTCAAGAATGTGATATTGATAATTGTGAACCAAGAGAAATAATATATAAAATGAGAGGAGAATAAATTATGAAAAAACGATTAATTAAGAAAAGAAATAAACAAAGATTAGAAAATATCTTAAATCAAATTGTAAATAATAATTTTATTATAGTTAATAAGATATTTGGCAATGGATATTTTATATTTACATTTGGTCAAAATACTGTATGTCATTTTCATTTAAAAGAAACTCCATTATGGAAATATGGAATATGGTTAGATGGTAAATATAGTTTTCAAATTTTCGGAGAGCATGAATGGTTAATAGATAAATTTAAACCAAGTAGAACATATCTTAGTTATAAAAATAGTATTAATGAATTTTTACAAAATGTAAAATCAATTAATAAAAATCCAAAACTATATTTTGTTGATTCTCTCACAAGTGGAGATGCATTAGTTGCTTATGAAAAAGTAGATTGGGGAGATGGAGAATATTCCTATAAAGGTTATCAAGCAATTAGAGAATATAATGAAGAAACAGAGTTATGGGATAAATTTAGAAGAGATGAATCAATAATTCAAGAAGAATATGTAAATATTAAATATGATAAATTTATGGAAGAAAAATTACAGACAGAAGAAAATCATGAATTTGATAGAAAATTAACATTTAAATTTTTTAAAGAATTACCTAATATGTTCTCTAACATTGAAGCAATAGGAGTATACGATAAAGATAAAAATGGATGGAAGTGTAGTCCTAGATATGATATAAAAGTATTATTAAAGAAAGATATATCTAGAGAAGAAACAGATAAATTGTATGATGAATTAGAAGATTTAATATTTAATAAAAACAATTCAGAAGAAAGAAAATCATATGAACATCAATTATCATTTATGGGATTATATAATAATATTAATGATATTAAAGATAGTAATTATAGGTATTATAAAATTTAATACCATATAAACCTTTTATCATATTATATAGGAGGATAAATTATGAATTTAAAAGAAGAAGATAAAATTTTATATTATATACTTAGGATACTTATTGTAGGGTTAACAATATATATTTGGTCACTATCAGCATATTATATTCAATATTTATATTTAAAACATGGATTATTAAGTATTGTATATGGTGGTTTAGGAATGTTTAGTTTATTAGTTTTTTATTGAGATGATGGAAGCAATAGTAAAATTAAAGAATTGGATTAAAATTAATTATTGTAAAAGAGATAAATAATAATAATATATACACAGAAAAATAATGAGTTATAGTTAATTAACAGAAAGGAATACAGTTATGAAGAAGAAAATAATTATAGTATCATTTACATTATTATTTATATTACCGTTTTCTATAAAATTGTCTTATGATAATATTAATATAAAACTAGTAAATAAACCAATACAATCAGTAAATATTAATAACACTTCTTCTGTTATTACATCAATAAAATCAGAAAAGAAAAATTATATAATGCAAGTAACTGGATATGACCTTAGTGTTCAATCTTGTGGTAAAACTTATTCTAATATATCCAGAGGTATAACTAAAAATGGATACAATCTAAATAATAAATCTCATAATGAAGCATGGACAGTATCTTCAAATAAATTTCCAATGGGAACAAAATTAAAATTAACTTTTCCTAAATCACATGAAAAATATAATGGAATTTATACTATTAGAGATACGGGAAATTTTGGTAATAATTTATTAGATGTATATCTAGGGGATTTTGGAGAAAAGGTTCATCAAAAGACTATTAACTTTGGAAGAGTAGATGCTAAAGTTATAGTTATTAAATAGTTTTAACAGAATAATAAAATAAGTATTGACATTATAATTGATATAGTTTACTATATAGATATAGAATTAATCAATACGGAGGTAATCTATATGTCAATTCGTAATATTGGATTTGCTTGTATGTCTTTAAAATGCAATACAAAATATAAAACATTTAGACTTGCTAATTTCAGTGAGCAAAGACTTTATCAAACTGTAATACACAATATAAAGGAAACCGAAAGAACAATTAGGCAATGTATTAGCGATAATGTTAAAATGTTTAGATTAAGTTCTGACATTGTACCATTTGCTACCCATGAAGTATCCAAAGGTATTGATTTTATGTCTTGGATTAGAAATGATTTAAGGCGTATAGGTGAATTATGTAAAGATAATGAAATACGTTATAGTATGCATCCTTCACAAATAGTTAATATAAATTCACCTAATAAAGATGTTGTTAAGTCTTCTGTAAAGGATTTAATCTATCATTATAATATACTTAATTCTATGAGATTAGAAAAAGATGATGACTTTAATATAATCATTCATGTAGGTGGTATGTATGGCGATAAGACCGAAGCAATAAAACGATTCATTAAAGTATTTAATAAATTACCAGAACAATTACGGAATCATATTATATTAGAAAATGATGATAAAAGTTATACTATTAACGATGTTATGGAAATACATAAGCATACTGGATTGAAGATTGTGCTTGATTTACATCATTATTGTTGTTGCAATGATGGTTCAGAATTAGATTTGAAAGCTGTGTTTGATACTTGGGATGGTAAAATACCTAAGATTCATATAAGTTCTCCTAAATCAAATAAAGAATTTAGAAGTCATGCGGATATGATTGATTTTGAATACTGTAAAGATTTTCTGAAGTTATCGGAAGATTATGAATTTGATGTTATGATTGAGGCAAAAGATAAAGATTTAGCAGTTGAAAAATTTAAAAAAGATTTAATAGAATATAAAAATAATAATATTGACATATGGTAAGATGTATGATAGAATAAATATTAGTTAGATAATAAATGAAAAATAAAAGGAGAGAAAAATATGTCTATAAAAATTAAAAAAGAAATTTCAATTCCTTATTTACAGAAAATTGCTAATGAAGAATTGGAAAACTATATAGGTGATAATCTTACAGAAGAAAATCTTAGAGAAATGATACAAAATCAATTAGATAAAACTGGTAAAAATATAGTATTCAGTAATTTAGGTTTAGAATATGATAGATTTCATAAAGAATATAGATTAAAAAGTTATGGAAAATTTGAAAATATTATAAAAAGAAATGAACAACTTATTAATAATATAGGTAGTCAAGTAATAAATGAAATTATTTCAGAAGTTACTCCAGAAGATGTTTTAACATCATTAACAAAAAAGGACAAGAATGAATTAAAAAAGATTTATAAAGAATCATTAATGGATTCATTTGAAGAAGAGATAAGAGTATTAGCAAAGAAACATGGAGAAGAACATGCTAAAGAATTATTTGAAAAATATTTAAAAGATAATGAAGAAAATTGAAAATAGACATGAAAAGGAGATAAATAAAATGAAAACATTACAAATACCAGTTAAATTTCAAAAAGGTGATACAATATATACTACTAAACAATCAAAATTAGAGAAGAAATGTGAAATATGTGAAGGGACAGGTAAAATTAAATATAATGATAAAGACATGAGATGTCCTGAATGTATGGGAGTAGGCAAATTTACTTCAAATAAAATGATACATACTGTTTGTGATGAACCGTTTGTTATTAATATGACTAAAATTAGTGTAGATAATAATGGAAATATTACTGTAAAATATAAAGGTCATTATGGTTTTAGTAATATAAGGAATAGAATGGAAGAAAGTTTGTTTTTAACAAAAGAAGAAGCACAGATTAAGTGTGATGAATTAAATAAAGAAAGGACTATTATATCAGTAGATAATATTATAATTCAAGATTGTTTTAAAGAAACAAAACCAGGAATTGATAAGATTCAAAAGAAATTAGAATATTATAAAGAAAATAATAAGTTTGATAAAAATATTGTGATTGATAGAGATAATGTTTTGCAAGATGGTTATATTAGTTATTTGATTTGTAAAATGTTGAATATTAAAACAATTAAAGTTGTGATTGAGTAATAATATAAAGGAATTTTATTTAAAGTTCTTAAAAGGAGAGATATAAATTATGACTTGTCCAAAATGTGGTAATACGTTTGGATTTGTATTTGGTGAATGTATTAAATGTGGATGGAATCATTTATCTAATCAATGGGATACTATAGAAGTATGGGTAGATGATTTACCAGAAGATATTCAAGATTATTTAATAGAAAAACATGCAAGTAAATATGAGAAATAATATAAATATTAAAATAAAAGGAGATGTTAATATGATTTTTCTAGACAAATATGATCAATGTATGAATTGTAAATTATTAAATATGTGTCAATATAGTAGAGATTATTATATGAACAAAGGTGGAAATTATAAAGAAATGTTGAATATAGATAGTGAAGGAAATTGTTCACATGCACCATTTACTAGAAAACAAAGTAGAGATTATGAGAAAGTAGAATTTTAAAATAAAAGGAGATAATAATTATGAGAATAACCATAGATAAGAAACTTTATCACAAACCAGTTAATATATCAATTAAATCTAATATATTATTAAAAATATGTCCTTGGGTATTGACATTTGGGATGTTTGTTGGATTAGCAGTATTAATGTTGAAATGTTTTTAGATTTAAATAAATAAATACATATAGAAGGAGAAAATAAATATGGATTATGAAAATGCAAAATTAAATTATATTAATAGAGGATTTATAATTTTAAATGATGATGAAGAATATTTAATTGCGTATGAAGTTAATAAAGAAGAAAAATATGTTATATTACATAGATACTCTGTAATTGAAAATAATATGGTAACAATTCAGTTATTTAATGAAGAATTAGTTGAGTTATGTAAAATATTGAAATATATTTGAAATTAAAAAGGAGAATGTAATTATGATATACATAACAGGAGATTTACATGGTGAAATAGAAATTAGTAAGTTAAATATGAAAAACTTTCCACAACAAAAACTATTAACTAAAAATGATTATGTAATTGTCACAGGTGATTTTGGATTAGTATTTGATAACTCTAAAGAAGAATTGTTCTGGCGAAATTGGTTGCATGAAAGGAATTTTATATTGCTGTATGTAGATGGAAACCATGAAGGATTTCACATATTAAATAAATTCCCTATTCAACAATGGAATGGTGGTAAAGTACATTTTATTAATGATTCAATAATCCATCTTATGCGTGGTCAAGTTTATACTATTGATGATTTAAAATTCTTTACAATGGGTGGAGCAACATCAATAGATAAACATAGAAGAATTGAAGGTAAATCATGGTGGAAAGAAGAAATACCTAGTAAAAAAGAATTTGATGAAGCATTAGATAATTTAGATAGAAATAATTGGTGTGTAGATTATGTGATTTCACACACGACGAGTATGAGAATTATGCAAGAAAGAGGTTATGTCAAAGAAAATAATGTGTTGAATAAATTCTTTGATATGTTAGAGAGAGAATTGGAATATAAACATTGGTATTTTGGACATTTTCATAATAGTGTTGGGATAGATGATAAGCATACCATGATTTATAATGAAATAATTAAATTAGTGTAAAGGAGATTGACAATATGAGATATTTAATTTGGTATTTTAAAAGTTGTTTCTGCAAGCATAAATGGATATATGAAGAAAGAAATTGGGCAGGCTCTAATCTTTTAGGACAACAATCTAGTGGAATAACTATTTCTGCAACATGTAGTCAATGTGGATGGCATAGAAAATATGAAAAGTTTTAAGGAGATTAAAAACCATGAAAGATTATTATGATGGTAAGTATTACTATATAAGTAATAAGAAATACTCTGAAAAACAAATAATGAAATATTTATCTGCAATAGGTTTTACAGAAATTGAATCAAAGAAATACTTATGTCAATTAGTATGTGATTACTTAAAAAAATATGAGGACAAAATGATTATTAATACAATTAAAGATTTAAATGGATGTGTAAGAGACAATTATCCTTGTAAATATTTATTAGGAAGTTTAAGTTTAGAACCTTTAATGGTGATATGTAATTTTAGAGGAAATGAATGCGGAAGAAGGTATAGATAAAGTTGCAAAAGATATAAGATATAATATTGAAGAACATATATATATTTTAAAAGGAGGAAAATAAATATGTTTAAATATCAATTAGACCAATTAATATATTATTTAAAAGATAATAAATTACATTCGGCAAGCATATTATCAAGAATGAAAATAGAGAATCTTTATAATGATAAAAATTCTGAATTATTTAATCAATTTAATAATGAAGGTACTTTTTATGCAACTACTCATGGTATTTTTGAAGAAGAAAAAGTTTTTAGTTCAAAAGAAGAATTAGCGAAGTATATTATAGAATCTTGAATTAAATATAATAATAAAATAAATAGAGGTGAATCAATATGATAGTATTTCATGTATGTAGTTATAAAAAGTTAGATAAATATAAGAAAACAGGATACATAATTCCACCTGTTCGTGCATGGGAGAATATAGAACAAGCAGTAAGAATGAGTAAAAGTACAGGTAGGCAAGTGATATTGAGATTGAAATTTCCTGATAATGCTGATAAATTAGAAGGGCATTATGGAGAAGCAAGGGTTTTAAATTATAGGTATGATGTTGGGAATATTTAAATAAAAGGAGGAAAATAATTATGAAAATAGCAGTAGGAAGTGAAAATAATAAAGGAATTAGATTATTAACAATTAATGTAAATAATATAGAAGCAAATCAATTAATTAAAGATACAATATATAAACAAATTAAAAATGAAAATAATATTTATATTGTTTGTGTAGGTACAAACAGATCAACAGGAGATAGTTTTGCTCCATTTGTAGGTACATATTTAGAAGAAAATAATATTAAAAATGTAATTGGCACGATTGATAATCCATGTCATGCTTCTAATTTAGATGAAAGATTGTCTGAAATACCTAATGATGCATATGTTATTGCTTTAGATGCAAGTCTTTCTAAATCAGAATCTATTGGAAATATAAACATAATTAAAGGTCAATTAGAACCAGGTATAGGTGTAAATAAAAGATTAACGAGTTTTGGTGATTTGACAATTACTTATAATGTTAATATTGATAGTAAAAATATTAAAATGAATTATAAAATACTATCAAATACAAAAATATCTGTGATTATAAAAGGTGCAAAAATATGCGCTAAATCTATTACAGATGCAATTGATACTATCTATAAAAATTTAATAATTAATAATGAAAAATTAAGATTAATAAGTAAGTAAAAAATTACTTAAAAAGGATGATTTCATTTTGATTTTAATAAAAATAACTATTGACATTTAGACAGAATACTAATATAATAAAAGACAGGTAAACAAAAGTAAATAATAATAACAATATTAATATAATAAAAATATAAATAAAAAGGAGATTATAACATGTCAAACTTTAAAAATTTCAAAAATTTATTTCAAAAGAATTTTCAAGAGTTAACAAAAGATGCTAGTCATTTGTTTCAAGTAGAATTAAATAAAGATGAATTATTTGATAAAATTTATCTTGAAAGTTTTCCTCCTGGTACTAATGAATTATTCAGAGAACGCAGAGAATATGATTGTACTTGTTGCAGACAATTTATTCGTAATATTGGAAACGTGGTAGTTATTAAAGATAATCAAATTAAAACTATTTGGGATTTTAATGCAAAAAGTGAAACATTCCAACCTGTAGTTGATGCTATGAATAAATATGTTAAATCTCATGTTGTTTCAGATGTGTATGTTAACAAGCTAAAGAAAATTGGTACAGATAAGAATTTTGAGCAGTTAGCAAATGGAAAGATTAATACATGGGAACATTTTTACTTAGAGTTACCAAATAAATTTTTAGATCGATCAGAAAAAAGTGAAGGCGAAATTAAAGGAATCTTTAGAAGCACTAGAGATGTATTCAAAGGTTCATTAGATAAAATTTCAGAAGATAGTTTATTAACTGTGTTAGAATTAATTTCACAAAATTCATTATATCGAGGAGAAGAATGGAAAGGCGTATTAACAGAATTTTTAAAGTATAAGAAAGAATATGACAAATTAGAAACAACAGAAGAAAAAGAAAATTATACATGGGAACAATCGGTTAAAATTGGTGGTGCTGTAGGCAGGATCAAGAATCACTCAATGGGAACATTATTAACTGATATTTCTGAAGGGATGGATTTGGATGCAGCAGTTGGAAAATTTGAATTTATTGTAGGAGATGGGTATAAAAGGCCAAATCCAGTATATACAGAGAAAATGTTAAATGAATTTAAAAATAAGATTATTGAGTTGGGATATTTAGAATCATTAAGTAGGAGATTTGCTAATCTAAATGATATTACTGTGAACAATATTTTATTCTCTAATAAAGATTCTGTAAAGAAAATTCAAGGTGGACTGGATATATTTGATAAAATGAAAAAAGATATTCCTTTAAATCCTAAGAAATTTAATAAAGTTACAGAAATTTCTAATGATGATTTTATTGAAAATGTATTACCTACAGCACAAGAAATTGAAGTATTTTTAGAAAATAAACATGCTAATAATATGGTATCATTAATTGCCCCTGAGATTAAAGATTCTAAGACAATGTTTAAATGGGATAATAATTTTTCGTGGTCATATACAGGAAATATAACTGATAGTAGTATGAAAGAAAGAGTTAAATCAGCAGGAGGAAAAGTAGATGGAGTATTGAGATTTAGTATTCAGTGGAATGATGATAAATATGATGGTAATGATTTAGATGCTCATTGCATTGAACCAAATGGATATGAAATTTATTTTAGTAACAGGGGAAGAAAATCTCCTACAGGTGGAATGTTAGATGTAGATATAATTAATCCACAAAAAAATATCCCTGCTGTTGAAAATATTACTTGGGAAAGTACAAGTACGATGAAAGAAGGAGTATATAAATTTTTTGTTCATAATTATTCACATAATGGTGGGAGAGAAGGATTTAAAGCAGAAGTAGAGTTTAATGGACAAATTTTTAGTTTTGATTATGGAAAAGAATTAAGACATAAAGAAAATGTGCAAGTGGCAGAAGTTACATTTAGTAGAGCAAATGGATTTAGTATTAAAGAATTGTTACCTTCAAATGTTTCAAGTAAAGAAGTATGGGGATTAAAAACTAATCAGTTTGTACCTGTTAGTGTAGTAATGAATTCACCGAATTGGTGGGACGGGCAACATGGTTGTGGGAATAAACATTACTTTTTCATGTTAAAGAATTGTAATAATCCAGAATCTCCCAATTCATTTTACAACGAATTTTTGAATCAAGAACTAAATCAATATAGAAAAGTTACAGAAGCACTTGGTTCAAAAATGGCAGTTAAAGATACAGAAAACCAGCTTTCAGGTCTTGGGTTTTCATCAACTAAAAGAAATGAATTACTAGTTAAGGTTAAATCACAAACAGAAAGAATGTTAAAAATTAAATTTTAAATAAAATAAAAATAAAAAGGAGAAATGATTATTATGACAACGACTAATGTAAATATTTTTGAAATGGCAGAAAAAATGAAATTTCGCTATCCATTTAAGGGCATGATTAATTCTGAAGATCTTTGGGATTTATCACCTAAAGATTTAAATTCAATTTTCAAAACTTTAAATTCAGAATTAAAGAAGGTTAAGGAAGAAAGTTTATTAGAAGTTAAAACACAAGAAGATCAGATTCTTGATATCAAAATCGAAATTGTTAAATATATCTTTAATGTTAAACGAGAAGAAGAACAAAAGAGAGTAAAAGCAAAAGAATTAAAAGAGAAAAAACAAAGATTAATGGAAATTTTAGCAAATAAACAAGACCAAGATTTATTGGATAAGTCAACTGAAGACATTCAAAAAATGATTAATGAATTAGAAGATTAAATATTGTAAATTATAGAGAGTGGTAAAGTATTTTAATTAATATTAATTATCACTCTCTACCTTATAAAATTAATAAATATATAATACATAATAAATAGGAGATTATACATGAAAAATATTCAAGATGATATGAAAAATAATAAATACAAACAAATAGTAGAAATACTTAATACATTAGATAGAAAAGAATCACTTCAATTACTAAGTGATATATTAGATAAAGAATTTGACCTCAAAACAGCAAGTAATATAATAAAAGAAGATTGTGAACCTTATTTAAGAAAACTAATGTTTGAAGACAATTTCTATGATGAAGGAAATGAAGATAATGGATTTATTGAATTAAAAACTATTTTAAAAGCAGTAGAAGAAATTGTTAATTGTGATGATTATTTAAGTGGAAATATTAATTTTGCTCATTTTGTAAGACCGGAAACAGAAGAAGAAAGTAAAGAAAATGGTCATGGCAATAGTGTTGATTGGTGGTGTAAGGATGATACATTGGATATTAATAAATTGTATATTGGATTTGAGGGTTAGAAAATAATTAAAGGAGATTATAATATGAGAAAATTTGACATAGTAAAAAATTATTTAAAATTTGTACCAGATTTTGATATTTACAAATATTGTCCTAGCTATTTAGGATTAGATGATATAAATTGTAGCAAATATACTAATAGAGAAGAGATATGTAAAACTTGTTGGGAGCAAGAATCAGAAGTAAATAATGAAATTATATTATCTGCATTATGGAAATTATATAATGTGAATAAAAATGAGATTAAAGTATTATATGATAAAGAGGAAGAAATATTAAAAGAAATACAAGAATTGTGTCTACATAAAAATATTCATACATATGACGATAATGAATATACTCCTTGGTTTGATAAAGAAGATGATGAAGAAAAAACAATTAAAAAATGTAAGGACTGTGGAAAGATACTTAGTTAAAATAAAAATAATTCTTGCTTTATTAATAGAATAGTAATATAATATAATATTAATAATTATATAAAATATAAAAGGAGTGATTAAATTACAAATGAAAACTCATATTGAGCAAGTTGAATATATGAATCTTAATAAATTAGGTAATTGTTGGGTTTGGAATGCATTTTGTGATAAATGTGGTAATCAATTTAGAAGTAGAAATGTTTTTAGTTTTAGTGAACCAGATGAAAATGAAAAAGATTATTGTTTAAATTGTATGAGGGAAATGATTGATGATAATTTATTAAATCAAGGAGAAGATAAATATGAAAAATATTGATAAGATGAGATTAAAGTTACAAAAAGAATTAGAAGATAATATTAAATATATTATGGAAAATGAATGTCCGTGTCATTATGATTTAAAAGGGTTTGACGAAAATGATAATGATAAAAGATGTTATGATAATAATAAAGATAAAGAAAGTTGTAAAAGATGTTGGGAATTAGAAATTGTAGAGTAATATTTATCAACATAAATCAAATCATTTATTAATAAAATAAGGAGAATAAGACTATGGATATTAATGAAAAAATAAAAATACATCAAATAAATCATCAAATTACTTTCTATTTTTATGATATTAAAAATATTGTCCCATTTAGAAGAGATATGTGTACAGCATATTTTGTTCCTGCATGTAGTGAAAGAAATCATTGCAATGGCAAATGTTTTAAACAAAAACAAAATATATGTGCTTTTTGTGATTATAAATTTAAAATAGAAGAATTATTGGTTGATGGATTTTACGTTAAAGATGATGATTATATAGCATATTTACAAACAGGTATTAGAGTTCCTGTATTAAAGGAGATATATGAAGAATGGAAAAGTATTAAAAAATAAAAAATGGTGGTAATTTTGGAAGTAGGTAAATATTAATATGCAATCAAATAAACTTAATTCATTAATCAAACGATTAAATAGTAAAAAGTTAAGTAATAAAAAGAAGAAAAAATATATGCAAGAAATTAATATATTAGAGAGAAATGAAATAAAGGAGATAAAATATATGAATTATGAATTTATTGAAAAAAGTAAAAATGTAAATACTGCAATTGAAATCGGTGATATATTAATTTGTAAAGATGAAGATAAGTCGCATATATTTTTAGTTATACATAATTATGGTAGAGTATCCGTAGTTAATTTATTAACGTATATAAATGAATATAATAGTAATTATTTAAGTGAATTATATAATACTATTAAACATACTTATATTATAAAAGATATTATAAAAAAAGATGATGCTTTATTACAATTGAAAAAATAATGAAATGATATATCAACAAAGGAGATAAATATGGAAAATAACTATAAAAGAAAGAAACAATTAGAGAAAGCACGAGAATTGGCAAAATTAATACATAAGAAAACTGAAGAAGCAGGATTAAGTTATGAAGATATTCAGGAAGATGTTTATAAAGCATGGTTAGAGATTAGGCGAAAAGGATAAATAAGAGAAATATAAACAATAATTATAAATTATATATAAAAAACTAAAATAAATAAAATATTAAAAATCCAACACCTCACAAACCCAATAAAATCAAGGGTTTGTAAAATGTAAAATCATGATAAAAGGTTAGTTTTATATTAATATTTTAACAAGGAGGAAAATATATTTAATAAACCATATTATTTATTAAATAGAGATGAATTTAAAAATATTTTAAATTTATTTCATGCTTATGGATTTGATTTTGAAGAAAATGAATTACAAGAATTTGGTTTATTGGTTTTAATTGATAAAGTAATTGGTGATATATCAAAAGAAAATTTTGATTTGAAATATAAGATGAGTAAACTTGAAGGAGAATGATTAATATGTTAGTAGAATTCAAAGCATGTGAAACTTGTTTATGTGTATCATGTTGTTGGACATATGATTGTCCAAAAGCGAAAGGTTATGTATGTGTAGATTGTAGTGGTAATCCACCTAAATCAGAAGAAGAATGTGAATATTATGAAATGGAATCTTATTTTAAAAATAAAGGAGAATGAATTATGAATTATCAACAAGCATGGGAAGAACTTAAAGAATGGTTATCAAGAAGTCAAGAAATAGTTAAAGAATTTAAAGATGATAAGAGTATAGAAAATAATAGATATTTTGTTTCTAGACTAGGTGAAAAGTTAAGAACAATGAAAATGATTGATAGAAAAATAGATCAGTTAGAGAAGATTCATATTGATGATAGAGGTTGTAAACTAATTGTAAGTCCTGAACTAGAATATTTCAGCAATAATTTTAATGAAATATGTAATAAATATAATGGTCAATGGATTTGTATTAAAGGTGATAAGATAATTGGTCATGGTGATACTTTAGATGAAGCAAGTGAAATTGCAAAAAATAATGGATATGAAAGATATGTAACTACAAGAGCGAATAGAGAAGGATGGAATTGTAATTATGTAAGTATGTTTTAAGGAGGATTATTATGAAATATATTAAATTAAAATGTAATACTTATGATTGTGAAGCAGAATTCTTTATAGTATTGAATGATTGGTATAATAAAGAATTTGATGGAAAAATTCAAGATTTTTATATTTGTAATTCTTTAGTTCATACAGATAAGAATGATTGTATTTTTGAAATGTAAATTATAATGAAAGACAGATATGATTATGATATTTTGTAATGATGAAAGGAGATTATTAAAGTGACTGGAAGATTAATTTCATCTGGAAGAAAATCAACTGATACTGAATTAAAACTTGCTAAAGCAATTGGAATGAAAACTAAAAGTATTTTTGGAGATGTATATTTACATTGGGAAGCAATATTAGATAAAACAAAAGTTAACATGACTACATTTACTCAACCACCACATTTTTCAACTGATAAAAGGTGGATACCAATATTAAAACAAATTGCCAAAGAAAAATTTAGTATTATACTTGAAAAAGATAATGATCCAGAACAAGTGGCAAAAGAATTGCTTGATAAATTAATTTAACAAAAAGTTCATTTTGTTATGATATGGGAAAGGAGATAGGATTATGTTAGAATATTTATTTATGAAAGACAAAGTAATATCATTTAAAGAATCTGGTTATTGTGAAATATATGAAATTGAGCAAGTTGAATTATTTGAAGCAATACTTAAAAAAGAAAAATTGAAATATATTATAAAATATAGCAATTCTCCATTAGGTGAATATTGGTATTTTGAAAATAATAATAATAAAAGGAGAAAACAATATGTACTTTGTAACAACATTTGAACAATTAAATTATGATGAATTCGGTTGGAAATTTGGTACAACTAGAACAATTGGATATTTTAAATTTTTAGAAGATGCTCAACATATAGTTATTAATAATGAATGTGATATATGCGAAACAATTTATGATTATGCTATTATTGAGAAAATTGAATCAGATAGATTATATCCAGAAGTAATATTTCAAGAATTATATAAAGTTAAAAATATAACTAAAATTGAAAATAGTAAAGAAGTTTATAATATTGACGGTTTAAGTTATGAGAAAATAGAAATACCTGAAAATTTTATATGTCATAGTATTGTAATAGGTTAAATAAATAATAAGGAGAATATTATGAATTATGAAATTGTTAAGCCTACATCACCAACAATATATATAGTAAAAGTTATTAATGTAGATAGTGGTAAAATAATTAAAGAAATTGAATTAGATGTATCTAAAAATGATAATTCTTATATAATGTTTACTATTTACAAAAGTGATAGACAAAGTATTATTGAAGTAGATGGGACAGAATATGAAATTAAAGATAAGACAATTGAAGGTAATAATATTAAAATATTTGTATGAATATGAATAAAAATCTATGTCAAAACAAATGTATCGTAAATACTGATAAAGAATTTGCAAATAATTGGTGTGGAAATTGTTGTGTATATTGTAGTTTAAAATGTGATGGATGTGATTTATCACCCAATATGAGGACTATAGAGAATTGTCCTCCAATGAAGGAAATGAGAGAAGATAAATAATAAATATAAGGAGATAAATTATATTATGAATATAAATAAAGATTTATTAAAAGCAATAGAAGATAGTATGGACAATAAAGGTTTAAGTATTGAATTAATTTCTGATTTTAATAAGAATTTCTTTATTTTAAGTGAAGAATTAGAAGATGATAATATAAGAACATATATTAACGCAGATACAATGGATAGTCATATGTTTCTATATACATTTGCTAAAATGTTAAGAAATAATGAAATTGAGATAGTATTTAAAGAAAATGCGAATGAACATGATTTGGGTTATCTTAAAAAATTAAGTGAAAGTATGTGATAAGAGGAGATAATTATTATGTTTTTAAGTAAAGATGAAAAAATTATTGTACTTTTATATAGACTTGAATGTGTTAGATGGTTTACTTTATTAGGTGCATATGGATCATATGAAAAAGGTGAAAAGAAGATAAGAAAAATAAAAAGTAAAATAGAAAAATTAGGTGGGAATAGTGATTTAACAATTTTAATTAAATAAAAGGAGAACTGATAATATGGATTTTAATATTAATTTAACTATGTATGCTATTGTTGATAGCACAGAAGAAGGATACTATTGGAATTTTAAGAAAGAAGATATGGATAGTAAATTAAATGGAGAGTGTTTATTACCTACAAAAGAAATGGCAGAGCAATATATTGAAGAAAAATTAGTAAATTATTATAAAGCTATTGAAGTTAATATAGAAAGCATATCTAAAATTGGAACATGGTGTTATAGTACCAATGAACATGAAATATTTGATGAGTATTTTGATGAATAGAAAATATTATGAAATTATATCATATTTATAGAATTTGTAAAATAAGAAACCATTGATATTGTTGGATTTGTAGCACCTAATATTTGAATGAAATAGGATTTTGATCATGATTTTAGAAAGGAGAATATAATTGTGAAATTTATGTTATTTTTATTAAAAAATATTTTATGGTATAGTTTATTTCCTTTGTCTGTGATTTATTATCTTATACATGGGGATAGAGAAGTAATAAAAATGTATTTTACATGGAAACCAAAATATTGATTTTTGAATTACAATATAAAGGAGATAAGAATATGAAATTATTTTTTAGTTCAGATCCACATTATTTTCATCCGAAGATTATTAAATATGAAGATAGACCATTTAATAATGTTGAAGAAATGAATGAAATTATGATTAATAATCATAATAAAAAAGTAGGAAAAAATGATTATATTTATTATGTAGGAGATTTTTCTTTTGGTACTCCTGAACAAACATGCAAATTACTTGATAGATTGAATGGTAAAAAATATATGGTATTAGGCAACCATGATAAAGTTATTAAAGTAAATCAAGAGGTAAGAAGTAAATTTGAATGGGTTAAAGATTATTATAGATTAAAATATAATGGATTGAAAATTGTATTATTCCATTATCCTATTAGTGTATGGGATTGTAAACATCATGGAAGTGTCCATTTGTTTGGTCATGTGCATTCGAATAAGGGTAATCATCATCCGTTGGATAGTGTGCAGGATAATTCTTATAATGTAGGTGTTGATGTTAATAATTTTGAGCCTGTGAGTTTAGAGGAGATATTAG
>Ga0209728_1000978_pt1 | contig 19333 bp, 23 predicted proteins | sample RifGroD1_FD_183997 | JGI IMG/M metagenome (GOLD analysis project Ga0209728, IMG submission 183997) | Groundwater microbial communities from Rifle, Colorado, USA - Groundwater D1 (SPAdes) (version 2) | ecosystem: Environmental > Aquatic > Deep subsurface > Groundwater | place: Rifle, Colorado... | reverse complement strand
TGGTTTGTTTGAACTAGATAATTTAAAGTCTTTGATGTTGTCAGAAAATCAATTGACAGATGTTCAGAAAGAAACTTTGGAAAATGCCCTACCAAATTGTAGAATATCTTTTTAGTAGTGTATTTTTATCTAAAAAGAAAAGACTCTTATTGATAAGAGTCTTTTTTCATGAACAGAAGTAATATATCACATATTTTGGAATTAGATATGGAAAAGCAAGTACAAAAAAGAGACTTCAGTAGAGTGAAGTCTCTTTTATAATACTACTACTACCACTACATTATTATTTCTTATTTATGTCTTATTAAACATCCTATCCCATAACAACTAAATTCTTTCCTTTCTCCTTTCTCTCTAACAAAATATCATAAATGTAATCAATACCAATAGTTTTAACTCTAGTCAATTCTGAATCAATATCATCCCTATCATTATCAGAAGAAATATTGAAGTAGTTTTCAAATCCTTTATTTGGTAAATTTTTATATCTTCCTTTGATTTTATTTTTGCTAATAATTTCACAATCTCTAAGAATACTTGGCAGAGTTTTCTTATTAACTTTAATTTTACTCCCTTCTTCTTTACTTCTTGTACTTAACATTTTGGAAACTTGTTCAAATGTGTATGTACCATCTGTATCAAGAAATACTCCATATTTATCTAATTTGGGTTGTGCTTCTTCTAATTGTTGCTCTGCTAATAATCTTTTAATTCTTTCTACTTTTAGTTGTGTGGCTAATTGGATTATGAAATCTGGATCTGTAAGAGTTTTTTCTATTACTTCCTCTGTCATATAAGTGCCATACTTTTTAATTGTTGGTAACACTTCGTCAAATATCCATGATTCAAATCTTTCAGCAGAAGGTAATTCACTACTTGCTACAAGTCTATAAATATCTCCTTCAGGAATGATATTTACTTCAATTGTCTTAGTTCTACTTTGTGGATGTGGTAGGTTGTGTTTCGCCACCCACTTACAATGACGCTTAATTGCATTGATTGTATCTTTATATCCAAGTGCAGTAGCAACATCTTTTGCTACAAAGAAGATTTTACCTTTAATGTCTACAGTTCTAATTTGACCGAATTCCTCACTATTGAAAATTTGTAAATTGTTTGAGTTTGTTGTTAACATATTTTATTACCTCTTTCTTTTAATTTAATTATTTTTGTATTTGTAATGGTTGTGCTTCTTATGTATGATCTATTACTCAGGCCCATCTCGAATGATAATATCACTTCCTCTCTATCCTCTTATATTATAGCATGATTGAATGGGATTTGTAAAGTGTAAAATAAAATTATTTGACATTGATATGTTTTGTGTGATAGTATGTTGATATAAGAGGTAAAGGTTACTTATTGTTTCACTCCTAATACATATGTTTGATTTTGATAGACATATGGGCAATGTGGTATAATAGAGTGATAAGGAGTGATATGGGATGGTTAGGAATAGATTAGAGCAAATTCTAGCAGAAAAAGGAATAAAGCAAAACTGGCTTGCTGAAAAAGTTGGTGTCACAAGGCAAACCATGTCCAACTTAGTTAAGAATAGATATACAACAAGTACAGAAATAGGATTAAAGATTGCATATGTACTTGATGTGGATTTCAATGATATATTCTATTTAGATAATTTAGAAGAATTATAATGTAAATTGTTTTTCCTTAATGTATTGACACAACTGACATTCTCCTCTATAATAGTATTAAGGGGTTGATAAACAATCCTAAATATGAATATAGAGGAGTTTTAAATTATGAGAGAAATTAATGTTCAAGAGATGGTTACTCTATCCGACACATACACAGGAAAACAAGTTCAGGTGTTCATGTCGCCTATTCAATCTATTAAGTCTATGAATACATATCAACAGTTCAAACTTGTGGATGATGGAGACAATTTAGAGTTTTATGACATAAATATTAACAAACCAACTATGCAGGAAATGATAATTCCTAAAGATACTATTAAAGAGATTAATTATTTTGAAGGTAGTAATATTTACGACTCAGTATTCTCTATTAGTTTATTTAATGAAGGGCAAATTGATTTTGCTATTAGTGAAAAACCTATGGTTTGCAAAAAGTGTGGTTTATTACTAGATAGACATTTTATTCCAAGTTGGCAAATTAATAAAGTTGGTCAGTATGGAAGTCAATGGGATAATGAACGTGTTGTGATTGATTTTTGTGAAGATTGTTTGTTGGAATTTCTTGGTTATAATAAAGTTGGTGGACTTTGTGAATGATTTAGTATTGTTTAGGAAAGAAAATTTTAACGGTGTTGAGTGTGATTTATGGAAAGATGAAAATGGTGAAGTTTGGATGACAAGAGAGCAAATTGGAAAATCTCTTGAATATGGCAACCCTTCTGATGCAATTAAGAATATTCATTTGCGTAACAAGGAAAGACTTGATAAATTTTCAGTACAGGTCAAATTGAGCGGAACTGATGGTAAGCAATATAACACTTATTTATACAGTGCAAAAGGAGTTTATGAGGTTTGTAGATTCAGTAAGCAACCAAAAGCTAATGATTTTTATGATTGGGTATATGATTTATTAGAGGGAATTAGGTTAGGTAATATTGAACTAAAATTCACTATTCCCAAAACATTATCTGAAGCATTACAACTTGCATCTGATTTATCTAAGCAATTAGAAGAGCAAAAACCAAAAGTTGAAATGTATGATGAGTTAATGAACTCTGATTCTTTAATGAACTTTAAGCAAGTGGCAGACACATTGGGATGTGGTAGGAATACTTTAATGAAAGTATTAAGAGAAGAAAAGATTCTTTCCGATGGTAATTTTAATAAAAATCATCCTTACTCTCAATATATTAAAGCAGATTTATTTAAAGTTAAGATTACTCCTATGAGGACTAGTAATGGTTTGGAGAGTATTTGCACAACTCTTTGTACTGTGAAGGCATTGAAATTTATTAAGAAGGTTTTAGACAAAAAGAAAAGCTCGCTGTTAGAGCAGCAAGCAGGATAGAGAATTCACATGTAAGTAAACTATAACACATTTAAAGGAAAGAATCAATTAAGGTTCTTTCCTTTGGTCAATAATTATTTCATTCTAAAATATTAAAGTATGATTTTATAAATATTGGTAATACTAAGTAATTATGGTTGATAATAAACGAAAGGAATGATATGATATGAATAATAAATCAGATAATTTAAAGGGAGGCTATCTAATGTATGCTATTGCTTTTGACTTAGATAACTCAATATTAGAACAAACTTATAGGAATACTTCAATATCTAATGCCTATAAGGATATTGGAGATGTATTAATTGAATATGGTTTCAGAAGGCAACACGGGAGCGTTTATTTTGGTGGAGAGGCAGTGAATGCAGTAGTATGCACTACGGCAATAATGGAATTGACGCAGAAATATTCTTGGTTCGCACCTTCTGTAAAAGATATTCGCATGTTAAGAATCGAAGACAATAACGATTTAACCCCAGTAATCAATAGCACAATCAAGATGTTAGAAAGTAAAACACTGAGAGCAGTTAAATAGGATTGTAGAAACACAATTGTTATTATGAAAAGAATCCACTTAAAATAGTGGATTCTTTTTCTAATTATAAAAATTAGAAAGGAGGTGAAAAATAAAATGACAAACAACAAAAAAGAAACTGCTCAAATTGAACAGTCAAAAATCGATATCAATAAATATTCTTGGGACAAAATTAGTATTAAAGATTCTGATCTAAATTCTAATGGAATGCTACCTGCTCAAAGAATTTATCATTAATCTTGTTTATTGGTCTGTAGGATGAAATAACATCATAAAACTGCATTGACGACAAATAACAACATTTATAATTTGACCATAATCCTTATTTACAGTTGGTTTTCCGTCAATGTCTTCGATCCTTTGTATCACATACTGTCCTTCTGCTGGTGCAGTCGCTGTAGAATTACACAACGGGCATTTTATGTTATTAATTTCCATAAATATTGTCTCCTTTCTTTAGTTTGTATAAGTGGTTATTAATTCATTTTTATCTTAACACATATTATATTAAATTAGGTAAATTCGACAGCATTTGTCAGGATGTCAGTATTTTAGGAATGTTAGTTATTTTTGTTTGGAATGTAAAAATGTAATAAATAATTATTAAACCTAAGAGAGATAAAATAAATTATCTCTCTTTTTGTAATGTCTAAATTTTGTTAAAAGGAGGTTTTAAAATCTAAAATGAATGTTTACAATTGTTTCTCTCAAAAATTAGCTGGATTCTTATTGACTAATGGATTTTCAATTATTGGAGTTAAATCTGATTTGAAAATGACTGGTAGAAGTGTTTATTTGTTTGTTGATTGTGATTTGTTAAGGAACGCAGTTAGTAGGTATAAGGGAAAAGATAAATAGTTTTAAGAGATCGAATATAGTTTATAAAATAGAAAGAAGGTTGTTTTAATATGGCGTTGATATTACCACAGATGGTTGAGATTGGACTAGATTCAAAAAATATAAAGTATTTTGAAGAAAAAGAATATAAAATACCAAGAAGTATAGATAATTGGGGAAGACTTAGAACTCCTAGAGGAACAAAAATAATGGTTGATGTATTAGATTTAAAAGAAAAAAGTAACGTAGATGTTTTAGTAAAATGTGATTATTGTGGGGAAGAATTTAATAGATGCTATGCTAAGTATATTAATAGTATAAACATAAGCAAAACAAAAAAAGATGCTTGTAAAGAATGTTGCACTTTAAAAAGCAAAGAAACTAATCAATTATTATATGGAGTAGATTTTCCTTTACAAAGTATATTTTTTCAAGAACAAACTTCTAAAACTTTATTTAATAGGTACGGAGTAACTTCTCCATCATTAATTTCAGAAGTTGCTTTAAAAATATCTAAAACAAAACAATCTTTTTCAACTGAGAAAAAAGAACAAATTAGACAAAAAACAGCTACGACATCTTTGGATATATATGGTTTTGTTCATCCATCAAAATCTTTTGAAGTTCAAAATAAAAGAGAACAAACTTCTTTTAAAAATAATGGATATAAACATCCTCAACAAAATAAAATAATTCGTCAAAAATCAATTGACACTCTAGAACAAAAATATAATGTGCAGAATCCTATGCAGTATAAATTATTCCAAATAAAATTTCAAAAAACATGTTTGGATACATATGGTTATGATAATCCATTAAAAGTTCCAGAAATACAACAAAAAAGAGTAGAAACGTTATATAAATATGGAAAGGTTAGAACATCTTCTCAACAAATAAAAATATATGAAAATTTGTTAATTAATAGGTATCCTGTAATATTAAATTATCCATTAGGAAGATTCAACTTAGATGTTGCTTTAATTTTAAAAAATATAAAAATAAATATTGAATATGATTGCTATTATTGGCATAAAGACAAATTAGATAAAGACCACGAAAGAGATATTTTTACAATATCACAAGGTTGGAAAGTTTTAAGGATACGATCTAGTATGAAAATACCTGATATTGAGCAGATAGAAGATGCCATATGTAAATTAATTACAACTGATATAACTTTTTGTGAAATAGTTCTTGATGACTGGGGAAATAAAAAAGATAATAAACCAGAAGAGGTTAATTCGACCTCTTCTTTTGTTTTATAAAAAGGAGGTTGAATTTATTTGTCTTCATTTGATAAGGATCAAAATTTAGTATATAGAAAAAGGTCTGGAACGATAGGTGACGAATTTGTGTATATTACCCAAACAGTCACGATTCTTAATGGTCAAGCACAACTAATGGAAGGAGTTGACTCTTTTCAAGGAATTATAATTACTAAGGATGCAACCACATACAATTCAAAAGAAATAAAAAATGTAAAATATAATGAAATACTTCCTGATATAAATACATTTGTATATGACGCAGAACACGGAATACTTTATGGAGATATATCATTTAATAATCAAAGTTTTATAGTAAATTATTATGGAACTGGTACTTTTTATTTGAATGCAAAACGTGTGTACACTTTATTGGACAGTAATGGAAATATAATTCAAACTCTCCAAGACCTTATTGATAGTGGACAAATAGCATTAGAGGCTATAGAAGCATTGTCGCAGTTGGATGAAGAAATACAACTTCTTCAATCTATTTCTTCTGCCGAAACAGGAAGAGTAGATGCAGAAGAAATTAGGGTTGATACAGAATTAATTAGAAATAGTAATGAATCAACTAGACAAAATCAAGAAATTGCTCGTCAAAACCATGATACAGCATTTCAATTAATAGAAATATATAATCCATCTTATTCATATATTCCCTTAAATAAAGTAACATATTTAGGTAGTACCTATCAATGTATACTTACATCAATTGGAAACCTTCCAACCAATTCCACCTATTGGATTTTGATTGCACAAAAGGGAGATACTGGGCCACAAGGTATACAAGGGATTCAGGGCGTTCAAGGAATCATTGGTAATACAGGTTCACAAGGAGAAACTGGTTCACAAGGAGAAGTAGGTATATCATATAGAAATCTTAATGCATGGAATGATTCAACATCGTATATAAATAATTCTATATATATAGATACAGTTACGCAGAATGGAAGTACATTCTATTGTAAAGTTAGTAATACAAATCAACAACCATCAAGTGCAAATCCTCCTATAGATACAGTTTATTGGGGAATATTGGCAAAAAGAGGAGATGATGGCCCTGGTTCAGGTGACATGTTAGCATCAGTTTTTGATATTAATGGTAATGGAATAGTAGATAATTCAGAAAAACTAGGTGGAGAGTTACCTGTATATTATGCAAAAGCATCAGATATACCAACTCAATTAAGTCAATTGTCTACTGATTCAACTCATCGTCTAGTTACAGATACAGAGAAATCAACCTATAATGCTAAACAAGATGCATTAGGATTTACACCTGAAAATACTGCAAATAAAGGTGTTTCAAATGGTTATTCTTCTCTTGATGCCAATGGGAAAATCCCTTTATCTCAAATACCAGATACAGCAAAACAACAAACTTATATAGTTTTAGATTCAACTGCTAGATTAGCATTGACTAATTTGATTTCAGGAGATAAGTCATATGAAACATCTACAGGAGATAGTTATATTTGGGATGGATTAGTTTGGTATCTTCTTTCTGATGCTGATTGGGTGAATGTAAGTTTAGATTGGACAAATATATCAAATAAACCAACTTCAAGTGTTACAAATATTGATAGTGCAGTTACAAATTCTCATACTCATAGTAATAAAACTGTATTAGATAAGATAACTCAAACAGGAATAGAAGCAAGCTTTGATTTATCTGATTTTGTAACTTCAAGTGAATTAGGTACTGCTGGATATGGTGATATGACAAAGGCATCTTATGATACTAATGCAGACGGAAAAGTTAATAGTGCTGATAGTGCTGACACGGCAACAAAACTAACAACTCCTAGAAATATAAATGGAGTTGCATTTGATGGAACTGCTAATATTACTATTGAAGATTCTACAAAAGAACCAACAATTACAAAAAATACAGCATTTAATGAAAATTATGGAGCTACTTCTACAGACGTAAAAATGAATGGAACTCAATCTGTTGGAATTGTTGATGAAATTGCAAGAATTGATCATATTCATCCAAGTGATACGAGTAAAGCAAATAGTGCTACATCATTAGTAGGTTATGGAATTACTGATGCATATACAAAAACTGAAATAGATGGTAAAACTGGAACGTTGTCTACTTTAACAACTACATCTAAAGTAATTACTCCTGCCATTAATGAAGTTAAAGCAAGCGTAGATGCAATTAACGCCACCAATCAAACCCAACCTCTTACCATCCCACATGGATTAAGCATAGTTACAACAGATCGCGAGACACCCATTAACGCGCTTGCTTTTACCGGACGTACTTTAATTAATTTATTAGGCAGAGATGGTAACTGTGAGGATGTTAGTAAGTGGAGCAACTATCAATGCACTACCGCTTTGGATACGACTAACTTCGTGTATGGTATTAATGGTATTAAGATAACGCTTACTGGTACAATAGCAACTATTTATAAGACACTTTCAAGCATAGCAGGAGGAATAGATACAACTAAATATTATCTTATGTCTGCGATGGTTAAGAACGGAAACGCTACAAATATATTCATCAACAAAGACGCTACTGGTGGAGGAGTAGAGAAGTCAAGCACTTTTATCACGAGTACAACTACATTTAACTATTCGTACGTAAAATGCCAGCCAAGTGACTTAGTTTCAACTAATCAACTTACTATACGAGTTAATGGTACAGCAGGTCAATATGCCTATGTTGATGCCATCAACGTATACGAAATCTCCCAAGCAACCTACAACCTAATCGACGTTGATCCAGAATACACAGGCGATAAATTAGCAGAGAAATATCCTTATGTGGATTCTTATCAAGTATTGCAGAATCCTGCGGTAACTGTACAGGGGAAGAACTTGTTACCACCTTTCTATCAGTGGAGTACAGTCACGCTAGATGGTTTAGTAATATCGCCTTATGTCATGTCTTTTGTTAAAACCGATACCTCTAGTTATCAGGGTAAATTTGTAAACGCCCCAGTTATTGCAGGGCAAAATTACGTATTTAGCATAACTGTTACTTCATCAGGTATGGGTGGCACAGTAGGTCGTGGTGCATATCTTGAGATATACTTCTATGATGATTATGGTGTTTCTACTGGCACTAAATTAGTACAGGATATGTTAGTAGTTAATGGAACCGCAAACATTACCCAATCAATAACTCCTCCAACGGGGACAAAAGTAATCAGAGTTAATCTTACCACTCAGCACACTGTTACAGGAACATTCACCTTCACCAACCCCATGCTAAACCTCGGCTCAACAGCACTCCCATTTGAACCTGCTGATCCATCTTATAAATACTTCCCCTGCAAACTTGCTGATGGCGAGACATTACAGGAGATTGATGGGCGATGGGTTAAGACTAAGAAGATACAGGATGTTGTGTTGGATGGTAGTTTAGGATTTACCTACAGTGGAACAATAACAGGTGTAAAAAAAATAGCTCTTTCCCTACCTGTTGCTTCAAATGCACTAGCTCCCAATATTATAAAATATGATGGTAAAATTATTAAACCATATTCGACTGGTGATAGTTCGGGAGATATTGTATGGTATAGTTCAACAATTGTGGAAGTGTGGATTTCCTCAGCAGACTCAGGTTGGGGAGATGCGTACACCCAAACAGCAGATGAGATAAAAGCGTACTTTTATGGGTGGAGAATGTGTAATACTGATGGATCTCCTTACACATCTGGTACAAAAGGTTGGAATCAATTATATTCTGGTCAATCTGGCGCTACACCTGTAACTATGTCCGGTGGTGGTATAACTATTAGTAGTACATACACAACCACCTTACCAACTGCGCCAAACCTCACATTTCCTACAAACTATAATCAACTCCACTACACTCTCGCACAACCAACCACAGAAATAATCATACCAGAAGGTTCATTGAATATGCATGATGGATTGAATCAAGTTGCGTTGAGTGAAGGGATTATTCCTAGAGAATCGGTAATTCCATATTCCGATGGCACAAATGTTCATATTAATGGAGTTAATTCATCTTGCTATTTGAAAAAGCGTTTGGAAAAATTCTATGGTGTTTATAAAACAACTTTAATTGAAGGTACAGTATTAGATCCAAATTGGAAGATTATTTCTGATACAGCAAATGGATTGTATCGTGTTAGTATTCCGATTGCTAATTATGATGCAACAGCAAGTTATTCTACGTCTTATCAAGTCCTCGACAAATACCTCTACACCACAAACGCTCTAACTGCATCAGGAACATATGACACCAATGATCATACAGTTTTAGGACATACCGTAGAGAAGGTTTCTGAGGTTGAGACTAGGGTTAGTGTGGTCGAGAGGGGTAAGGCTAATAAATTACAGCCAAATTGGATTGCACCTACTTTGTTGAATGGATGGGTTAATTATGGTGGAGTAAATGATACCGCAGCTTATTTTAAGGATAGTTTAGGCATGATACATTTGAAAGGTTTTATATCAGGAGGAACTCTTGGTGTATCAGCATTTCCCTTACCCGTAGGATACAGACCCCTACTTGCGGCTACGTTTGCTACAGTGGCTAATAATGCTATAGGTGCAATAACTGTAACATCTTCTGGGGGAGTTATTATGGGAGCAAATGGTTTGGGGACAGGTTGGTTTTCGCTTTCTAGCATTCCACCATTCAGAGCAGAACAGTAAATGAGGAAAATCATGAAAACAATTGGTGAAGTAATAGAAGAGTTGACTAAGTTTTCTAAAGATGATTTATGCTATGCCTACGAAGGAGAAATGCATGGAATTGTCATCGTAGATAGAGGAACCAAAGAACAAATTGGTACGGTGGAAGGAATGGAGGAAAATAATGATTAAAGTAATGAGAATAGATCAAGATGGATATTTCGTAGAAGATGTATTATTGGAAGACTGGATGGAAATTCCTTCAGATTGTATCATCCATGAAGTTCAAGAAGGATTGCATTTGCCTAAATGGGATTTTGTGGAATTGCAATGGGTAGAAGGAAAAATTGTTGATCCAGAAGTAGAACTTCAAAATGCCAAAGAAAATAAAATATTGGAATTAAATTTTCTATGTAATCAGGTGATATTGGGTGGTTATAATTCTAATTGTACAGGCGAAAATCACAGATATAAATTTGATGAAGAATATCAGAGGAATTTTGGATTAGCAATTGGTGCAGTAAGTGTATCTCCTGATATAGAGAATATACCTTGGCCTACAGTCGATTCTGGGATTTTGGTTCATTCAAGAGAAAATTTCATACAGTTGTACCTTGATGGAAAAGCATTTATGGAAGGTAATTTGTATAGATATTTTGGGATGAAAACGCAGGTTCTTGCATGTACTGAAATTAGTCAAGTTAATGAATTTGTTTGGTAGGTAAAATATAAATATTAGGAAATAAAAATTGCAGATTAATTTAAAGAACTGAGAGAGAGAAGATTGAGTTTCTTCTCTCTTTTTGTATTGTATTGGAGGTAAATCAATGAAAACTGATTTTAATGCATTTTCAATGAGGTTGGCAGGATTTCTTATGATGAAGGGGTTTGTTCTTCGTCATGTCAAAAATGATGAGAAATCAAGACGTAAGGTGTTTATTTTTAATGATAGTAATGAACTTCAGGAGGTATTAAAGGAATATAAAAATATTAATAAATGAGGAGATGTTTTAAATGTTGTTGACTAAAAGCGTAATAGTGAGATGGGAGTGTAAAACAAAAAAATGGTATGAATCTAAAGGATATATTTTTACTAAATGGAAAGATAAGTTTGAAATAAATGTTGAAGATTTGCCATTGCGATCTCATGAAAATGTCGATGTTCAATGTGATAAATGTGGAGAAATATTGTCTAATTTTAAATGGTATAATTATGCAAAAAATGTTAAAGAAGATGGGAAATATTATTGTAAAAAATGTGCTAATTTATTATATGGTTATATTAGTGAGGATTACAGAAAAACAAGAGTGAGTAATAGTATATCATTTTACGATTGGTGTTATGCTAATCTTTCAAAAGAATTAGCAGATATAATTATGTTGCGTTGGGATTATCGTTTAAATATTAAGAATGGTAAAATATTAAGTCCAAAAGATGTTACATATAGGTCAGGTGGTTTTAATAGAAAAGGTTATTGGTTCAAATGCTTAGATCGTCCTGAACATGAATCAGAATTGAAAAGTATTTCTAAATTTACAAGTGGAATAGGCAATATTGATTGTAATCAATGTAATACTATAGTAATAACTCATCCAGAACTTGTAAAATATTTAGTAAATAAAGATGATGCTTTAAAGTCATATGGATCAAATAAAAAAGTTCCTATGAAATGTCCTGATTGCGAATTTGAAAAACCAATGAGAATAAACACCTTAGTAAATTACGGTTTTGGTTGTCCTAGATGTGGAGATGGAGTTTCATATCCTAATAAATTTATTTTTAATTTTTTAGAACAAATTATAAAATTAGAAAAGATTAAAGAATTTAAAACTGAAAAAATATTTAATTGGTTGGTATATGAGTTTAAACATAAATTAAGAAAAGGCAAGTTAGATTGTTATTTTGAGGTAAATAGTAGTGCGTATGTAATTGAAATGGATGGTGGTTGGCACAAAAAAGACAATGCTATAAGTGGGCAAACAAAGGAAGAAAGTAAATTTATAGATGATGAAAAAGATAGATTATGTAAAGAACATGATATTGAAGTAATTAGAATTGATTGTGGTGAATCAAAATTAGAATTGATAAAGAATAATATAATGAAATCTAATTTGCCTCAAATATTAAACTTTGACGAAGAAGACATTGATTGGCTAAAATGCCATGAGTTTGCTTGTAATAGTTTGGTGAAAATAGCCTGTGATTTGTGGAACAATGAAATTAAAAGTACAGTACAAATTGCAGAATTATTGAGATTACATAGTTCTACAATTAGAAAATATCTAAAACAAGGAACTGAATTGGAATGGTGTGATTATAATGCACAAAAAGAATTTAAAAACCGTATAATTTATGCTCAAAAAGTTTGTAGTAAAAAAGTAATATGTTTAAATACCAAAGAAACTTTTAACAGTTTAAGAGAAGCACAAGATAAATATAATATATCAGGATGTGGTGTTTCTGCTTGTTGTAACAATAGGCAAAAAACAGCAGGTAAACATCCAATCACAGGAGAACAACTTAAATGGATATATTACGATCAATATATTCAATTATTTCCTGAAGAGGAGGTGATTTTAGTTTAATGGACACAAACAATATTAAGATTGGGGATGTGGTAGCGTATTATAATTCTGATGGATTTGTATCTTCTGCTATAACATCTCTCACACATTCAAAATATTCACATGTAGCTATTTATATAGGTAGTGGGATGTTAGTGGAAGGAGATGGATACTCAGGTCACGTAAAGTATAAACCTATTATAGAATACAAAAATCATCTGGGTATTTATACTTTAGACTTTCTCACAGACGAACAACGAAATGCAATAGCATCCTATATGGAATCAAAAGTTGGTTTAAAATATGACCGACTATTATTATTATGGCTTTTTATAAAATATAAGCTTCATATTAAATTACCTTATATAAATGATACAAAAGTAGTCTGCTCTGAAATATGTAATGATGCATATAAGTCAATTGGAAAAGAATATGAATTGAGCAAAAAGAGATTTCCTATACCTGATGATATTTTAAAGAAGTTAAAGTTTATTGGAAGTTATTAATATTTAATATCTCCACATCAAAACTTGATTTTATTGTATATCAAATTATTTTATAAAAAAGAAAGTGGTTTATAGTAAGGATTACATTGTTTGGTAATTTATGGGCATTGGTTAAATTTAATAATTTTTATTTAAATTATAAATGGTTAAATATTAAATTATATAGGAAGGTGAAATAAATGGGTTATTCGATTTGCCTTGATGCAAGTCATCAGTCAACCCCAAATTCCGATACAGGATGTTATGGATTTGGTTTAAGAGAAGAAGATATAGTATTAGATATCTGCAAACGTGCAAAACCATTAATTGAATTTAATGGAATAAAAGTTATTATGACAAGAGATGGCTCAACTGTAAATGGAGATGGATCTTCTCTTAATGCTTCATTAAATACTCGATGTCAAATAGCAAATAATGCAAAAGCAGACTTGTTTTTATCTGTACATGCTGATGCTTTTAATTCTCAGGCATTTGGCACAACATGTCATGTATTTGGATTGGGGGGTAAAGCAGAAGCATTTGCTAAAATTTTAAATCCAATGATGGGACAATTATTCTATAATAGGGGTATTAAGGTTTCAAATTTTGCAGTCATTAGGGATACAAATATGCCAGCAGTATTATTGGAAACAGCATTCTTAGATAATAAAGATGATAATGCTAAATTGGCAGATTCTAATATAAGACAACAAATTGCTGTGAATATTGCAAAATCTGTTTGTGTTTATTTTGGTGTGACTTATAAGGAAGGAGTTGTAAATAAAGTGGCAGACACAACAACAAAAGTAGATAAAGATGTATATTTATCAGTTCGTGTTCTTAATTCAAAAGCAGACCAATTAATTAAAGATATCATAAAACTTGGGTATGCAACTAAAAGACTAGAACTTGCTTGATAAAATTTAAAATCAAATTAAAATTAGAGGTGTAAAAATAAATTACACCTCATCACTAACATATAATTTTATTTATTCAGTTGTTCTATGTATCGCAGCCACAGTTACCCTCTGTGGACTGCTATGTTTGCACTAGATACTAGCTAATGCATCCATTGATGTAAGTATATATCAGAAAGGGGTAAATGTCAATATGCAAAATATAATTATGGAAGAGGTGTTAGAATTGGGGATTGAAGAAGATGTCCTTTGTAAATTAGACGATCACGAGAAAAAATTATCTGATCATGATACAAGATTAAATCAACATGGTGAAAAACTTCATGAACTTGAAATTAAAAACGCTGGCTATGACGCACGATTTGATTTCATAGATAGCGAATTTAATACTATTAAAATTAGTTTAGCAAGAATAGAAAACAATAGTTTACAATCCTCTAATATATTATTATCTACTTTATCTCAAATTGCAATCAATACATCTTCTACTAAAAATGAAATAGAAAAGGAAGATAATAAAAGTGAAAATGAAATCATAAAAGGAAAAATGGATAGTACGACAAAGATCGTGTTAAAGGTTTTGGCTGTAATTTCAACTCTTGTGTTAGCTTATATTGGTGGTAAATATGGAATTTCTATAAAACAATAAATAAATTTAAGGAATGATTTATCTGAACAAATTAAACAAATTTAAAAATTGGATTCTATCAAAAATTATATCAAGAATCATAACTATTTTAACAACCGAATTAAACAAAGAAATATCAAAACAAAATGAAGACCTCTATACACTACTTAAAGAAGAATTTGCAATTGCAAAAGATCAACATACTTTTAATAAAATACAATCACAAGAGATATTAAAACAATTAGATGTTCTTGGAAGGACATTAAGAGGCAAGGGATTTAATTAATAATAATATAAAGTAAAATAAATAATTTAAGGAGAAATGATAAATATGGATCAAAATATTTTATACTTAGGGATTTCACTTTTGGTATTAGTTACTATTAATATTATTCTTGGATCTATCAGTTCCCTCTTTCAACAAAAGTTTGATAAAACAAAATTATTTCAAGGTATTATAAAAGGAATTATAGTAACTGGATGTTTTGTAGCAGTTGTTTATGTTGGAAAGTTAACTCCTAATATAATTGTAATAAATGTGAATGGAATCAACGTAGACCTGTTTACTGCAACTCATATGCTAATGCTTTCCTCTTATATTTTTTATGGCAAAGAGGTTTTAGTTAAATTATCAAGTTTTGTTAGTGGTAAATATAAAACAGAAGAAATTGTAACAACTGAAAATACTGTAAATAAATCTATCACATCTGAAGGAGAGAAATAATAATGACAACAATAAAAAATATTATCAATAAATTAGATGAAATATATACAAACTCATGCATCACTATTTATTTTAGTTTCAGAAAAATTTTATTAAAATTTGACTTGATTGAATATTAATCATCTATAAAAATGTAAATATCACAAATTAGAGGCCGATTAAGCGTTTAAATTATCAGAGTGGCACAATCATTCACATTAATAAATCTAATTGATTCTAGACTAATTTCTGTGCGAATCAGATTATTGTGGGGCTGAAAAAGTGTTGCTAGAGTAAGGTTGCAGGATTGTGAAAATATTAGTTTAGGTCAAAAATGACCACTCAAGAATAAGTGTAGGTGCAAATATATTGATTCATTTTATAGCAGTGATTGTTGGATTGTGTTTGTGGTTTATTTACATTATGTGGATATCTGTTCAAGAACATAATACATAAATAAATTACATACAATAAATTTCCAGTTTTATTGGAATTAGACATTAGGAAAACGGAGTAAATGGGAGTATTTATTAGAAAATAAAAGTTGTGAATATTCTATTAATTTAATATTAGATGTTTTTGAGAGAATTTTATTAATTTAAGGTTCTCTCTTTTTATTATGTTGAAAATTATTGAAGGGAGGTGAGAGGATGGAAATTGATCCAAAGGATAAGTATGTTTACGTTTATAACTTACTACAAACTCAATTGTATATATCACATGGAAAGGTAGTCAAGGATGTTGGAATTCACTATGTAACAAAAAAGATGTGGCATAAGTTTAATAGGGAAGATACGGCAGATGTTTATAAAATTTGGCTTGATCATAGTAGGAACAAAGATGTTTTTAACAGCAATAACAATTAATAATAAATTTAATAAATAATTAAAAGAAAGAAGGAATAATAAATGATGGAAAATAATAATGTATTAACAAAAATCTATGAAGAACAAGAGGTAGCATTCAGAGAAGGAGTTTCTGGTAGTGAAGTTAGAATTGATGAAGTAGCTAGGTTTTGCGGTTGGACGCAAACTAAAAAAGACAAAGAATATATAAGATGGGAAACTGTAAATGGATTTTTATTTGAATTAGGATTTTCCCAACCTGTTGGGAAAGGTGATTTTATCCCAGAATACATAATGTATCCTTTAATTGGTAAGGCAAATAATGATAGAGCAACACAATTTATGTTGTGGGTTGGAAAAGTATTAGTGGAAATAAGACAAAATGGTGCATACATTTCTCCTGATATAACTCCTCAACAAGAAGAGAAACTTGATAAGTTCTCTACAAATAAGAAAATTAAGAATACCTTTAAATTCTGTAACATTGAATCAATAGAGCAAGAATTTAAAGAGTGTATGATATATTATAAAAATAAAGATGGCAAAGAAAAGAATGCTATTCAAAATACTGTAATTAATGCTCTAAATGATAGAAAACAAACATTAATAGATAGTGGTAAGGGATCTTTCGCTTTAGTTTTGGCAGAAGTTGTGAATACAATCTCAAAAAAGAAAACTGAAACTAGCAATAAGAGAAATGGTCAAACAATTAGATATAAGAATGGAATTATAGATAAACAGACACAAATAATTAATGAGAAGGATGAGGAGTTGAGTAATTTAGAAAGTAAAATAGCATATCTTAATCCTTCCATCGAAGAATATATGGTTATCCATACCCACGGAATTTCTGAAAATTATCTCTACGAAAAAGTTTTTAGTGATTATAAAGGAGAATACATTACAGTAAAAACAAATACGTATAAGAATTGGATCAAAAATTTTCCATCACATCAGGTTACTCCTAAAGAAGAGTTAAATGTAGATTGGAATAGGCCAATTGTTGTATTTATTAAATTTGATTGTATGCCAAGATTTGATAAACAAAATCTTTTGAAAGCCAGTATTGATCAGTTAATAGGTAGAGAGTACAGCGAAAACGATAATATAATTGATAAAATGATTGTAGAGAAAAACAAAGATGTAGAATCATATAAAGACGGAAAGATATATTTCTACATCAGGAATGCAGATTAATAATACATAAATAATAACTTCATATTTACTGGGGGTTGTCCAATTCGGATGACTCCTTTTTGGTTAAATCGTGGCACATCCTATTAGTAAATTAATAAATAAAATTTGTTTGACAATCATTCATAGGTGTAGTATAATTATCACAAGGAGGAAACTAATAAATAAAATTATATACATACAAAATAGAAAAGGGGATTGATCTATAATGACAAATGGTATTGCAGAGAAAAAATACGCTTTCATTTATAATAAGTTTCAATATGAATTTTATTTCAGTAAAGGACTTGTACCATTGAAAATTGATTTTGGTTCAAAAGGCGATTTATATGTTCAATTCCTTAATACAGATGAACTTCAAAAAGCTTTTAGAGAATGGTGCAAAAAGGATAAATAATTTAATTTAATATTACCGATATAAAGGAGATTGATTTATAATGCTAATAAATCCAGAGAAAGAGGAAATTGTCAAAGCAATTAATGATTTATACATATTACAAAGATTTAAATATCTTATATGGAGTGAGAAAAAGGATAATTATGTTTCAATTCATTATTATAAGGATTATCCAGAAAAAACAAATGGGCCAATGTTGACAGATTCTATAGTTAAAAATCACATTGATGGAATTAAAACTATAGGTGTTTTTGCTAGGGATATGAAAGGTGTTGAAGATAGCAAGTTTATAACTTTTGATATTGATATAGGACAAAAAGATAAAACTGATAAAGAAGAGAAAAGGAAAAACATAGAAAAGGCAAAATGGGTTGTCGATAAAATAGTTCATGTTTTACAAGATGTTGGCATAGATTATGATTTTATTAATATTAGCTTCTCAGGAGGTAAGGGTTATCATATAGAGTTGTTTTTCGATTCACCAATTGAAGTAAATCTGCTAAAGAAATTTCATAAATATGTATTAGATAAAGAGAGTTTAAAAGAAAAAGAAGATTTAATCATTGATGGAGAGAATTTTGGTAAAGTAGAATTTAGACCAACTAATAAGCAAGGCGTAAAACTTCCTTTAGGTATTAATTTCAATAATAAAATTGATAAAAACAATTATTGCTATTTCTGTGATTATAGTAAGGGGTTAAGAAGAATCAAAGATCCATTACATATAACTAAAATTAAGAAGATGGATAATATATTATTTAGACTTATTCTTGATAAAATATTTGATATTGAGGAAGAAGATGTTAGTACAAAGAATATAGAAGACTATAAAGAAACAAAAAATGCTCACAATCCATTGCCCCAATATGATCAGAATGTTGATGAAAAAATAACTATAGAAGCAATAGAAGACTTAATAGAAAAAGGGTTAACTCAGACAGGAATGAGATGGAAGTCGTTAATAAACATCACGAAATATTATAAGCATTTAGAGGTATCTAGGGAGGATTGTAAAGAGTGGATTACAGAATGGATGAATCAGCAGGATAAAAATTGCTACACAACAAAATGGAATAATGTTTTAAAAGATATAGATAATATTGTTGAATATGTTTATACTCATGAGTTTAATCTTGTTGGTGGAGTAAAAACAGTAAAGATTACATATGAAGAAATTAAAGAAATTCTTAAAGCAAGTGGTAAAAATAATAAACTGGTATTATACTCAATGTTAATCCATAGCAAGAGATATGCTAAGAAATCTGGCATATTTTATTTTCCGTATAGTTTAATGATGTTAGCCACAAATTTATCAAGAGTGACATTA
>Ga0209728_1000977_pt1 | contig 19362 bp, 39 predicted proteins | sample RifGroD1_FD_183997 | JGI IMG/M metagenome (GOLD analysis project Ga0209728, IMG submission 183997) | Groundwater microbial communities from Rifle, Colorado, USA - Groundwater D1 (SPAdes) (version 2) | ecosystem: Environmental > Aquatic > Deep subsurface > Groundwater | place: Rifle, Colorado... | reverse complement strand
TTCCAGAGATAAATCATCCTCGTTAGCAGACGCAGGGACAACAGCTTGGCATGACGCAAGAGGAATGGTTGCAAATGATAAGTTGTGATGTAAGGACTTTTTAATCTCTGGAAGATTTTTACCACCTGTGCGATTGATAGCTTCTTCAATTGCAGCAATTTCAGCATCGAGCTCTTCGTCAGTTTTAGTTTGCAGCGTCATGTCAATGTTCAGCCGATCTGGAGCCTTATAACCGTTTCGGTCGAGAACATCTTTGGCTGCATTAAACTGGACTGAGGCAGGTACAGCTTTACGAGAACCCTTGTCAAGCAAGTGAGCAAAGGTATCTAAGGCTTCTCTGTTGAGGCTGACCAACTTCTTACGGACGTCCAAAGTTGCTTCGTGTGCCCTGTCTTGAAGGCCATTCAAGTAGGCTTGACCTAACGGTGAGCGAAGAATGGTCGATACAGATGATTGTGCCATGCCAAGACGCTCAGCAATTTCCTGATTTTTATATCCATTAAAGGCCATTTGGATAATATTGCGGTGCTGAGATTTTAACTCTTTCAACATGGTTGGCAGCTTTACAGGTGAAGTGGGTTAAATGAATGTTGTGAACCTTTTGGAATTGTCCTATTTTATGTTGACATATTATAGTGGAAAGGTCAATATTAAAATGCATAAGGACTTAATTTTCCTGCTTTTTCCATAATGCCGGCAATCATATTGAGCCTCCTATAATATATAATGCTTGGCTGTTTTGATAAGGCTGCCAAGTTTCTAGGTGAACCAAGTTATCTGATGCTGCCATTACAATTGTTCCCGACTTATTGTTCATAAGTGAACACTGAAAGGAATGGTGACGATTGACGGCAATCTAGATAGGCTTGTTTCCGCAACTCTATATAGAAACCCTAATCCACTACAGTAGGATCGAGGCATACACACGCAGGCAGGTTACACGCAAGAAGAATTGTTCCCCTGGCAAGCAGGTACGCACGATCAGCATATAACGAGCATAAGCATATATTCCTGGCAAACTGTGGAACAATTCAACAGGTGGAATATTTCAACATGATGATCCTGGCAGACTTGCGAGCATCATACAAATGAAGATGCAAAATAACTCTTGACAGCTTGAACATGGCGAGCTATTATAAGTGTGAAAGGTCAGGCAAGGCGGAAAATGAAACAAGATGGAAAATAAAACTTGACAAGACTTGCAACGTGATATACATTAGAGATATTAAGAGGCAGATAGTTAGTTTCCTGGACAACCGGGAATAGTTAGAAACAACCTTAACATTGGAGGAGAACATTATGATACTACTTGACAACGGTATTAACTGGGTATGGTTTTATGATACTGATAAAATGGTTTGTTGGCGTGAACATCGAGGAGAAGTTATTACCGAACATGATGCGGTTATTTCCTTTTGGGGAAATAGCAATGGTCATAGCGGAATAGATATTGAACATTTCCGCAAGACAGGAGAAAAGAAATCTTTTATAAAAGATACTGTTTGGCTTACTAACGGAGATAAACTTTCTTTGAATTCCAATGATTTTACTTCTCGTAGAAAATAAAAACTTGACATACCTTTCCATAGTTGATATACAGTAATTGACAGGCTGGAAATGGTTCTGGCCACTCGCAAGTAAACCCATTATAAAGGAGTTTTATCATGGCACAATCTATCTTTGTAACTCTTGACACATTGAAGACGGAAACAAGTGTACCTGCAATTGGAAGCATGGTCGCACACAGTTTGCCCCGGTCAATCTTTCCTACCAGCGAACAGTTTAGTGATGAAGAAAAGTTGGTAGCTTGGGCAAAAGAAAGCGGTTGCCTGCATGCATGTTTACAAAAAGGTGTACAAGCCAAGTTGATAGATGCACGAGCGACTTTCAAGGCAACGAAGAAAGGTGCAGAATGGTCGGCTGAGTTAGGCCAGAGCAATGTAGATAGTATGAAGTGGGAAGCTGCGGAACGTCCGGCAAGTGCAAAAAGTGACGAGCAAAAAGCCATTGAAGCTATGGCCAAATTGACGCCGGAACAACTTGCGGCAATCATTGCAGGTATGGATAAGTAACAATTAGCAACCATCTAACCTAACTGGAGATAATCAATGAAAACAATCTACATAATTCTTGATGGTAGCAAGATTGCCATTAATGCAAAAAGCAAAGATGAAAAATTAAAAAGGCACAATGATTTAGTAGCAGAACAAATCATAGCCCTATTATACGATAATGGGTTGATTACACGAATGGAAATGGAAAAAACGAAAGAATAATCCTATAATCTAACTCGGGCATAGTCCATGCGATTGTGCCCGAACCTGGAGGTATAGCCATGCAATATTCAAAAAGATTCATGAGTTTTTTTAATCGCAAATCCGCGCCATATCTGCCTGAATGGGTTATTGAGGCATGGTATGTGCAATTCTCTGAAGTTGACTTCCACCTGGTGACAGCATGAAAACCTTGAAATTGCAAAAAGATGTAACCTACGGTATTGAGTTTGCCAAAGCAATTAGATTGACATCCAACCGGGAAGAAATGAAAATGGTCAGGTGCCTGTTATGTGGAGATATTCATAATGTTGCTAGTACCCTGAAATATCTTAACGTCTACCCTGAACGGATTAACAAGGCAGTTAAGACCGGCATATATATTGAGCTTTGCAAGTGATATAATGCCTAACAAACTGTAAAATGCCTAACAATCTGGATTGAAGTATCATAATTGCTGATTAGCAAAAAACTTATAAGGCCAGTAGCGAGATGATCGTTGTCTGGCCTTTTTGTGTCCATGTGGCACCATTGAAGTACCACACGTAACCAGATGTAACCAGATGGCCACAGAAAACAGGCACCAAACGGCACCACTAGGCACCACCTGTTATCATTCTGGCACCACCTGGACACACATAATTGTGATCATCTGGCACCACATTAGTAACAACCGGCACCACATGGCCACACAAGAGCTAAAAAAGGGTAATTATTTCAAAGAGTTACGACCCTGTGTGTCCAAAAGTGTCCAATAGTGTCCAGCCGTACACCTCCCCCCTGTATCGTGCGTGTGAGAGGGTAGTCTGTTTTAGTATTTAATTTTTTTATTAAATACTTAAATACTAGGACCAAAGGGCGGGGGGGAGGTGTACGCACGGACTCTTTTGGCGCCAACCGTACACAGCCCTCAAATTCCCCAACAATATCAGCCACTTACACAAGCAACCTGTCACCAACCGGACACAACCGGCACCAAAACATTACCACCCGGCACCAAAAACCGTCACCACCCGTAACCAAACCCTTGACAAACGGCACCAACCCATGCTACAATGGCACCAACCGTACACCCTTGCAAGCAACCTGCGCTTGCTAAACAACCATTCATAAGGAGTCACAGCACTTACCACACAACCTCAATCAACAAGCAAATCAGAAACCTTTCAATCTCTCGCAATCAATCCAAAGGAGTTATAATGAAAGCCAAGGACCTAATAAAATTACTCGAAACACAGCCTGAAGATGACGTTATTATTATGGAGGAGGATAACGAAATTATTACTGGATATACAATCCATCTTGTAACTCCAACATTAATTAGAAGTAACGATGTTAGAAAAGCTATATGTTTTAAGAAACACGCTTGGATATTTCGTATTTAATTAACAACACAATTCAATTAATGGAGCCTCACCATGTCAAGCCCTCACATGTCCTTTCGCCTGAACCAGTACCAACTCGCCAAAGCATTAAGAATCCTAGTCACTCTGGAGCCTGACCAACCAATAGCATCGTTATCCCAGGCAGCCAAGCTAATAATCATCGACTGGATATCAAAGCATTCCATCCACACATCGTTAGAATGCGCCCAAGCAGATATAAACGCCATTGAGACAATCATCGCTCTGCCTGTAGATCGAATCGACCCATATACAACCATTCGGCAGATTATGGCTCAAGCAAAGGCTCAATCTCAACCATTCCAGGCACAGCAAGAATTTCAGATAAAAGCCCAGGCAGTTAAATCAGCCCAGCAGATACAAAGAGACATCGAAGATGCAAGACTCTTTGAACATCTCAGACGTGAACATGCATTAAAAGAATCACAAGAAGCAAAAGATAAAGATATTGATACACAAATAGAGTTATCTTTGCAAACAAGAAAATCACCTCTCAAACCGTCAGAATTTCAAGATCCAAATAACACCGAGTCAGAAATATCAACTGTAACTGACTTCAGCCCGCCGAAAGATTGGATAGATAGCGAGGAATAAGCATTCCTAATGAACGGGCATAACGTGGTGGAATTACACAGTTTTTCCGTTATGCCCGTTAAGCCACCACAACGACCAACACGCCACGTTCCCAACCGTCCATGCCACCGTACCAACCGACCCGAACCGGCCCGCCACGGCGATTCTACGGCCTTTCCTGGCCTATCCCGACCGTCCACCATACTATATATACGCCACCGACCAACTACCACAACGTAGCACCCGGCACAACCGTAAACCGCCTACGTGTTTTTTGTTGACAAACCCGCTTGTATACGGTACACTATACTATAATATAGCCATGTTTTTCACCATACAAGCCACTATAACTTTGCAGGAGGTAAACAAAAATGAACCAACTAACCGAGGATGAAATCTTAACAGTGTTAAAAGAGGCCATAGAGGAAATCAAAGCAATTGCAAGCACTCTTCCAACAGATCAAGCGCGTGAAGCAGTAGTACTATTTTTATTTTCAATAGGTTTCACAGCAGAACAGACTCAGCAAATCATTAACAACGATACAGTTTTGAAAAATATCTTTACAAATTGATCCGTGATAGCTGTTTAATCAAATGGAGACTCTCATGCAACAGTTAAAGCCAAACCAAATAAGTGCCTGGCCAGCCTTACGATGGTCCGAAGCAGCCAGCCTCTTCAAACAATTAATCAAGCATTGCCAGGCTGACCAAAAAGAATATCTTAACCTAACCGTTAGTATTGTTAGCCGAAGACTGGCAGATAAAATGATTGGATTGATCAAAGCCAGGCAATAGCTAGTAAGATTGCAAACTTCTTCATAATTGTCTAACCAAACGGAGCTAATATGAAAACCTCTTCAAAAATCGTAACTTCTGAATTATCCGCATGTAAGAAAACTGCGTTAATTTGGCAAGAACTCGCTCAGACTGGTAATAACGATAAATATAGCACAATGATGAAAATCTTTTCACCTGATCATTACTTTTCTAATGATTGTCCTTGCTGCGAATTTGTTGGAAATACAGAAACAAATAATGAGATTCTTAATAATTGTCCAGCCTGCCCAATGAAAGATTTTTGGTCAAGCAATATGCCTTTCTATATGTGTTGTGATAAAGAATCGGATGATGATGAAATTGGAATATATATGCTATGGGTAGATTCAGAAGATCTTGAAGACCGCCGCAAATATGCCTCTACAATATATCACCTTGCCATTGAAGCATCTAAATACTGGCAAGGGATGAAAGATATGAATACTTAATTGTACACTCAAATCAAGCAACGAAGTTGCCCGCCTATAACCACCAGTCATAAGGAGAAAGAAATGGAAATTAATGAAGGTGATTTTGTAAAAATTATTGATGGGAGTTATGCTGTTAGAGTAGATCAATTTGAAGAGTTTACTTCAATTGGACTTGATAAAGAACTCTTTAAAGTTATAAGGATCAACTATAATACGTTAAATTATTTTTTAAGTAGAACAACACCAGTTCATAATGTATTCATAAAAAGCACTAAAACTAATGCAATATATTTACATACTTTAGCTTTTGTTAGAAAAGTAAAAGTATGTAAGCATTGTTTTAATAATCTTGAGGACTAACCATCATGCCATACACTACACACAACTATCGAACCAAAAAAGAAATTAAACTTGCCCTTGCAGCCGGCCAGAAAATAACTTGCTTCCAGCCAGGACCATTTGGGACATCCGTCACAGCTAACGGAACAATCTATTTAGAAGGCCCACATTATCCAGAGGCTCACAAATGGTACGCCCAGGGTCAGATGAAGGATGGCCAATTGGTAAGTATTAAATGAGATTCAAACAACTTAAAAGGAGCTAACATCATGAATAAGCAAAGCTACGAAAATCAATCCGATTATTTCTGCAAATGTGGAAAACCAATTAAAATGACTCTCTTTAGTAAGAAAAATAGCAAATCTCTTCTCTGCTACAAGTGTCACAGAATTTCAATCGGAAAGCCAGCTCAGCATGTACCGCGAAGAAAAAGGATTGATGCAAGACTGCCAGTGCATAACTAAATTAACTAATTATCAAATCTTAGATTAATATTCCTAGCCAAGGAGAAAAACCATGAGTGACTTTTCACCATTTGCAGAAGCAATAAATAGCAACTTTCAACAGCTCTCTAACAATTCAAACCTCTTTCGTACCGCAATATCTGGAGAAACTCTTTATTCTGAATATTTAAAAGCTTTTCCTGAAGGGACAAATAAGATATTTCGTCAAAGATCAGAGCATGATTGCCAGGCTTGTCGTAGTTTCATTAAAGCAATCGGCAATGTTGTTGTCATCCAAGATGGAAAGATCATATCAATCTGGAATGTTTCAAACCTTGAATTTCCATATAATCAAGTAGCATCAAAACTAGCAACACTTGTAGAATCTAGCACAATTGAAAGTGTTTTTCTTACTACAGAATCTAGTGCTGGAAGAAAGCCAAACAAAGACAATTATAATGAAGCAATAACTTGGTATCACTTCTACTCAGATATTCCTAACCATCTTGTTTGCAAAGATTCAATTATTGGAACTAAACTTGGTGAATCAAATACAAATGCAGAAATGTTCAAACGAGCATTAACAGAAATAAACTCCGATGCTGTAGAAACTGTAATTGACCTAATTAATCAGAATTCAATCTACAGAGGCTCAGAATTCCTTAACTTAATAAAAGATTTTGATAGTTATCAAAAACAATATCTTGCTACAGAAAACAAAGCAATCTTTCCATGGCAAAATATCAAAGCATCTTCTGCCAGAATAAGAAACACAGTAATCGGAACATTGTTAGTTGATCTTTCTGAAGGAAAAGATATTAACTTTGCCGTAAGTGCTTACGAATCAAAAGTTGCTCCACAAAACTATCAGCGGCCTTCAGCAGTTATAACACCAAAAATGATCAAACAAGCACAAGAGAAAATTATTGAACTTGGTTTAGAAAACTCATTACAAAGAAGATTTGCCGTTGCTGAAGACATAAATATTAATGATGTTATCTTTGCTGATCGTTCAATCAAGACTGTAATGAAAAACAGTCCATTTGACTCGTTATTAAGTGAGCATTCAAACTTGCCAAAGAAGTTAGATAAGATTGATAAAATATCAATAGAAGATTTCGTATCTGGAGTAATTCCAACAGCAGAAAGTATAGAAATTTTGTTTGAAAACAAACATCAAAACAAACTTATGAGTTTAATTGCACCAGAAGATGCTTCTGCTCCATCTTTGTTTCAATGGGAAAATAATTTTTGTCACGTATATAATGGTAATGTAACTGATTCAATAAAAGAAAGAGTTAAAGTTGCCGGAGGGAGAACGGAAAACGTAGTAATGAGATTTTCAGCTGCCTGGGATGGAAAAACAGATTTAGATATTCATTGCCAAGAACCAAAAAATCATATTTATTATACTTCCGTAAGAAATCATTTTCCATCATCTGGAATGCTCGACGTAGATGCTAATGGAGTAGATGGATATAGAGAAAAACCAGTAGAAAACATCATCTATACAAATAAATGTAAAATGCCTCCAGGCACTTATAAGTTTTACATTAACAATTATCAGCAAAGAGACAATACGCTGAATCCAATCAGAGCAGAACTTGAACTTGAGGGAAAACTTTTTACCTTTTCATATCCTAAAGGATTAAGAAATGATGAAAAAGTTACTTTTGTAGAAGTTAGGCTTGACGAAAATGGAACTTTCTCAATAATAAGTAGTCTTCCTCACCAAGAATCAGAAGTAACAGTCTGGGGAATTAAAACAACCAAGTTTCATAAAACTAAAATGATTATGTATTCACCAAATTACTGGGAAAATTCTTCTATGTGCGGAAACAAGCATATCTTTTTCATATTGGATAAATGTTTAAATCCAGAAACTCCAAGAGGATTTTTCAATGAGTTCCTTAAGGGAGATTTAAAAACTCACAGAAAAGTATTCGAAGTACTAGGCAATAAAATGACAGTAGCAAGCTCAAATAATCAGCTTTCAGGTCTTGGTTTTTCATTCACGCAGTCTGATGAAATAATCGTTAAGGTAAGCGGATCTTTCAACCGTACCATCAAGGTACAATTCTAACAAAGGAGAACATTATGGATCTGTACAAGAAAGCAGCGATTGAAAAGTGGCGTTTTGAGACTATTCAAGGCGCAGTTATGGTCGAAGATTTATTTGATCTTCCTTTAACTTCACGTAGAGCAAACCTTAATGATGTTGCGAAAAGTATTAACAAACAAATCAAAGATGCAGGCGAAGAAGATTTCGTTTCCACTAGTAATAATGTTACCAATGTTTTAAGGGAAAAGCTTGAATTGGTAAAAGATATTATTGCTACTAAACAAGCAGAAATTGAAGCAAGAGAAAATGCACTTGCACTTATTCAAAGAAAGCAATATTTAAAGTCTTTAATTGCTGAAAAGAAAGGAGATATTGATAAAGGAAAATCTCTAGAAGACCTTGAAAAAGAGCTTTCTTCTTTAAATTAACTACCTAATCACCAGGTCAAAGCCCTTGCAATTTTAATGTTTTGACCTGGTTATGAGTTAGTCAATTTAATAACCTCAACAATGGAAATGCCTATGAAAAAGATTAAAGCAAAGCCACTTACAAAATATTATCAAAATGAAAAATACACCTTTATTAATGGAATAGCAAATGTTCCAAATATGTATGATAAAAAAGGTAAAAACTATACAATAACACTTACAGAATTTAATGCTCTAAGCAAAGTTGACGATGAAACTATAAACAATTTTAATTAAGGAAACAGCCATGAAAACTAATTCACGACACAACCACAGTAAAGATCATTTCACACCTTTGGAAGCCATGAAAACAGAATCTGTTTGCCTCGGAATTCTTTGGACTCTCGGAGCAGTAGCCACAGTTGCTTTGCTAGTTTTCTTTGGAACCAACGAAGCCAGAGAAGTATTCCAACCAATTATTGAAGCTCTGCAAGTTCATACACAAATCAAGTAAAAGTAAGCTATATTGTCAAATGTTTAGTTTAGCTGTTCACTTGTGAACGTCCATTACAAAAACCAACCAATAAGGAGTCTGTCGCAATTATGAAAGGCAAAACAATTCGTTTCTACAACAGATTTGGAACTCATATGGGATGGAAGTATCTTGCCAATGTGACATACTTCGAACTGATTAACTGGCTCAAAGCTGGCAACACCTTAAGATTTCAGAAACAAACACTTACTAAGCAATCCCACAGTAATGAAATCTTCAAAATCTTGCGGAGGTCATAATCATGACAAAAGAAAAAATTATTATTCAAGGACTGCTTGCATTAATAGACTCTTATGATAAAAATGAAATTGCAAAAGAACAAATATTAGGTGTTATTACAACTCCTAATGAAGGTGAAACTGTAATAATTAAAATAAATACAAAGGGAGAAGTTAATAAAGAAACACCATTCTATTTTGGCTCAATATATACTAATATAACTGAAGAATACTGGAAAGATAATGAAGTATTATGGGCTAATATGTTATACTGGAATAAAACAAATTTATAAGGATTTAGCCATGAAAAAACTCTGTCCAGTTTGCAACACTCTCAATGAAGCAATCGGCTTCAATCTAAGTGAAAAAGAAATTCATAACATTAGCAAAATTGGATTGTCCGAACAGCTTTGCAAGACTTGCTACCAGACAGGACTTGCAAAATTGTTAGAATCCACCAAAGCTGAACTCATCCCACTGAATAAGGAAAAAGAAATCACTCAAACTGCATACCATAAAGCCTATGAAGCCTGGAAAGACGTAGCCAGCATTTACCAGGCCATCGACTATAATCTCAACATGAATAAACATGCAATCAAAATGAAAGAAACATCCAAAATTAGGGTGCCAAAAACTAGTGAACCAGTCAACATTGAGCTTCTTTGCCAGCAGATTCTAGCCACCCTAAGTAAAGAACAACAACAAGCGATCATTCAAACCTTTAAAGCAACTCAAACTATTGGGAACTAATCATGAGTAGTCCAATCATAACATTCCGTCTCACTCCCCATCAACTTGCTCACGGCCTGCAAATTGTCCGCAGCCTGGAACCGAACTTCCAACTTACGAGTCTTAGCCAACTTGTTAAGATCATCTACACAGATTACCTGGCAAAAATGACCCTCATCCAACCAGATGAAGTTGACGCAGACATCATGCAAGAAATCCAAGTTTTTATCTTAAATCCAAGAAAGAAAGAGATCAACTTAGCATTCTTAGCAGACCAAGAGGTATAAATGAAGTACTACACTGGAGTTGGATCAAGAAAAACACCAAAAGAAATTTTATCTTTAATAAAAGATATTGCAACTCAATTAGCATTAAAAGATTTTACTCTTCGATCAGGCGGAGCTGTTGGCGCAGATAATGCATTTGAACGCGGCTGCAAGTTAGGTAAAGGTTCAAAAGAGATTTACAAAGCAGAAGATTGTACTCCAGAAGCCATGAAACTTGCATCACAGTTTCATCCAGCATGGAATAGATGCACTAATTATGCTAAACAGTTGCATGGAAGAAATGCTTTTCAAGTCCTTGGAAAAGATTTATCCATCTCAAGTAAGTTTTTAATTTGCTGGACACCAGATGGTTGTATATCACACCAAGATCGTAGTATTAAAACTGGAGGAACAGGCACAGCAATAAGTATTGCCGATCATTATAAAATACCAATATATAATCTGAAATTAGAAAAAGACTTAGAACAAATTAAATTATTATTAAAGGAACCCAACCATGAGTAAAGCTCGTGTAGTTTCAACTGTAACTGATTTTAGTCTTCCAACAGATTGGATCGATCAAGAGATTTAAATAAATAAAGGATAATTATTATGACTAATTTAAATTATAAAACTATCTACAAAAAAGAGTCTTTTGGGTATGATGAAAATTTTGGCATAGAAATTCTCATGGCTTCATCAAATCCAAAAAATTTGGAAAATAGAAAAATTCAAAAGATTATTTATACTATAGGCACAAAGATTTATTCTGAAATTAAATCAACTATAATAGCAAGAGATCCAAAAGCACAAGAACTAGCTAAAACTCAGAGAAGTGAGTTAATCTCATGCTTTAAAGAACCGATCTTCATTGAAGAAATTCCTAATGAGTATTGTTCAAATTATTGTTGTAAGCATTTACCTTGGTTTATCATAACAACCTCTGTAGGAAGATTCAAAATTGGATTTATAAAAAAGGCTATTCATATAGATTGGAGTGAAACCATTGTAAATAAAAAGGCTTTTGAAATATTTGCAAATGAAAATGTAATGATAAGAAATAAATATATTAATGCTTGGAGTATTGAAGAGGCAAAAGAATATATTTCTTATATTATTACTTATGCTAAAAAGGAGACTTACTAATGAGTAAAGCTCGTGTAGTTTCAACCCGCATGACTATTGAAGACCTTGCCAAAGCTCGTGACGGTCTACTTGCCAAAGGTATCGAAGCATCTGACTTAACAACAACTAGTCAGCTTATCAAACTTACTTTCTACTACGGAATTATTTATCTCTGCCAAGATCCAAAAAGCCCTCCAAGTCAAGAGTCCACAGACTTTGTAAGGAAGAAATTCAGTCAGACAAAAGTAACAAGAGGCCTCAGTTTAACTGATTTAGATTTAGAATAAGGAGAATTGTTATGTGTGAATCTATTAAAGAAGTCCTAATGCGACGTGACGGAATATCTGCACTTGAAGCCCAAGACATAATCAATCAAGCCCGGGAAGCCTTACAAGAATATATAGCATCTAATGATCTTGAAGCCACCGAGAAGGTTTGTGAAGAATACTTTGGCCTGGAGTCAGATTACTTAACTGAATTAATACCATGAAAAAACCATTTTATAAGACACCAACTAACTTTCTTTGTCCAGCCTGCCATCAGCCATGCAACATAATTGCCTTAGACGATTCATTTAGTTACAGTGGCACTCATTGCACTTATGGCCAAGCTGGCATTCACTATCCATCTGATTATGGCACACCTGTAACTGATTGCTGCGAAGTTGATGTGCCAAATGCTGAGATGGATGAAGCAGATTATTATGATTATGGAGATTAATTATGAAACGAAAGAAAGCAGCACAACCAGACTTTCTGTCAGTTGTAGCACAAAATCTTAAGACTCTTGAGAATATATTAAACTCACCTATACCTGCTGAACTACCACAAAACACTGACAATTATACTTTAGCATCTTTCATTATATTTGATGTAGATACTTTAGATAGTGTGACAGTTGCTCAGAGAAATTCTATTAAGATGGCAGCTCATAGCTTACAGTATGATTCTGGTCTTGATTTTCTTAAGAAGGCAAAGAGGCAATAGTCATGGTAATAAAATACAAAGGTAAAACTCTTACTACCGAACAAGAGTTGCATGTCAACACAATTCTTGATGGCAACAATTATGCAATCCAAGCTCCACCAGGTTCGGGAAAGACCTTCTTGTTGCTTGCAATGGCACGCAAAATGTCAGGATACGGCTTATCAATCTCATTCAACAAGCTCCTGGCTCAAGAGGCTGCAACCAAGTTTTCCAGTAACATAATGTGCAAAACCGGCCATGCCTTAGCCTACGGAGCCATTGGTTACAAATACAAGAAGAAACTCAGCAAATTGACAGGCAAACAACTAGCGGATACTTTCGACATTGGTGAGTGGCAACTCTACAATAGTCCAGCCAACAAGGGTTATCTCATTCTCAATACGATCCGCAAATACTGTTACTCTAGCGACGAAGTTATTCAGTACAAACATTTGCCTAGACTAACAATCTTGCAAGATACAGACCTGGACATTATGCGTGAAGATTTGGTGCAACACGCGAATCTTGTATTTAATGAAATGTCCGATGTTAATAAGCCCATGCCAATTACTCATGATGTTTATCTCAAAATCTGGGCACTTACCAACCCAATTATTAACAAAGACTTTATCTTCTTTGACGAATATCAAGATAGCAACCCAGTCATTGCACAAGTAATCAAAAATCAATCTTGTCAAAAGATTTTTGTTGGCGACTGTTTCCAACAAATCTACAGTTGGCGTGGAGCAGTCAATGCCCTCCAGGATGACAATCTGGCAAAGCTATACATTACTAGAAGTTTCCGGTTCGGAGAGAACATTGCCAATATGGCAAACACCATAATTACTGGATATTATCCATATCAATTTGATTATGTACCATTTCACGGTAATGATGATGTTACATCTTCAATCCATTATGAACCCTTACCAAGTGTGGATGCCATTCTATGTCGAACGAACAAAGGAATAATTGCAGAAACAATCGAAGCACTTGGCAAAAATCTTTCTGTCCACATCCTGGGAGGAACGCAACAACTTACATACCTTATCAACTCTATAGTTCAACTCAAAATTCAAGGATATTCAAATCATCCAGACCTATTCCTTTTTAAGAACTTCGCAGATTTAAAAGAATATGCTGATTCTCCAATGGGCGGAGACATTAAACCTATCCTCAAATTGATCGAACTCTATGGCCGGGAACGCTTACTAAGTATTCTTGAATCAACTGTGGAAGATCCAGCCGAAGCCGATGTAACCATAACTACTGCACATAAAGCAAAAGGTTTGGAATGGTCAAAGGTTCGCTTGGCCAACGATTTTAAGGTTCCATCCGATCAGGGCAATCCAACTACCGAGGAAACCAACATATTATATGTAGCCGCATCTCGGGCACTTCATCAACTCGACGTGAGCAAATGCGAGGCTTGTTGGCCTCATACTTTTGACAAAGCCAGAAGAGTTGCCTATGAACAATGGCAAGTAGATCAAATGATTGAAAAGGAGCATAATCATGAATGCAAAACAACAGAAGATAATTAATAACTTATCATTTGAAATCTCTAGTGCTTTAACTTCAGCAGATCATTATTATTGCAGTGAAGATTCTGATCGAGATAAGATTGATGCATATCATAAAGGTTATCTTAATCGAGCTGAAAAACTACGCAAGATTCGTGAGCAACTAGAGAATGAATTTACAACTACAATGTATGATCCAAGATAAGGTGAAGAAAATGTATAAATGTCAATCATGTCAACATGAATTTCCTCGTGGTACAGTTTATAATAGAATTACTATGGGAACTAATAAATCCTTTAAATTTAGATATTGTCCAAAATGTAATGCAGAAGTTTCAGTAGAAAAGAAAATTGCCTCATTATGGATAGATATTAATAAAAGCCAGCCAAAAGATCCGATGAAAATGATTTTAGCTTATGATAATGATATAAGACAGCCAAGATTAGTATTAGGAGAACATTTAAGTTGTATAAATGCTACTTATTGGATGGATATTCCTAAACTTCCATTTTAATGGAGGCCTAACCTATGAACAAACGACAACTCAAGAAAATAATCACCCTATATAAAGAAGGCTTATCTTGTGAAATCTGCATATCTGTTATGCTTGATCTCATGAAGGATAAAAGCACCATTGAGATAGCAATTGCAATTCATGCTTTCTATGAATCAATATTTGAACTTAATTTAAAAACTCTTTAATCTTTACATCGGAGCCAATTGTGATCAAACGCAAATTCTTGCCAGAACTCCTCGGAATGAACCTTTACCAGACTTCTCGTAACGAATCTTTTTATGCCTGGAATCATAAACATGCCATCAATAAAAGGCCAAATGAATTGATTTATTTTGTTACAGATGTTGGAAAAAGGATATTAATTATTAACAAATAACCTATAGAATAAACTATGGATAAAACAATAGCATTTATTGTTGGTATAACTCTTGGAACTGGTGGAATGTTTTATGCTGTTAAAAGTGACTTAACAGACAGTGATAAGATAATAGCTAACCTGGAGAAGAAAGCAAACCTTGTGCCAGTCGTAACTGTTGATGCTCTCGGCATTTGTAAAGTAACCCAGGGTGGAAAAACCTACATGCTGATTGACGTTACCAATGAAACGAAAGCACTTGATAAGGTTATACAAAACATTGATAAGGAGAAATAATGTGCGAAAGATTACTCGAATACTTCATGCTCTTCTTACTCACTTGTGTAACAGTCAGTCTTTTTTTATGCGAAAAAGTAAAAGCTCTTACGATCAGGATAGGAAAATAATGCGAATAGCTAGACTACATATTCGGAGGGTAAAATGAAGAATCTAAAAAACACTTTGTACTTCTTAGCATCTTTCATAGTTGTAGGATTATTTGTGGTTCTTATTGACCAGTTGTATCCAACACCTCCGATTAATCAAGCAGCTTTTCAACCTTATGCAAGTAAAAATCTTCTATCAGAAGTAAGCAAATAACTATGGATATACCTATCGAAGCTATACATGCAGCCAGAAATGCACTTAAAATACAGTACATAATATCTTCAGGTGAAGAAAGTCTAAAGAGTTGGGGATTACCCTACAGAAAGATACAAGAAAAAATTAATAAGACAAACAAGCGATATATTGCTGAACTAGACAAGTGGCTAAAGGAGGTGAAGAAAGTCTAAAGAGTTGGGGATTACCCTACAGAAAGATACAAGAAAAAATTAATAAGACAAACAAGCGATATATTGCTGAACTAGACAAGTGGCTAAAGGAGGTGGAGAAAAGTAAGTTTGTCAAGCCTTAGATTGTTATGATATTTAAGGATTTTATGAAATAGTAAAAAGGTCAAAAAAGTGAAAAGATTGCTTGACAAAGCGAAGGCACCGTGTTATTGTACACGAACAATACCGGATTTTACCGGAAAGCACCAAGGGCCGTAAAAAGCCTTTTTCAAGTCGGGCATGTCGCCCATTCTACAAACCCCTAATTAGGAGATTCAAAATGAGCATGATCAAAGTAGTTAGCAACCAGGCATCTCGTGAAATTACCGTAACCGAACCGGCAGTACTCAACCTCGGAACCATCGAAGAGATGGTACAGGCTCTCGGTGAGGATCTTACCGTGAACATGATCAAGAACCAGCTGAAGGTTAGTTTCCGCGCAGTTATTCGTCGCAAACTTGAAGAGAAAGATGACAATAACGAGTTCAGCAATACTGATGAAGCCATCGCAGCTGAAGATTTCAGCGACTGGAAGCCGACCCTCAGGATTACTAAGACTCCCGAGGAGAAAGCTCTGGAAGCTCTTGGCAATCTGCCTCCCGAAATTAGGGATGCCGTCTTGGCACAGTTCAACAATCGGTAAATTAGCAAAGTTTGTGATATCGTTGAGCAACGAGTCCGGAAATGCTGTAACTAAAACCTCAATATCAAACGCTTGTATGGGGTACGATATCACATTTTAAGTTAATTAACTCTTACTGCCGGAAACGCATTGGATAGCAAGTCCATGCGCACCATTCGACCTGAATTGACAGGTATCGCCAGCATGACGATGTTGGAATCGGCTTCTTGGTAAAGTTCAACGAGAGGATTTCTCAAATGAATTTTTACGAAAAAATAGACTACAGTGCATTATCAACCTATCTCACGTGTCCACGCAGGTTCTTGTTTCAATATGTGATGAACCTCAAACCAGCCGGACAATCAATTCATCTTGTCTTCGGCTCATGCTGGCATTACGGCCTAGAAGCTACTTATAACATCTTAATTAAAGATTCTTCACCATCTGTTCTTGATGCAACTGAAATTTCCATAAAAGCATTTCTCAAGCTCTGGAAGCTTGATGGTGAGCCATTTTGGAAGAACGAAGATGCAATCTTTCCCAAGTCTCCCGGACATGCAGCCAACATGTACAAAGGCTATTGGGATCGCTTTCTCGTAAGTGATGTAAAAGACCGCTCAATCCTGGCTGTTGAAGCACCATTTTCCATTGACTTATCTGTAAAAGGCATGAAGCTGCCAAACTATATTGGCCGCATCGACCTGATCTTTTCCAGCGGTGAAAACGGAATCGATATTCTCGACCACAAAACCGCGAAAGCTATCTACTCTACGACACCACAAACTTTTGAAATGTCATTCCAGTCAGACGGTTACTTAACCGCTGGCAGAATTTTTTATGATAAAATCCCAACCATTACTTATCGAGTTGCTCTTTGTCAGAAAAGCAAGATTGACTTCATTCCAATTACAATCAACAAACGATCCGCAGCAATTGAACACTTCTTGTCTGATCTTTGTCATTATGCAGATGAGATCCAGCAAAACTTAAACCTGCTTGAAGAAGATAAGATTAATTGTAAGGAACGCTCAGATGTATTGCAATCCTTCCACCGTAATCCAGGCTATGCTTGTACAACCTTCAGCTCAGTTTGTCCTTATTACGATCTTTGCAGATTACGAAATAATCCGTTGCATTGGATGGAAAAAGCACCTCAAGGATTTATTCATTCCGAATGGGACCCAGATAAACATGCAGAAATAACAAAGCAGAGGTTGAGTGAAGTCTAATTATGTCATTTAAAGGAGTTTTAAATGAACCCACAAGTAGCTACAGCCCCAAATTTCAACAAAACAAAGCTAGTTGAGAAGAAACGATATTTTAACCTCAAATTCTTGCTCACTGGAAACTCAGGATCAGGCAAGACTCATTTCACAGCAACCTACACCAAGGGACCACTTCATTACTATATGTTTGATAAAGGAGGCGAAAAGACAATAGAGAAAATAGCATCCAAACGTAATGACATTACAATTGATAACTTTTCCGCCGACTCTTTACTCTTTTCTGATTTTTGGCGGACATTCCAGGAGGATGAAAAAAATGGTTTGTTTCAATGGCTGAAGGAACAGTCAGGCATGTTAGTCCTGGACTCTCTGACGAATGCAAACAAGAAAGCAATCCACGAAATTGAGAAGAAGTCTGGAATTACTCCAAGTGGCATAGGTAAAAAGATCGACATGAAGATGGGCATGGCCCCTGCTCATTGGGGCCAACTGCTGAACTGGATGAGCACTTTGGTTAGTTCACTCCAGGAACTTCCTTGTGCAGTTGCAGTTACTGTCCATTTGCACACACTCATGAATTCTGACCAGGAAGTAGTGGCAAGGTATCCTGCAGTAAATGGACAGTTCAGGCAGTTATTGGCTGCTGATTTTGATGAAGCCTACCTGTTGACGACACAAGGAACGAAGCGACAAATCTTCTTTACTGAAAAGCTCGCATTTGAAGCAAAGTCTCGGGTGTTTGATATGCCAAAGGTTGAAGGCATTTCAATGGACCAATTAGCAAACGCATATTTGGCAGGTAAAACAGTTATTCCACAATCTATCTCAGCTTAATTAAAGGAGTTTTAATTATGAGAATTGGATTCAAACCAAAAACTTACAATGACGTTGTATGCTTTGATTTAGGTGATGATGGTATAAAAGCAGATGATTTTATAACTGCTCTTTTTAGTACCATTTCATCCGAGGCAGAAAGTGATCTTGATTTTGTCGTAACCGTAAGCATAAAAAAGACTAATCAAACTAAAGGAGAAAACGAAACAGAATAAAACTAAACTAAAGCAATCAACTTAAAACAAACTTTTGATCAGAGAATAGTTCTTTGGTCACGTAACAAAACCATTTAAAGGAGTATTAACTATGTCTATGATTCCTAATCTGTCCGAAATTCCTGACAAAGCTCCCGTTGAAGCTGGCGAATATGACCTCACTATCTCTAAGGTCAAAGAAACCAAGTCGCAGCGCACAGGCAGGTATGGTTGTCAACTCATTATTAATGTCGACGGAGAAGATAACGCATCAACTATTTTTCACACTCTCTGGTATGGAAATTACAAAGATTATCAGGGTGATGATGAGGAAAAGAATAACCTCATGTGGAGAATGGTTAAAGATTTCCTTCGCGCCCTGGGGCTTGATCCAGACCAGGAGACTGACGAATCAGATCTGGTAGGTCTCAATTTTACGGCTGAACTCAGCTTTAATGATGGCATGTCGACAGATGATGATGGTAATCCGATCAAGGTTGGCCAGCCCAGGAATGAAATTGCAAGAGTCGTCTAATTAATTATGATCAAGTTTAATTCGATATTAGAGTCTAGTTACCACTTTCAGTTAGCTAGGTCTGGCATTGCCTGAACAATGTCATTCTGAACGAGGCGTTGATGTGACGCCTACAAGAT
>Ga0209728_1000975_pt1 | contig 19378 bp, 52 predicted proteins | sample RifGroD1_FD_183997 | JGI IMG/M metagenome (GOLD analysis project Ga0209728, IMG submission 183997) | Groundwater microbial communities from Rifle, Colorado, USA - Groundwater D1 (SPAdes) (version 2) | ecosystem: Environmental > Aquatic > Deep subsurface > Groundwater | place: Rifle, Colorado... | reverse complement strand
ACCGTTAATTCCTTTAAATATTACTCTAAACATTTTCTAGTCCTCCCTCATTATAAGATCAATCCAACTAGATAGACATCACACCGGATGCCTATCTGAAAATGTTCTCATCCAATTCCCTAATATTTCCCTTGCTGTAACTTCTGATAAATCAGAAAATGCTTCCACTAAATAAGGTGTTGCTCCAAACATATTGGTTACTCCACTTTCTCTAAGATTATCAAGAAACTCATAATACTTTTCATTAGCATCCATTAATTTATTCCACCCTTCAATTTCCTTCTTACCCTATTCTACCATACCATTAATTCATAAGTCAACCACTTTAATAAATTTTATTTTTACATTTAATATTCTTAGTATTTTTACCAAAAAGTTTAATCTCATATCCATTATCATTACAATATTTTTCTACCTCTGGATAAGTAATAAATTCTTTTAATAATTCTTTTGTCTCAAGATTTTGCACTACCCATAACCATTTACCAGATTCATTTGTAAGAATAACTTTTACATGCATAAAATCATTTCCTCCTCAAAATCTATTCATTTCCCTTAATTATATAACCATTAACTTCACAATATTCTACTGCCAATTCATTCGTCTCAAAAGCATTTAACCACATATCTGTTCCTGCAAATTGTACTGCCCATTGCCATTCCCCAGTTTCATTTGTGTGAATAATTTCTACTAACATATTATTCATTTCCTTTCTATTTCATAATTTCTAAAATAATATTACTAATAATCTCAGTTTTGTTCTCATTTCCTCTAATAAAAATACCTAAACCTCTTGCAATTTTGATGACTTCTTTAATTTTTAGTGGTTTTAAGATTTGTTTTACTTCTTTGGGATTGTTTGATATTTTAATAGTGTTGATAATATCTTGCATGATTTTACACCTCTCATGCTTTATTATACATGCAATTACTTGGATTTTCTAGTATTAAATTCCAATATTAGCAAACGAAATGCGTTTTTATGGGGCTACTTATTATCCTTGATTAATTCTTTTCTAAGCCACTCCTCGTATTCCTCACCGTCAATAAAATGAGGAGGGAGTTTACAATCTGTTTCTTCTACCTCTTTTAATAATTCTTCAAGATTTAATAATGCCATTTATTTCTCTCCCTTCAATTATCTATTTGACCTGATTGTTTTTAATTCTTAGTAACAAATCAAGATATTCATTTTTCTTAGCATCAAGATCATGAAATGCTTTATTGTGTTTCTTTCGTGCTTCTTCAAATATTGGAGTTAATCTTTCTATCTCTAATTCAAGTTGCTCTTTTTCATCACTTACTACATATGGTAATCCTTGCTCATCATACTCAACTCTAACAACATATTCATTTTCTGATAATGTAATATATCCCAAATGATTATATATATTTGCATAAAATAAATCATGATAGTAGTAAGGTTCTTCACCCTCATCTGCACTCAGATATTTTTCTTTGTTTTCTGATTTAATTACTACCGCGAATGTTTTGTGTTTGATTTCGTTCATAATATATTCCTCCTCTATTTCCCATATAACTTTTGACTTATAGGATTATACCATATCAACTAAAGCATTCATTAATTTCTCTCTCGCTTCATAATACTTATCTACACGTTCATAATCTTTACCTTTAGGACTCTTAATCCTAGACATGTCCATATTGTCTTCTAAATCTGCCAATTTAACTTGTATAGCAAATTCATCCTTGCTAATTCTGTCAACATATTCATCATAACTTTCATTCTTATTCCTTGTCAAAGTCAAAATAACATTCAATAAGTCGATATCCAATCCTTGAATAATTAAATTCATATCGGTTACTTTTGTATCTTCTATAACATCATGTAACACAGCTACAATTCTTTGTTTCTCATCTTTAAGTTTCATCATAACTCTCAAAGGATGTAAAATATAAGGCTCTCCACCTTTATCTAATTGCCCTGCATGAGCCAATGATGCTATTGAAATTGCTTGCTCTAAATTCATATTTTTACCTACTTTCCTTCATTTACCCTTATTCCACATCTTAATTGCTTCCTCAACACTGTTTCCTCTTAATCCTTGCCTCTGACATTCTGGACAAAATATAAAATGAAATCTTGTTTCATCTGCATCTACAACTAAATTACTATTACCACATAAGCAAGGTCTTGAAGGTTTGTTTAACATCTTTGCTAAATCACTATCATATTTAATTTGATTCTTGCCAGTAATTAGATAATCAATTGTAACACCAAAGAAATTGCTAAGAATATTGATTTCATAAAATGGCATATCAGCATTGTCTCCATTTTCATATTGAATTATTTTGGTTAGAGATATGTTTGTGAGTTCAGATAGTTTTTCTTGAGTGATGTTTAATTTCTTTCTTTGATCTTTCATGATTTTTGCTAATTTAAATCCATTGTGTTCAGACATGATAATTCCTCCTAGATTTTAATTTGTTAACTAATTATATCCATTTAATGTTGTGAAATCAATAGACAGATGTGGTTTTTGGATAATTTTATTTTTATAATTATTAATCCAGTTTATTGACTGATTCATACATTTTACAAAGTGACTGAAACTTCTCTGCCATTTCTTTAAACCGATTATAATCATTGGCTGTAACTACTGTTGTTGGTTTACCATACTCTTCTTCTTTAAATTTAACCATCACAGGGAATTCAACTTTATCATTTAAATAATGTGCATAAAATCCTCTTTGTATACGATCATTTCTTGATAATGTTTCTAAAATATTTGCTTCTTCTTTAGAATTAAGTAAGCAGTAACCCGTTTCCATAATGCCACAATATCTATCTGCCATATTATTATTGAGATATAATTGGCAATCCCATTTTTCTGCATCATATTGGTTATCAAATTGAGTTCCATCGGTGGACTCATAAACTGTTTTAGGAATCATTATTTGCTTTTCAATCATTTCACATTTCTCCTTTTTAATTAAAATAAATGTATGATTTTATCCTATGATTTCTAATATTTTTTTTATCAATTCATCAAGAATATCTGGATTACGAACTCCCCCAAGGTATTTTTCCTTGCTTATTAGCATCTTTAGAATAATCTTGGAAATAATTAAAAGTCTCATTGCTAATTCTTTTAGATATTTTTAATTTTATACGCAACTTTCTTGTTCTATTCATAATTTTTGTTAATCGTTCAACATCTTTTACAGTCATATTCATTGCTATTTTCCTCCTTACACCTCTTCTAAAATCCTATTAACTCTTTCTTTCTCTGAATCAACTTTAATGTATTTATAGATTTTAAGTCTTTCTACTAAAGTTTCTACCATATGTTTAACTTTCTTTAATCCTTTATCATTAGAAGCCAACATATATACAAGTGACGCATATTCAATTTCTACTCTTTCTTTTCGTTCATTTTCATAAATATCATTTAATCCTAAGTATAAACTATTTGTAATCTTTTTGAAATAGTCTGGTTCTTTCAAACATTTTTCTCTAAGATATTGTTGGATTATTGATTCTGTTGTAGCATTATAAGTATTAAAATTTTTACTAATAATGTCTTCAAACTTTTTAATTATACTCACTATATTTTCCTTCTTTCTACTTCTGGATGATGTCCACCATGTAAAGTTAATTCTTTTACTCCAAAACTACCGTCTTTCTTAATCAATCTATAATGAACACCACTCCGATATGATTCTTTTGGAGGAAGAATTATTCCTTTCTTCCCATTTTCAAAAACTAAAATATCATTGATTCTAAACCCTCTGCCCATAAGATAAGTAATATAATTCATACACCATAAAATATCTTGTTCTATGAGTATGTCAAGATAATACTTTAAGTCTGATATTTTAATGTCATAATGTCTGTAAAACATTGTTTTGTCTTCATATTCGAAATAAATAGTAGCAGTATCGTTGTATACCATAGATTTTAAAACTTCATCAGTTTTTCTACAAATCACTATTCCAACATCTAGATTAGTGTTCATAATTTTTAACCAGTCTTTTTGATTTAGCTTTAAGAACTTTTTTTTGATATCTTTAGTGCTATTTATTAATATTTCCATAGATATATTACCCCCCCACACCTATAAATCCATTCTTTCGAAGCATTTTATTTAACCAATAACCAAACTGGTGCATCTTTCTTTAGATCACACGTCTCAATTTTGGGGCAATCTTCACAATCATGCATTGACATCGCTGTACCTAACGGTTCATTCCATACTGAACCTGTGTTAGTGTAATAATTACAACCTGATTGTTTGATGCCTGATTCTCTAGGGAAATACTTAAAATAATCTGCATTAATAATATCAACTTCTTCTTGAGTTGTCACCTTAAACATCATTTATCATCCTTTCATTATTTCATTATACTCTTTGATTCCATTTATCAATAGCATCATCTTCTGTTTTACCATCATGCCTATCTGCCCATGCTCCTTCAGCACCACATACTTGACATTCTACCCACATAGAACCCCAATCACCCTCATCTCTAAATTCTCCTACTCCTCCACAAAATGGGCATGGTTTAATTTCTTTCATAAATTACTCCTCCTTTTATAATACTTCCGTAATATCTTTAGATTCATCTTCCCAACCAGATAAAGGTCTAATAATAAACCCATATTTATCTGCTAATTCAATTTCTAATATATTGCCTGTTTCACTAACATTATCACGATTAAAAGTATTTTTATCTAAACCTAATTCTACTGCAATTCTGTTGGCATCTGCCATAGATTTTGCTTTACAAACTATTCTAAACTGCCATCTTGAATTCATTCCCCATATTTCCCTTGCTTTTGGTAAGTGTTTATTCAAAGTGGTTCCATAATATTTATCTTTTTTCATTGATCTTCCTCCTAAAATAATACTAGGAATACATCATTTCAAACCAATTTTTCTAGTTTGTTCTTCTATAGTGCGACATGGGAATTTACAAATTTCACATTGTCTAATATCTTCATCACATTCGGCGCATAAATCATTTTCCGCACTGATACAATCTCCCTCAAATCCACACTCTTCACAAATTCCATGCATAATATTAACCTCCTTAATTCTTTAATATTTGAAATGTTTATATCCACTTAATATCTACAACTAATTTACCAATATCCTTGCCTCTAGTTGAATTAAATCCAAAACTAAATTCTTCGATATTTTCCATTTCCCAGAAATCATAAATATACAATTGTTTGTTTAGTCTGATATAATTCCCCATCCAACTATCTCTACCAACTAATTTATTCTCTTTATCACAGAAATATTTATGAGCAATTGAAAATAATTCGCAAAGTTGTTTTTCTAATACATCAACATAATCATTAATGTATTCTCCCCAATCATGAAATGAATGTGGTTTACTTTCTAGAATTTTAGGTTTATTGATAATTATTGTTTGTCTAATTGTTTCCAACATTAAACACCATCCTTTTATACTTCCTCTGCCATATGTCTAAGTTTACGCATATACTTTTCTAGTCCAACTTTTGCTTCAATCAATGATTCCATCCTGGCCTCTCTTTCGATGACAGCATTACGGTAGGATGGGCCACAATCACTAAACATACCAAAAGTTTTTAAATTTTCATTGTCTTCTTTAAGATATTCTTTTTCTTCTTTAAGCTTCTTTTCTAACCACTTAACGCAATCTTTAGCTCCTTCTGATTTCATTAACAATTGCTCTTTTGTTAAGATTACCTCTTCCATGTGTGACAATTCCTCCTTAATTTAATATCCTTGAAAAGTGCCATTTTTTTATTCAGTCTTATCTTCATTCTTTCTATACCAACTCAAGAAAATGGTACAACAATCTACATTAACAGTATCATCACAAATATATTTACTACCAATTTTGAAATATGGTTGTTCTTTTGTATCTATTTGATTTCCGCATACTGTACAAATTTTAATCATTGATATTTACACTCCTTTCATTTAAATGTATTTTTCGTATTAAATAACACTGCATTTATTTTCCTCACATGAATGGCACAGCAATTCTTCACATATTCCTTCTTTTTCTCTCAAAAAATCATTCCTATCAATTTCTTTAATAATTCCTGATATTTTATCTTTCTGAATTTCTACTGCATCATATGAAAGATAATTCTTTTCTCCGCTTTTCATTATTACTTCAAAATATCTCATAATTTTACACTTTCCTTTCAATTATATTTTATAGCATCGAAGCAACATTTTATTTGAGTTATTTACCTTCTGATAATATCCACTCTAAGAAAATCGTTCTCAGGATTTCTTCGTTTCTCAATAATCACCCAATCATCAGATAATTTACTTCTCAAATAAATCATAGAATCTTCGAATATTCCTAACCATTCAATGTGGTCTTCTTTAAGAGTATAGTCGTGCATTGGTGAAAAACGGAATTCAACCATTAATTTCTTAACTTCATCAAAATTCATATGTACCACTCCTTATTTTTAATATTCAAGGAAAATATAAGTTCGAGGGATAATTTAAGTCCTAATCAATGGCACTCCATACTTCTCAGTCCAATATTTAACTTGACTTAATGCTTCAGGTTTACTTGCCACATAAACTGAATCTCCAATTTGATTATTCTCCTCATCCTTAACTTGAATTACCCATGATCTTTCATGACGGTTGTACCACATATCAATACTAAATGGTTTATCATTGTGATATTCAATAGCAGAATCAATACTATCTAAATATTTCATATCAAATTCTTTCATACGTGGCACAGCCTCCTTTAATTTATTAATAACATTCACTCCAATGCTCTCCAGTTTCCCATCCCCATTGTGAGCGAGGAGCACATAAGTATCCTTGCAAACTATAATCTCTGTCACACCTGTCGCACGTATTTGTAAAACTATCTAAAATAACTTCTTCTCCACAAATACATTTTCCAATTGCTGGTGACATATAACTGGATTCTCTTCTCTCAATTCCTTCGTTGATTACATCATATTCACCAGATATACACTTTTTATAACTCGAACTATTGGCAACATTTGCCAAAACATTTCCTTTTTCATCACAATCGAAGTTGAATCCACAACCTGGAGTATCACTCCATTCGAATGATAAAATATATCGGATATTGGTTATTCTTTTACGTTGCTTGATAATTTTCATATGTATAAACACTCCCTTTGATTTATTTCTTAGTAATATTATACTATCCCTTGCAACGAATTACAAGGGATAGATAAAAATTATTTATTGCTTAAGTATTAGGGATATTTTTAAATATATGTACGATTGTATCAATATTCCACCCATTTCCAATCATCTTATATCTCTGAGAATTAGATATTAATTCTATATTTTCCGTTCTCAAATATGATATATTCCAACTTAACAAGTTCCCCTGCGACACGGTTAAGTTGTTGATGCAAACTAAAATGTTCACTGAGGTTTTTGCAGACATATATATTAGATTCAATGTTATCCGATTTATCAAGGTTAATATGATGTACAACTTCTCCTTGTCTAAGTTTTCTTCCAAGTTTTCTATCTGCAACTTCCCTATGCTTGACTCTATATTCTCCCTGAGATTTTGTATATCCATAATAATTTGGTTTTGATTTATTTTTATCGGAGTATTGAGGGTCATTATGTCGTGACCAATTTTGATAATGCTTACCACACATTCCTCTTGCAATTGCCACTCTATCACAATATTTGCATTTGATATCAACCTTACTAGGGAGTTCAGTGCTCCCTGTTCTTGTTTGTCTTTTATAATGCATGAGACAGTAGCCATCATTGGTTTGTTGTTTTCTTTCACAGTCTTCAACCAAACATTGCTGACTTCCATCAACGCGATTTCTTGTGAGTTCTGTTGTCCCATATCTTTTAAATCTAAGATGGTGTTTATGACATAGTTTTGTTTCTCTGTTAGAGATTTTATTATCACATCCTTCAACACAACATTGTCGCATATATGTAGTCCTCCATTTATTTCTTTATTACTATTCATTTGCAATGAGCACATTAAGCCTAATTTTGTATAATTATCATCCAAACCCTGTAATCTTTCACATTCAATAGGAGTTAAATGTCTCCACTCACTTCCTTGTTTTATATTTATATCCCTATAATTTACCTTACAATATTCATAATCTTCAATACTTCTGAAAACTATTTGTCTTCTGCTTTTTTCAAAATATTGTTTTAAGTTTCCACCCTTATAATAAGAAGCATCTAAACAATAAGTTTTTTCTCTATCTGTGTATCCGTTTTCTAATATGTCCTGCAATTTTATATTTTTGTCTTTTGGTTGTTCAATTCTAGGAATATTAGTCCAATATAATCTCTTTCTGTGCTGCCCAGAAACTAAATTGGAATTAATCATAATTGGTTCAATGCCTAAACAATCACTAATAATATCTTGCCATTCTTTTTTCATTTTAACATTTTCAAGCAAAAAATATTTTGGTTTAATAATGTTTAAAGCTTCTACAAATTTAAAAAATAATTTACTTCTAGGATCTTCAAAATTTAATCCTTTCCCTGACTGTGAAAACCCCTGGCATGGACTACCTCCAATAAGAAGATCAATTTTATTTATAAACTCACTAAAATCAATATCGTTTACATCACCTAATTGTATGGTTTCGGGATAATTGTTTTGTGTTACTTGGATAGCGTATTTATCTATTTCGGAACTATAATATGTATCAACTTTTATTCCGGCTCTTTCCAATGCAACCTGGCCACATGAAATACCGTTAAACAAACTTAAAATATTTATAATATTTTCCTACTTTCTATTAACTAATTATCAAATAAAGTATATCATTTTCTCGTTTAGTGGTTCCCATGCTCTAAATTTAATTTGTCTGTTCATTAATAAATCCTCCTATAATATTATTTATTCACTATCAACTTTTTGTATCCCATCACAAACTAATTCATGTTCACAAAATACAAAATGTTTCCTCCATATTTTCACCTCCCATGAATCCAGACTTTGATAGCATTATTTAATTATTTTCCAATCTCCTTCTTCAATATACTGTAATGCTTCTTCTATTGGATAATCAACACATTGCAATTCTCCTTTGGTGTTCCACATTACAATATAAATAGGATCTGGAACACATAACTTTTTAACTGTAAAAACAAAATCTGATAAGTCACCCATTATAAATTTGAACTCATCCATGATTATTTCTTTTCTATCCTCTTGCTGTTGATTAACGTCAAAATATTTATTACAATCATTGCAGTAATAAGTATCTGTATCTAAAAATGTGTCATGGTAAATAGTATTATCACTTTCACAATAATTACAAATCATATTATTTATCTCCCCCATTTCTTTTATTATCACATTGAATCATAAACTCCTCAAAATCATCCATCCAATTACCCTTACCATCATATAACTCAACAAATCTCTTCGCATCCTCTGCAAATTGAAAACTAAATCCAGACCAATAAATATCTCCATCATCTACAAATGGTAAGCTACTTTTTGTAAAATCTCTCCAATAAAAATTACCATGTGAAATATCGTCAAATTCAACACCTATGTCATGTGATGATTTATCTTTACCTTTTATAGTTTCTAATACAACATAATAAGGAGTTTTATCATCAATTTTATCCCAACATAGATATTCATGAAATTGTATCGTGTAATAGTCATTTGATGATAAATTTTTAATCCAACCATTGCTCATTCTATCTCCTCTTTTCTTCTATATAATTTATTAAAAACATTAACAATATCAATAGAATATAAACCATTTTCTTCAAACAAAAAGTCTTTGCAAATTAATTTAATTGATTTAAAATCTTTTACTATTATGCCATTTTTATCTAACTCTATTTCCAATTGTTCTTTAGTGAAAGGTATAGGACAATTCCAAATTGAGTCAAGTAATATTCTTAACTTATCTTCTGATTCTTTTTTAATATTTTCCACCTCCTTTTAATATAGCTCGAAACATACCTTTTATTTGGATAATTATTCTTCTTTTAATATTTCTTGATATACTTTTTGTAAATATTTATCATCATCATATAATAATCTTTTTTGAGATTCCTGCATTTCTTTTTTAGAAAGGTCTTTAACAAACTCATCAAATTTACCTTCATCTGGAATATTGCTTAACAAATAAATCAATCTATTAAAATATTCATTATCACATATATTTAATGCTTTTTCTATTGATACATCGACATCATCCGATAAACTTTTGATAAAATCTTTACGATTTTGATAACCTTTAGATTCATATATTTTATTTATATCCATTTTTATCCATACTCCTTTATTCCCTTAGACAATAAACTAAAATAATAACCAATATTCCTATAATTATTATTGCAACAAATGATGCCATTGGATCTGATGGATTATTGTTCATTGCATTGTTTGCTTGGGATGCTTGATTGGTGACAACTGAAGATGCTCCTATCATAGTGTTTTATCCTCCTTTATACTTCCTCAAAATAATCATCATTTAACGAATAAGATAAGTCTCCATAACTTTGATTCTCAAACACTAATTCATTACCAAACTTTATAACTTCCCATATTTGATTAGTAAATTTATTCTTAAATTGTTTACCAATTTGATAGTTTTCTGCATACATCATTTATTTTTCACCTCCTTAATAGTTAGGGACGGTTCAATCCGTCCCTAACTATTTAATTAAACAATAATTACTCGTCTTCATCATCCCAATTAATAAAATCTGCTTCTATATCCCATCCCATTTCTTCTATAAGAGAACTATCATCTTTACCTGACACATAAGTTTCTTCTTCGATCTCATCTTTATGAATAATTGGTAAAGGCAAAGGTTTTTTATTTTGCAATCCTTTGAGTTTATGTTTTTCTACAATTACATCAACAGTTTCATCTTTAGGTTTATATTGTAAGTCTTCATATTGTTTTAATTTTTCTTCTAACTCTTTAATTCTTGCCCTATCATTTTCAACATCTATATTGTTTATTTCTTGTTTCTTGCTTCTCTTTTTATTAGAATTTTCTTTATCTGTATATACTAAACCCTTGACACTAACCTCTACTGCTAACTGTCTATTGAAATTTACCTCGTCATCCCATTTACCAATAAACGTGGTACAATATTGTTTATCTGGTGTAAGATAACTATTATTGTATATTATTAGTTCTAACTCGTCTTGAAGGATATTATTATATCTTTGTATGGTTCTGGAATCAGATACTAATTTTTTCAATTTTCCTTGAGTTAAGTACCCGATACTAGCATCATTATTAGATACTCTACAACAAGCAGTATAATATCTTATCATCCCAAATTTATTAAGTTTCTTATCTTGTAGGTATTCATATATTTTATCTATATCCCTATCAAAAACCTTAAAATACAGAGTGCTAAGTGGTTCTGGTATCTCTACATAGAATATAAAATCTTTATTAATTTCAGAAAGCACGATATCATCATATGACAAATCGCACATTTTAGTTATGTATTTGTTTTGTATTAATTCTTCTATAATAGTTTTGATTCTTGATACTATTTTATGATTACCACTAGAATCGTATTTTCATATAATCAGCCAACATTTGTATTGAACAAATCGCTAAGTTTTTATATTGCATATAATTTCTATACATCAGTGATAATATTGTTAACTCTTCGTTGGAAATGCTTAGATCATCATAAATAGTATTAGGTAATTTAATATAGTATTGAGTTTCTTCTTCTTCATTATTGTTTAGTATATTGTTCGTAATTGTAAAACATCTCTCTTTCTTGTTTTTCTTAATTGCATTATTATATTATTTATTTACCATATCGGCTAAATCTACCTTGCAGAGAAAGCAATTCCGTCATGGCCTCATTTAATTTATCACTGTTTTCAAATGAATAATAAACACTACCATTTGGATCTGTGAATTTATAATACTTAAACCCTAAGAATGACAAAGCATCTGCTAAGTATTTTTCCTTACAATAAAATATTTCATAATAAAGCTCCTTTTGTTTAGTAAACATTTTGGTGGGGAATATACGTTATATTACATAATTTCCAAGTGGATAAAACACGGTATCCTTGCATTGCAATTCTGGAGAATAACGCAAAATCCCCACTTTGAGTTTGGAGAATAACGCATAATTGCCACTTCCAGTTTGGAATATACGGCATTTTCTCATATGAAACACAGTGAATAAAGAGTTAACTAATAATAAAGATATAACAAAGAATAAAGATTAAAATCTAATAAAGAGTTATATAGGTTGCTGAAGCAAAACCAAATTGTTTTTCTCTATTATTATTCACCTTATGTATTATATTAATTTTATTTATTGCTAAGTAAATCCATACACAATCATTTTCTTGCTAATATTCCTCACCTCCTACCCATATTAATATCATTGCCTAAACCTCAGTATAAGGTATGGCGTAATTATCAATCACAGCTAACATATCATATTTGATTCTCTCAATATTACTAAATATTTCAACAAAATTAATCTTTGTTTCATCCATACATATTACTAATTCATTTTCTGTTTCTGTAACATCAATACCATCATATTTCTCATGAGTCCAATCTCCCTTTAACTCCCTAATACCATTCATAATAACCTCATTGAAAATTTTAATATCCTCTTGGGTATAATTGTGTCCATCTGGTCTGAACTGTTTTTCACAAATAATTGTTTGCATTGATTAATCACTCCTTTTTAATTTATTCTTTCTTAAAGAAATCAGATCCAGTATTTCTCTCGCTCAATTCAGCCATATCTTCTATATCTTCATTTGTTGGCATGGGTAAAGATTCAGGCCAATCACTAATACGTTTACCATAAATTTTCTCTTCACATTCATCACAGAAAATAGGATTAATAGGATGACCTCCGCATCCACACGAGTCATGAATACCACCTCTGCAACAATATTTTAGTTCATAATTATCTTCAACTTCTACTTTATTATTGCAAGTTTCACATTTCCATTGTTTCATATGTTTATTTCTCCTCCTTAAATATTATCTGGATTAATAACAACAATCTCTTTGCATTGTTTCTTAGCATAGTTAACCGCATTAGCAGTACCACCTTTACTACCATTCCATACAGCAATAACAATTTCTGAATTATTAACCATGAATTTATTCCGAATCATCATCTTGGCAGGATGATATTCACCTACAGGCACACCTTTAAATTCATATCCTTCTACAGTATCAACATAAATAACTTCATCTGCTTGTTGTTTTTGTAATTCATATACATCAATACTTTGTTTAAACCATTTGCTTGCTTGTTTTTCAAAAGGTATTGCAATTTCCAATTTAATTGTGCAAATTTCATGTTCTTTTGCTTCTTGTTTTAATTCTTCACAAATAGAAAACGCAAGCTGATCGATTCCAATTGCTCCACCAACAATAAATTTAAATTCTGTTTCATCTGATTTTCCCATAATATCATTAATTACTTCAACTATCTTGTTTCTTAATGCTCCTCTAAGTTTTTGATGAGTAAGTGAATCATAATTATATTTTCCTGGAAGTTTATCTGGTCTGTGTCCCGTAAAACATATTTTTTTCATTTCACATACCTCCACTCATACTTAATAATCTCTTTCTTCTCAACCTCATAAGCCACGTTCTCCTGTGAATTACTCTCAAAACCATAATCTTTATATCCGTATCTAATATAAAACAAATTTACTCTAAAACATTTTCCATCTGATGGTCTTTTATAAATATGAGAATAATATCTACCTTTTTCATCTTCTTCCTCTTCTCCATCTTGCTCTACATATTCCCATTCTTCATTGTCAACGATCAATTTTGATTCATCTTTAATTGCTTGCATTTGTTCTCTAGTTAATTCAATTTTCATTATGTATCTCTCCTTTATTACTTATTAAAACATGGCATTTCAAAAACAACTAAACATTGGCATTCATGAGCAGGTTGATAATCAATTATCTCTTTTTGAATTTGATTTAAAATCTCTAATGCTCTTTCCTTTGTCTTATATGTACCTAAATAATACCAAGCACCACTATTCTTTCCCATTATTGCAGTATTAAGATTGTCGTTTACGATTCTTCTGCATTGCAATTTTATTTGCTCAATTCCAGTGTATAATGTAAATCCATTTGAATCCATAAGAATTTCTTTGTCTTGTGATCTAATCCACATATTAATCTCTCCTTCTTCTATTCAATATTTATTTGCCTTCATAATCTGGATGAAGTATTATTTCATACTTAACTTTTAAATAATCTTGAACTCCACAAAGTTCTCCGTTTCTCCAAAATGTATTATACTTATCAGGTTTCTTAATTTCATTTGTCAAAGCGTTAACAATATAGATTTGTATTTCGTACATATTTCTCACCTCCTTAATCATATAATCCTTTAACATATTCTTTTATTTGCAATCCAGTGAATCCTAATTTATGTAGTTTATCTAACATTGTTTTAGCATCATGCAAATTAAATATTATAGCATCTTCATGAAGTGGTGTTAATGATGGTATACCATTATCATAATCCCCTTCATAATATTCATTGATAAAATTATATATTACATATTGTTTAGTCATTGGTTAGTCCTCCTTATTCATCATAATTACGATCATAATCCATAAGATCAACTTTAATCGTACCAGAATGTTTATATGATATTGTCTTTCTTATTATACCAATTTGGAATATTATAAGTTTTCCCACATGATTCACAAAAATTAATTCTGCCACTCATTCCAACTAAAACAGCATATGTATCAAGTTCGTCATCAATTTCTTCACCGCAATTAAAACATCTATCAAGCATTATTTTAATCTCCTTGTATATATTTATTAATACTGTTCCATATCTTCACACCAACTTCTTTCTCCACAAGAAGGGCAATCAAATGAACTACCATCTTCTATTTCTTCAGGCATAGGAACCATTCCAAGTATAACAATTGCTACTCTATTATGTTCATTCCATTGTTCAGCAGTAAAGCAATCATGACAACTTGGGCATTCAAACATTGATTCATGCATATTTTTGTTCACCTCCTTCCCTATATAAGTATACCATAATCTATATAATAATACAAATATAATTATTTTAGGATGATTTAATAAATCTTCAATCCAAGGAAATGTAAATTCTAATCACTCTCTCTCTTTCCTTTATCATTTCACTATGTTCACCTGCACAACCACCAGAACAATATCCTCCATAATATCTATCCTCTTCTTCAGTTATTTTTAGGCCACATAATTTACAGTGTTGATTATGTGATTTTTCATATCTACTTTCACATATTCCATCACAACATCCATTATAATAATTGTTTTGTAAGTTGGTGATTTCTTGATTGCAATGTTTGCAGTTCATTATGGTATTCTCCTTTCGATTATTTATCTTCATCACTCCAATAATAAGGAGTTAAATTTCCATTAATATAATCTTTCCCGTAATGAATATGAGTCATATGGTCTTCGTCTAAAATAGTAACGCCACCAATGGTTTCAATAACAATATCATATTTATAACTTAATTTTGTTAATTCTTCAACAAAATTATGGAATCTGTCTTCTTTAGTCATTAAATATTTTCACTCCTTTACTCAAATAAAATAAAGATTTCGAAGTATATTATTTCATAAATCTTCTAATTTCTTCTGTCGTAAGCATACATTTAAAACCATTATGATAATCATTATTCAACGTAAAATATATCATAATCTTTTCTAAACTCTTTAATCCGAACCCATGACATTCTATCCTATTGAATAATTTAACTCTCCAAGGCAATTTGTTTTTGATTATTTTTGTGCATACTTCAAAATTAAGAAGATTATACAAGTCATCAGTTTCTTGTTTTATTTCTTCTCTTTTTGATTTCTCTCCTAGAGTTTCGTTTTCTAATTCTTCTCGCATAGAATCATAAATACTATCTAAAACATTAGTTGCATCTGATAAAAGTTTTGCTAATGCTTCTTTATAGTCTTGACTTGTTGGTGTCGTATCATCAACTCCTTACCCATTCACATTCATACTCTCTTTCAAAATCCTCACTTGATATTACATTTGCAAATGGTTTATCATCAAATAGTACAATTGCCTTATCATAAATGGATTTAGCATATTTATTCTCATGCTTATGATTTAATTTTCTCATTTGCCATGCTAGAAAATATATTTCATTTTGAGTTAATTCTATATTTTTCATTTAATTATTTCTCTCCTTTCTTATTTTTTACTTCCTTAACCAATACACCATTTTCATAATCATCCCTACCACTAGGACTCAATACTGTAAAATTCATTCCCATTAATTTCATTAATTCTAATCTCATATTAGCCAACCATCTTTTATGTGCTGTATAAGGATTTATATAATAAAAATCTTTTTGTTTTGACATAATTGCATTTAAGAATGTCTTTTGATATGGAAGAAGTTTAATATCTGGATTAAAGTCTTCAACAAGTGATACCAGATTATTATCATAATAATCTTTAAATTTTACATATCTTTCTTTGAAACTTAGATTATCTTGATCTTGATCATTCATAGAAACAATCCTCCCTAAATACTATTAACTAACTCAACAATCTTTCTCATACTCATATTCTCAATCTCACTATCCAACAACACATTCTTAAATTCTTCTTTACTAACAACGCTCCAAGATCCATATCCTTTTGGATATTCACTAATTTCAATATGATATTCATTCTCCCAATCACCAATTTCTTTCATATTATGTTTAGTAATTTTCTCAATATCTAGTGCATGTTCTAAATAATAAGTTCCATCAGAATGTGGATATTTATTAGAAAACATAGAAGATAAATCTTTAATAGTTTGCTTATCTAATTCAAGAATACTATTAATAGATTTAAGTTTGTTGTAATAACATTTAACTTCTTGATATTCTTTATCTATCTCTTGAAGATATTTTAGATATTCGTTCAATTTCTTAGTTTTTCTACTTTCTACATCATTTAGATATTTTTCTCCTGCTTGAATTAGATTTTGTTTCACAATATTCCCAATATTATTATAGCAAGTATTGCATATGTAATTTCTAACTAGATGAGCGTTTTCTTCTGGTAAAGGATAATATCTTGTTACTGGATAATATTCTCTATCGCATAATTCTTCCTCTTGCTTTGCAAATACTTTGAATTGATAATCACATAGATCACATTTAATAATTTCTGAACTACTCATTTTAATTTTCCTTCTTTCTAATTTAATTACTCAAATTTTCTTTTGTCAAAATCCATAATGCATCGCATAATTCCATTCCATAAATTTTGCCTCTAACTCTTTCATCAAGTAATCTTAAAGTGCAATCTATGCAACTACAACCTAATAATATTTCAAACATTTGACCAATACTTAAAAGTGGCAAACAATTGCATTTTAGAAATACATATTCACCTTCTAAGTCGGACACCTCTTCAACAAAATTAGGATCATTATTATACAATCCTTTAATGACAACTTCGTTTGTAGTAAGTTTTTCATAATATTCATAAGTGTAAGCAACATAATCATATTGTTTTGGTTTCCACAAATCTCTTAGTTTATTTTGTTGATCGGAAGTTAATTCTTGTAATTGATCAATATTAATTCTTTGTTTCATTGCTTCTTTCCTCCTCAACTTATCATATTCTTTTTCAGTAATTTCAACTGCTTTATATACTTTAGAAAAATACTCCCATAACTTTTCGTTTTTCTTATAGTTAATACTGCAAAGTCCTGTGATATTATCTGATTCATCTAATTCTTTAAAGTATTTATGTGTCATTATTTACACCACAATTCATCAAGAAAATCAATATAATCATTAAATTCATTATCTGTCATAGCACCAAGATCAGCAACATTTAGATTAAATTCATTTTCGGTGTTTCTTATGAATTGTAACAATGTTTCGTTTTCATTGACTTTTGTGTGCATGTCTTCTGATGTGTATTGCATTTGCTTATTCCTCCTATTATCTAATTTTATTCTGGAATATTTACTACGGACACAACTTGTTCTGCCTTCCACGAATCCATCATGTTAATCACTTCTGAAACACTATCTCCGAACTTTACATCAGTATCTCCATCTTTAAACACTACAATAAATCTCAATTATTTCACTCTCATTTCTTTTAATATTTCCAATTAATCACATTGCAATTCCCATTTATCCACCGTATTACCTCTCACAATTGGAATACCGCAAAAACGATAACCATTTTCATTAACAAGTAGTTTGCCTATTATTTCCTTGTCATCCATCAATTCGTCAAATACATTGAAGTTAATGAATATTGATTTAATTTTACCACCATAGGTTTTCTGCAATTCTGTTTCTTTATCTAAAATATCATGTATTAGTTCAGTAAGTAATTTCATTATTTATTCCTCCCATATTTCTTTAATAATTCATTCGTATAATTTGGTTCTGACTTAATTTTCTTGTTACTTTCTTCACCTTGCTTTTTATATTTATCATTCGATGGTAAGTCAATTGGAATAATATTATCCATTTTATCAAATCCATCCATTAAAAATTTTTCCATACTAGCACTATATAATTCTTGTGCTTTTACTGCGGAATATATTTTAGAGAGTTCATAATAATCTAGTTTAATTGTCTTTTTATTATCTGGATGACAAGATTGTAATACACTATGAATTTTTTCTAATAAATTAATCATTGTATTCTTCCTTCCTTTACCAAATAAAAGTCGAATTTTATGGGAAATTATTGTTTTAAAAGTCGCTTGGGAGTAGGGTTGTAGGGTTGGGATAAAATGGATATAGGTAAAATTAAGATAATTTTATATAATTATCTTAATTATGTCATAAGTAACTAATTTAACTTCTTTTATTATAATCCAGTTTCATATTACCTGCACTACTGAACCTATATCCTTTTATTTTGTTTCTACGCTCCAATTCCATATAAATAAACCACTCACCATAATCAGTAAACCATCGAAAATTAAATCTACCTATTGAAAACCATAATATATCAATATCTTCCGAATATTTTTCTCTTAGTAAGAATCTCACATTTTTAATCATTATATAATCTCCTTTCTGCTTATTACATCGTCAATTCCATTTCAGATATTAATCTATTGGTCTGTGTTAAGGTTTCGCTAATTAACGTCTTACAACCACCTTCTGGGCTGTTAGGTAGCAATTCTGTGAGGTATTTAATGTATGCTTCTAATGCGTTATAGATTATGTTTTTCTCTTGTTTGGAAACTTCAAGCGTTGTAGTAATTTTCATTTATTTTTTCTCTCCTCTTTTAATTATTTTAATCCACGTATTATATCATTATACTGATGTAATAATTCTACCGCATTGGTTAAAGTCCTTAATTTGCCAATGTCATCCATTGAAACAC
>Ga0209728_1000973_pt1 | contig 19391 bp, 28 predicted proteins | sample RifGroD1_FD_183997 | JGI IMG/M metagenome (GOLD analysis project Ga0209728, IMG submission 183997) | Groundwater microbial communities from Rifle, Colorado, USA - Groundwater D1 (SPAdes) (version 2) | ecosystem: Environmental > Aquatic > Deep subsurface > Groundwater | place: Rifle, Colorado... | reverse complement strand
TAGGGAACACACTTTATAAATCTGTAGTCAATATTAAGGAATTTGACAATTATGATGTTGTTTTGAGGTTGCTTAGTTGGGGTAGGTGGGATGGAAAAGGCGAATATGCTTTTAGAGTATTAAAAAGTAACAAAAATGAGCAGGTTGACTTCCAAGAAGAAAAAGATTATTTAAATTCTCATAAAGTGTGTTGTAATATCAAATAAGTAGTCGATTTGAATGGAATAAAAATAAGAAGGAGAGATTTAATAAATGGATTATGATGAAGAATATTATGAGCCAAATGCATATGAAGAAATAGTAATGGAATATCAACAAAAAATGAAAGAAGTTCTATTAGGTACTATCAAGGTAGAGATAGAAGATATTAAAGATGAGAATGCAAGGTTAAAAGAAGAAAACAAAAAACTAAAAGACGCAAAATATCAAGTAGACAATAAGGAAAGAGACTTAAAATATAAAGAAGATAATCTTAAAAGAGAAGTAGAAAAAGAATTTTACGCAAGTAACATAGGTGATACTTTAAAAGATTACATAGAGAAAGCTGAAGTCTGGTTTGCTGATAATCAGGGGTTTCGTCAAGATAAGTGCTATTTATGTAATGATAAACGCAAATTGATTGCTAATTTCCCAAATGGGAAAACAACAGAAACAAACTGTGATTGTAGTAATTTAGTACATAGATTTGTTCCAGAAACATCAGAGTTGTCTCTAATTAAATTCAATAAAAAAGACAGTAGATATCAGTCAGATAGAAGTTTTTATATATCAAAAACTTATATTCCATCAAAAGATTCTAGCCATAGAGATGATTATAGTTATAATGAATTTAAACTTTGTCAGATAGTAAATTAATTTAATGAAGATATTAAACTATTACATGAAGAAAAAGAATATAGTGCTAAAATTGGATTTAAAATTAAAGAAGAATGTCAAAAGTATTGTGATTGGTTGCATAGAGATAAAAAATTAGATTAATGGACTAAAATTACAGTTTGTAAAATTATTCCAACCCTGAAAGCCTTGCTACACAAGGGTTACAAAAACGTAATTTCCGTTAAATGCAGTAGTTTAATCGGAGTTAAAGGAAGGAGGAGATAATATTTATGTTATTTAATATTTTATCATGTATTTTGTTTTTAATAATATCTGTTATGGGTTTTTATATTTTGTTTAATTGGAGCAATCCAAGAGATTCAGAAACAGTAAAAGTATCGTGGATAACAGGAATTATATTCTTAATAGTATTTATGTGGATTATGTCATGGCAAAATTGGTGGAGATAAAAAGAGTTAAGGAGGATAAAATTGACACTAACTAAAGAACATTTACAAGTCATGCTTGAAGGAATAGCAAGGATTGAATGCCCATCATGTCAATACGTTAAACAATGTCAAAGCAATAAATATACATACTGTCGAGAGATTGGCGAATGGGTAAAAGAAAGAGAGGAGAATAAATAGTGCATATTGATTTCAATATCTACAAACTCAAAAAGGATAGCAAGACATATCAAAAGTGGGCAGAGAAGTCTTATATGCAAATGGAATTAGATCGGGACATAGTTGTTGTAGGAGAAGAAAAGATAGGCGATACGTTTTACCTCAGATGTCTTACAGTTGGCGAAAAGGGATTGAGTCTAATTGGTGGATTGTTGTTGGATGAGAGTGGTTATTTGGTTCAAGAGGAAGAGTTGGAGAATGTTAGAGTGATTGAAGGTATTCAGGTAATTAATAAGAGGTTAATGGTTTAGTATTATAATAAAAATAAAATATGAAAGAGGTAATTAAAATGTTAGAAGGCAAAGTTGTAGAAATGTTAGAAAAGTTGGCTCAACAATTAGGAGTAGCTAGTGCAAAGATATGGGAGTGGAGTTTATTACAGGTTAAGGTTGAGATAATTCAAAACATAGTATTCTTTTTACTAAGTGTAGGTTTAACATTTGCAGTAGCAAAATATGCCCTTTGGATTAAGAAGAATTGGGATGATTTATATCGCAAAGACCTTGAACCTATTCATATAGTAGCGGTTATCGTTCTTGGTATTTTCGTTACAATTATGGATATAGGGGCTATTATGGGAATGTTAGATTTACCTCAACTGATAATTAATCCTGAATATGCAGCGTTTAAAAGTATTGTAGAGCAATTAGGCAAATTGAAGTAGTTACCATAAATCAATTCATTGAATGGGAGATGATTAATATAAAAATATATAATTGTCATAATGATACTACAATATTCAATACTAAAAATTGGATTGAATATACGGATGAAGTTAGGAAAATGCTTGAAAATCAAATATCTCAAAAAATTGATATATTTGATTATGGCAAAGGTCATTGTCCTAGTTGTAAAACTGATATTCATGGTATTGGGAGAATTAAATATTGTTTTAACTGTGGTCAAAAATTGGAGTGGAGATAATACATACCGTAAATTGACTCATTTATTGGAAGTTTAAATAAGTGAAAGGATGATTAACATGGAAGACTTTAAATCTCTTACTGGAAGAAAATTTGGAATTACATATAAGGATATTAAAGATTATTGGCATAATGGAAGAAGAGTTGCTACATTAAATGATAAATCATATGCTCCTTCAAAATTAAATTATGTAGAAGGTGTTATAGAAAATTTTTGTCCCACGGCAGAGGTAGTTATATCAAGTAAAGATTATGGATTTACAATTATCTCCTATTGTACTATTGTTCAAATGGAAGAAATAATTGAAGATGATAGTGATAAAGATTTAAGACAATCAGAAGTAGATAATGCTTATAAAACATTGATGAATATAGGTGTTCAAATGTGTGAACCAGATAGTAGTTATAGACCATTTAATGAAGTAATGATTGATTTAGGTAGAGTTATAAAGAATTTAAGAGAATCAACGGAAGAAAAACAATTTGAAACTACAAGAGATTATGTATATCGATCTTTAGTTGGTTTAAGATATTTTAATCAATTTAAATTTTAACATAGAATTAAGAATTTAAGTGGAAAGGAGAATTTATGCAAGAAGAATTAAAACTATTTGTAAATTTAATACATAAAATAATTCCTGTTAAAATATATAAAATACATAAAGCTATAGGATTTTATAATAGTATTTTAAACTTTAAATATAAAAAACAATATTGTAATATATGCAGAGATATTATTAGTGGGAATAATCTTAATGATTATTTAAGTATCAAAAGTAAAAAACTTTATAATGATAAGTTATTAAATTATTTCAATATATATCATTTTCATTTTGATAAAAGAAAAAAGAAACGAACAAATGAATTACTATTCTTTATGATGGATGAAGACAATATTTACTTTATAGGAATTGGAAATCATGCACATTTCTATAAAAAAGATATCATTGAAAAAGCAGAGTTGTCTTTTCCGCATTTATTTAAGAATTATTTATACGATGGAGAAATAACAGATATTAGAGAAGTTGATTATTTAGAATCTATAAAAGGAAATTCTACATTCTTTCTTAAATTAAATAATAAAATTTACTTAGCACCAATTGTCAGTAATGGAATGTCTGTAGATGAAGTACGTTTGTATGATGAAATAATCAAATAAGTATTCTTTAAAATGTAGTTTTTAATGGAGTAAAGAGGAGGATTTTTATGGATACAAATAAGTTAATCGTTAAACTTTTAATTCATTGTCTTAAATTATTAATGGATATTAAAAGCGAACAAACTGGTTCTAATTATTCTTTTGAAAAAGAAAGTGAAATAATTAGAGAAGCTAGAAAATATATAGGTGATTGAATGATTAAATTGATGTGTTAAATCTAAGAAATAATGTAGATATATGGGGAGTTTATTCTCCCCAATAGATAAAAAATAGGAGAGTGTAAATAATGGATATAAATAAAACCATAGAAAAACTTGAAGAATATAATGCATATAAACGTAGTCAAGATCCATTTAATATTGAAATGAACAGATTAATGAACGATGTATATCCTTATGAAAAACTATATCGTATTTTCAAACTAGGTCAAGCGCAAATGTTGGCGATGTTTAAGAATCACATATATCAATATATTTGCAATGATGACAAAGATTATATTGATGCTATTGTTAAACAGTCAAAAGAAGATCCAGAAATGAAAGGTTTCTTAGATATATTGATTAAGAAAGAAGGATTGTAAAATGGATGTTAATTTATTTTCATTAATTGTAAAAAAGTTAGGTGATTCTGATTTAGATGATTTTTCATATACATATAATGGTAAAATTTATGGATTTAAAGAAGTTGGCGATGATAATTGGGATGATCAAGGAAAATATCAGTATAAATATGAAGAAGGTCAACTAATGGAAATGGATGAAAAATATGTAGAAGTTCAATTATTTCCATTCGGAGTAACACGTTCCGTGTCAAGAAGTGGCTCATATTTCTCAGATTATTACTATGATAAAGATAAATACGAAATGTTTGAAATTACATCAGTTGAGATTCCAGAGGTTATTATTCCTGCTCATATGGAAGATAAATGGAATAAATTAAAAATTGATTTGAATAACATTATTGATGAAGAGGAGGAAAATAAAAAGAGAATTGAAGCTGAAAGAGTAAAATTAGAAGAAGATGCTAAAGCAGGAAAGGATAGGTTGACTAAACTTTATCCTATGAACAATAATGATATAATCAAATTAGTAAATAAGAGTTTAAAAAAGAAAGGGTTGGAAAAATTTACGTTACAAGATATGCGAAAAGAGTATTTTGACATTGTTGTAAAAAATAAACTTGAAAGTCAAGAATGGATTGATTATCATAAGGGTTTGCAAGAATTACAAAAGGAAGGTAAATAACTAATGAAAGAATCAGTAATACTAGACAGTGGAAAATACGAAGTTGTTTTAGATCAAACAGATGGTAAATTTAATTTCCTTGCTTTACGATATGGTGAAGAATGGAGGGACTTAACAGGAGATAATTTAGTTCTTACTATGTTTAATAAAATTCAGGATTTGGAAGATAAATTATTAGTACATGGAATTGGATAATATAATTAATTACATAGAAAGGAGAAATAAAATGAATTTAAAGAAAGCTCAAGCGACAAAAGGTGGAGTCATACATATCGCATATCTAAAATCTAACATGAGTTTATGTTTACAATATGTTGGTGAAGATGTTCAGGATATTCAAGATAAAAATGTTACTTGTAAAAGATGTTTAAAGGCATATGCTAAAATTAAAGGGAATGAAGAAATTTTATAAATACAAAAATAAAATATGTTGACATCGGTTAATGAAAATGTTATACTTATTAAGTAGAGAAGTTACATAGAATAGAGGTGAAGTAAAAATGACAGATTTAGTAGTCGGCAGATCAGAAGACGTTGCTTACTCAAACAATAATCTTACATATAGTCAGTTTAAACAACCTATTAAACCAATATTAAAACATCCTGAAACACATTTCATTGATCTTATGGTTAATGAAATTAAAGAAGCAAAAAGTGAAAAAGATATAAAAGATATTCTTTATCAAGTGTATATCACAACGCAAATTGATTCTGTTATTAGAAATGAGTTTGCCTGTTATGGAATTAATAAATAAATATATTGGAGGTAAAAGTTACTTATGATTAAATCATTAATGAATAATGCTAGAGTTTATCAGGTTACTTGTATTAATTGGGAACATCATAATATGGGGTATGTAGTTATGCTAACAGCCAAAGATGGTTATGATTTTGGAATGACAGATTATCAAGATCCAGATGAAAAAGATAGACCAAGTAAAGAAGTGTCTTTTGTTGGTAAAACAATTGACGAAGCATTGCAAAAAGCATCTGATTTTCTTCTAAGTTTAGGAACAAAAGAAGTTGTAGCAAATAATACAAAAAGCAATTGTATGAATTCAAAGTCAATTTCACAATGTAGAAATATTTGTAATAAGAGATAAGGAGGAATTAAAAAATGAATGATAGTTTAGAAATACTTGAAGAAATTAAAGAATACATAAATAAACATTACAAAGCATATTGTTGTGGTTACACCGAACTTAGATCAGAAGGAAATGGCAATGATGTATTTAGTGATGGTTGTAGCAATGGAGAGGCATGGGCATTATATTCTATCGGAAATATTATTGGAATGGAGTTAGAAGAACCAGAAGAAAGTGATGATGAATATTAATCAGTTCAAAGTTTAGATTGATTCTATATAGGAGGTGAATAATATTACATACTTAGCATGGTATTCATTAATAATTACTGCATTATCTACTTTAATAGTTGTTTTTGGTAGCAAAAAGACATCGCTTGATCGTTTCTTAATTGCTTTATTCAATACACCAGTTATAGTATTTGCTTATAATTATCTGTTTAATAAATAAAAATTTGAAGGAGGTGAACTATGGACGAAGACTTTATAAAAAACTTGAAAATCTTTATGGATGATTATGAAAAATTAAATAAGTTTTGCAAAGAAATGTTTAATGATAAATTAATACCAGACAAAGTTAAAAATGTGTATTCAGAAAAATATAATGCTCTCAATATTCATAGAATTGGTAAATAGACTAAGGAGGTGATAATCATAAGAAAAGTAAGATTCCTTAAAGACTTTAATTCATTTAGGAAAGATACGTATCGAGTTATTATGGAAGAAACTGCGTTACATTATCGTATTCAAGTTAATTTGGATAGTGATGAGTTATATTGGTTGCATAAGGAAAATTGTAGAGATTTGTTTCAAGTAGTAGAGAGGAGTTAGAGATTAGATAATGAAAAGAGAATTTATTAGTGTTGGTATGAAAGTAGTTCCTCATTCAAAAAGCTATTGTGGTTATGGAGATTTAAACAGTAGTATTAATTGGCAACATGCTATAAGGATAAATCAACCATATTTATTTGTATCAAGTATTTATCCTGCTTATATTGTTTTGGATTCCATAGAAGGGTCAAATGGTGGTGATTATTTCTTACCAGAAGATTTTGAACCATACATAGAAGAAAATCAAGAAATTAATAATGAAAGTAGGAAAGTTAAAATGAAAAAATCTGATTTAAATAGTTCAATGTTATTCAAAATGAGATGTGGAGATTTATGTGCTTTATTAAGTGATTATGAAGGCAATATGATTTTTAATAATCAAGAAGATATTAAACAAGGATATAGTGATTATTTCATTACTTTAAATGATTATGATGAAGATTTGTCTCCAGAAGGTGATGATTATGACATTGTAGCTATTAAACAATTAAATACTTGTGTGAAGGTTATTGCTAATGTTTTAGGAGATGAAGAACCTAAAGAGTGGGATTGGGTTGAGGAGGTTAAAAAAGATGTAAAAGAAACAAAAGTTGAAAATACTGTTCAAAATATTACAATTAATATTACCATTGATGCGAATAGCAATTTAGAAGATATTATTTCCGAAATAAAGAAAAATTTCCAAAAATCTCAATATAGTTAAAATCAAGAATCAAGCTATGAGTGGGTTTTATGGTTCGGCAAAGGAAATAAAATCAAAATTTTAAGCCATAATTTAGAGATGTAAATGTAAATGTAAAAATAAAGTTTGACATGGTTATTGTAATATGTTATAATTATTAAGTGGTTAAGAAATAAATAATATTTTAGAGAAAGGATTGATTGGTTGAAGACAAAAGCATGGGGCCAAGTCCCAATTTGCAGAGCATTGAGTCCACCTTCTTTCAACTATTTTAATAGATCATGTGAATAGAATAATAAAATAAAATTATTGAAAGAAGGAATACATAAACATGGCATTTTACAATAAATTCATCTTCATTGGCAATATTGGTATAGCAAAAGATAAGGAGAAATTTTATAATTCATTCTTAAATGATAAGGGTAATTGGAGATCATCTAAAATAAACTTTATGATTAAAGAATCTGATCATAATGCAGTATTTGTAGAACTATTTGGTGGATATATGGTTGACGGAAAAGGAAAAGTGTTCTCAAAGGACTTGGAAAATAATAATATTGAAATTCCTTGGGCAGATCGTAATAATCCAGAAACTTTAAAAATGGTAGCAGATATGAAAAAGTTTAAAGTTAATTTTGGAGAACAAAAAGAGTTTATTACAGAATTTGATATGATTGAATGCTTAAAAGATGAACTTCCTAAGATTACAAGTCCAGTTGTGGTTACGGGGCAAATAAAACATAAAGAATATAAAGGTAAATATACTGATGTATTTATTATTAAAACCATAAGATTAGCTAAAGAGGATGAGAAAAATAAACTTTCGGCTAATATAGAGATTTATTATTCTAAAGATTCTTTGGACACTGATGATTTTAAGGAAGAGAAGATTATTAAACTTGCAGGATTTGTTCCTCAATACATAGATAAAGAGATTGGTATAAAATATATGCCACATCCATTTATATTGAGTGCCAAAAAATTAGATTTTACAAATGAAAAACATGTAGAAAAATTTGAATTCTTAAAAAAATATCTTACAGTAAAAACTAAAACCTATGTGCATATCCCTTGGCAAATGACAGTTTTTAGAGGTGCTGATGAGGTTGAATGGAATGAATCAATGCTAACTAAAGCACAAAAAGAGCAAGTTGCTTTTGGACTTTCTAATGTAGATGATTTTAAACCTAAATCTAATATGCTTGGTGGAAATATATATGAATATCGCTTAACTAAACCATTATTGGTAGGAGATTTTTCTGAAGGAGTCGTGGATTCTGAGATTAAAATTGAAGAATTCGAAAATACCAATGTATTTGTTCCAGTAGAAAAAACTGAAAAATTTAAAGAACCTAAAGAAGAAAAACCTATTGAGCAGAAAGTAGAATCAAAAGTCGATGAAGTAATTAGCAAAGATGATGAAGATTTATTTTCTTAATATAGTCATAAGGGAAGGATCATACCTTCCCTCCCAATTGACAAACAGCAAAAATAAAAAATAATGGAGGAATTTAATAATGGCATTTAAGAAAAATACGGTTAAGGTTGACTTGGCATCATATCCACCATACATCATCATGGGGCAACGCAAAATTGGAAAGACATCTTTATTTTATAAATTACTATTAGCTCACTATAAAACATTTGATGCAGGACTTTTAATTTCCTTTGGTGATGAAGAAGGATATCATAGTTTAGATGGATTACAATATGAGCGTGTAGTTGAATGGGATGCTGACACAGATGAAGAAACTAATCTTCGTGGATTTATTCAAGTAGTAGATGATCTGGTTGAAAATAGAAAAGAATATGGAATCAAAGCTATTTGCTTAGATACTCTTGATGAGATGATTACTATTGGAACCACAGAGATGCTTAAACAACATAAACGTGAAAAAGGAACTGTATGCAAATCCCTTAATGATGCGTTTGGTGGTTTTCAAAAAGGAAGAGATAGACTTCTAGAATCTGTAAATCTTCAAATCACTCGTCTAAGAAATGCTGGATATGCAGTATTTATTCTTTGTCATACTAAATTGAAAAATATTAAAGATATAATGACAGGAGAAGATTATGAACAATTAACAAACAATTTACGTGCTGATTTCTTTGGGAGTGTTGCCGATAAAGCACAAATGATTGTCAATATTACAATGGAACGTGAAATTGTAGAAGGGAAACAAGTTGGCGAAAAGAGAATGATGTATTTTAGAAATACTTCTATTGTTGACGCAGGAGGGAGATTTGTAGGACTACCTGAGAAACTTGAATTATCTGCTGAAAATTTTATGTTGGCATTTGAAACAGGTGCTAAAAATTCAATGATCAATCCTGTATCTGATAAAGATATTGAAGATCAAAAAAAAGTAGAAGTGAAAGAAATTGATTCTGCTGCTGAAATTGCATGGAAGAAAGAACATAAATTAATTCAAGAAGAAATGAGTAAAGGTGATAATTTAGAGTTTGTAACTACAATTCAATTAAAATATCCTAAAGCAACAGAGGATATAAAAGAAATTGTAAAAGGTATTATGTCTGAATACAAAATTGAAAACTTTAAATCTCCAGAAGAACTTTCAACTGAAGGATTAAAGAAAATAGTAGCAACTTTAGGATAATTAATAAGGGGATAGGTGAAATATCCTATCCCTAATTAATCTTTAAGGAATTGATGTATATGGCAAGAAAATGTATATGTTCAGCAACTAAAGAGATTGGAACAACTGATATCTTTTATTGTGTTAATGATAAAGGAAAAAATAAATATTATAAATCAGAGAAAATATTTAATGAGTATATGAAGGATCAAGAATATAAGCGAAAAACTATTGAGTATTTTTTATCGTTATTGGGTTATAAATATTCAAACTATCTCAAAAAGAGATTAGGAGAATTGAATGAACATTTTACATATGAAATAATATATCTTGCATTTATAAAACAAACAGACAAAATTAAATATGTATTAAATGATAAATTAAAATATTCTACCGAACAGCAAAAGATAAATTACATTATCAAAATAATTGAAAGTATTATAAATGATATAAAACCATTTAAGCAAGAAACAGAAAATAGCATAGAAACAAATATAGACGAATTAAATAATATTAAGAGTAAATTAATTAAACGTATTAATATTATTCAATATTTAGATAAGGAGGATTTATGAAATTAGAAGAATATCCAGAATCAATTACTAAAAATAGACAAATGGTTGAAGCGTCATTTATTTTTTCTCTATATAAAAATCCTTCCTTATATGAAGATTATCATAAAAATTTAAAAATTGATCTAGAAGATAGTGATATTCGAACTGACGATGGTATATTTTATTATAGTTTAGGTTTGCAGATGTTTAAATTAGGATATCAAACTTTTGATAGTTTAAGTGCTTATGCTTTTTTGGAAAGTAATCAAGTGTTAAAAGATGGATTTGAGTCAAGAGGTGGTTATAAATCTGTTGAAGAAATGAAAAGTTTAATTAATTTAGAAAACCTTGATAAATATTATGATGAATTAGTAAAATGCAATATGTTGTTAAGATTATATGACAAAGGATTTAATGTTGAAAATAATATAGATAAGTTTACAAAAATGAGTAGTGATGAGGTGTATGCTTTTTATGACTATCAATTAAATAATATTGCTTTAAATAAATCAGTGCAAGCCAATATTGCAGACTTAAACGAGAATTATGATGAATGGATTGATAAATGGGATCAAGGAAATTCAATGGGATACAAGATGGGATTTCCTCTTATAAATTATCATATGGCAGGAGTTCATAAAGGAAATTTAATTCTTCATGTTGGAGGAATTGGTCAAGGGAAAAGTACATCTGCAATTTTATTTTATGTACTTCCAACCATTGAATCAGGAGAAAGCATCGTAATTATTGGAAATGAACAAGATGAAGATGCTTGGAGGCAAATGATTTTATCTTCTGTCTTATTTAATAAAATTCATTATAGAAAAATGAACAGACAGAAATTTATGTTCGGAGGGTTCAGTGATGAAGACAAGGAAGGATTACAAAAGGCAACAGAATGGTTAAAGAAATCTAAAGGAAAAATATATTTTGCTCATTTGCAAGACTATAATATTAATACTGTAAAAAAGATTATCAAAAAATATAGCAAGCGTGGGGTGGGAGTTTACTTATTTGATACTATGAAACCAGAGGATGATTCTTCAGATAAAGCATGGGCACAATTCAGTGAAGTTGCCAAGGAACTATTTTTGATAGCTCACAAAGAAGATATAGCTCTTATTGCTACAGCCCAATTATCAGGCGAATCTAATAAACGTAAATATTTAGATTTATCCTGCATCGGAAAATCAAAAGCAATTGCTGAGACTGCAGGGCAAGTATTAATGTTTAGACCAGTAAGGAATGAAGAAAAAGAAAAAATGAAGGGATATTCATATAAAAAAAATAACGAGGGTAAATATACCAATATAAAAATAGTAATTGATTTATCTCCAGATAAAGATTATATTATCGTTTTCGTTTCTAAGAATAGATATGGGAAGGCAAATATCTGTATACTTTATGAGAGAAATATGGACTTCAATTCGATAATTGAGTTGGGGTATGTAGACGTAGAATTTGATGGTTGGGGAAGGTAGTAATGATGTATGGATTTAATCTCAACAAAAGAATTCTTGAGGGATGATGCAGGAAAAATAATTGAACTACTTAACGATGTTGGATTTTGCCATATAAAACATAATCATAAACAAAAGGAGATACGATGTGCAGAACACGAATATGGAAATCCTACAGCAATTAAAATTAACACGGAAACTTTAGGATGCGTGAATTATAAAAGCAGTAAAAACGGAGATATAATTTCACTTATTCAGGAATTTAAGCAAATTGGATACAGATCATCATTTGAATATATAGTAGATTTCTTTAATCTTGACTTAATACCACATAAAAAAATTCAATTGCCATTTGGAGGATTTTATAAAAAAATAATTCCTCCAACTTCTCTAGATCAAATAGAGTTAAAAACATATCCAGAAAGTATTTTAGATGAATATTGCAATAATCCTAATATTAGATTTTTTAATGATCGAATTGATTTAGATATTCAAAAACAATTCAATATTGGTTATGATATATCATCTTTAAGAATTACTATTCCTTGGAGGAGTGCAGAAGGAAAACTAATAGGAATCATTGGAAGGTTAAATGAAGATGTAATTAATGAAGATAATCCTAAATATTTAGCACTCCTTCCATTTTCAAAATCATATAGTTTATATGGATTCAGTGAAAATTATCAGAATTTAGTAGGCCAAACAGTATGGATTTGTGAGGCAGAAAAGAGTGTAATGATAGCTAAAGGCATGAATTTAAACAATGTAATATCTGTAGGTAGTCATAATATTTCAGCAATCCAAGTACAGTTAATTAAATCACTTATGCCTAAAAGAATAATAATTGCTTTAGATGAGGGTATTGAAAAAGAAAAGATAATTACCGAGTGTAATAAGTTTAAAAATAGTTTTCTTAATTATAGTATAGGATATTTTAATTCATCTTGTTTACCTCAAGATTCAAAAATGTCACTGTTTGACTTAAAGGATAATACAAAAATAATGCAATTAGCAAAGGAGAATATAATTTGGCTAGAGAATTAGAACCAATAGTAAAGCAATTAATAGAAGACGGTAATATAGTTTATAGTTTTAGTAAATTAGGATCATTTAATCAATGTGAATATGGTTATTATAATACATATATACTTAAAAATAGAGGTATTGATAATATTTATAGTGTTTGTGGAAGCAACATTCATAATGATTTAGAGCAAATATATAATGGGAAAGAAGTAGATTTAACTAAATCATTGCAAAATACGCTTTCTGAATTAGATATGTTAGGAGTTAATTTTGCAAATGATAAAATTAAAAACTCTTGGGTAGCTGATATGGAACATTTTTGCACTAATTTTAAAGCACAAGAGGGTTCATATATTACAGAGGAAGGATTTATATTTGAGATTATGCCCAGAGTTTATATTCAAGGATATATTGATATGGTAGAAAAACATGATGAAAATAATATCTCAATTATTGATTTTAAGACGAGTAGTAAATTTGATAAAAAGAAACTAATTGTAGCAGGTAGACAATTAGTATTGTATGGAATAGCAAAGCAAGATAAATACATAATAAATAAAATCGCATGGTATATGCTTAAATATCTTTATGTTTGTTCTAAATTAAAAAATGGAAATATAAATAGGAAGATGTGTAATAGGGGTAAATGGGTTAAGGAAATAGGGACTGATAAGAATATTAAAGATAAAAAAACTAATACATATAAACTTACTAAAAGTGCGTTAAAGAGAGAATTGGAAGTTTTAGGGCATAAAGATTTTGAGATTGAGATATTTATCACTGAAGCAATAAATAATAATAATCTAGATAGTATGCCAAAAGAAATTCGTGATAAATATTGGTTAGAGGACTGTATTCTTGAATATGAGTTTAGCGAAGATACAAAAAATGAATTTATGGAATTTGTTAAAAATACTCATGAGAAAATTATTGCTAAAGATATTGAGAATGAGAGTGATTGGAAACCTTTAGATATTGAGAATGATAACTTTTTCTGCTCAAATTTGTGCGGTTTGAGATTGAATTGTAAGTATTTATTAAATTTTTATGAGAGATTAAAGTTAGGTGTCACTAAGAAGGATAGCGAATGGGATGAATTATTCGGATAATAAGGAGGATAAATAATGAATTGTAGTGTTTGTGGTATAGATGAAAAAGACGCTCCGAAATTCTATTATAATAGCATATATGGAAATAATTTGTGCAATAAACATTATCTCCAATTAAGAAGGCATGGAGAGGTAATAGATAGTACACCAAATACAAAATCAGATAAATGTGCGGTTTGTGGATACAAAGAAGGATTAAAAAGATGTGGATTAGATGGAGATTTTAAAGGCAAAACATTATGCGGAAAACATTATTCTCAGGTATTTGATAAGGGAATAATATTTGATGCACTACCAACTCATAAAAATATATTAAGAGTCTGCGAAGAATGTGGAGAAGATAAATCAACTGATGTTATATTTTGTGCTGAAACAGGACAAATGCTATGCAGAAAACACTATAATCATATTCGTACATATGGAAGTATATTGGAGAGAAGTATCCACGATAAAAATACATATGTTTTAAAAGAAGATGAAATTGGAGAATTTGCTGAAATAATATTAAGGAATAGGGATCATGAAGAAATAGCAAGAACAGTAATTGACTCAGAAGATATAGATAGAGTATTGGAAAAAATATGGGGTCATGCTCCAAGTTGGGGATATGTAACTAGTGGAAGTAAAGAAAATTTTATTATGCTTCAAAATTATATTATGAATCAAAAGGGATTAATTGATCATATAGATAGAAATCCTTTAAATAATAGAAAATATAATTTAATTCTTTCAAATAAATCTCTAAATGCCTTAAATTGTGGTTTAAGAAATAACAATAAAAGTGGCGTAACTGGAGTATCTTTTGATAAAACACAAGAACTATGGAGATCATATATAAATTGGGAAGGTAAAAGATTAGAATTAGGCTATAACGTAAATATTGATGATGCAATCAGGTTAAGATTATTAAAAGAAAATGAATTATTAGGAATTTTATCACCTCAAAAACATCTATTTGAAGAACATGGAATAGAGGTGAATGCATGATATTATTCCAAAATTTTCACCGCCACAGTTCAGACTCTAACATCTTCACAGCCGATAGTGCAATGGTAGTAGAGGATTATGCTAAACGAGCAATTGAATTAGGTCATACTATTTTGTCTTCATGCGAACATGGATTTCAAGGACGATATTATGAAGTTTATGAAATGGCAAAAAAATATAATCTTAAATTCATTTTTGGAACAGAAGCATATTGGGTTAAAGATAGATTTGAAAAAGATAGAACTAATGGACACATATGTATCTTTGCTAAATCAGAGATTGGAAGAAAATCTATAAACAGAATCCTATCAGAAGCAAATATTGATGGATATTACTATAAACCTAGAGTGGATATTGAATTATTATTATCTCTTCCTCCATCTGAAGTATTTATAAGCACAGCCTGTATCGCCTTTTGGAAATACGATGATATAGAAGATATTATATGGAAATTGCATAATCATTTTGGTAATAATTTTTTCCTTGAGGTGCAATATCATCATACAGATATTCAACGTGAAGTCAACAAAAGAATACTTGATTTAGGTTTGAATATTGTAATGGGATGTGACTCCCATTACATATATCCAGAGCAAGCACAAGGTAGAGATGATGTTTTAGAAGCAAGAGGAATAAGATACGAGGGAGAGGAGGGGTGGTTTCTAGACTACCCTGATGGAGATACAGCATATCAAAGATTTGTAGATCAAGGAGTGTTAAGTCACGGTCAAATAATGGAAGCAATTAATAATACTAATATTTTTCTTGAATTTGATGATATAGAATTTGATAAAAATATTAAACTTCCATCACTTTATCCAAATTTATCTTTAGAAGAAAAGAATAAAATATATACATCATTATTGACTGAGAAATGGAAAGAGTTCAGCAAAGATATTGACCCAAGCAAACATGAATTATATCTTCAAGAAATTCAGAAAGAAGTTAATATTGTTAGGAATACTGGTATGGTAGACTATTTTCTAATGGATTATGAAATTGTTAAACAAGCAATTGCAGATGGTGGAATTATTACAAATAGTGGTAGAGGATCGGGTGTATCATTCATTACCAATACTTTGTTAGGATTTAGTAAAGTAGACAGAATATCATCACCTGTAAAACTATATCCTGAAAGATTTATGAGTGAAACAAGGATATTACAAACTAAAAGTTTACCCGACTTGGATTTAAATTGTGGTACTCCTGAAATATTTGTTCAAGCACAAGATAAAATTCTTGGAGAAGGTCATGCATACCCTATGATTGCTTATGGAAAGTTTAAGATTAAATCTGCATTTAAATTATATGCAAAATCACAGAGTATGCCATTTGAAATCGCAAATGAAATAACCAATCAGATTGAAAAATATGAGAGAGATTTAAAATATGCAGATGAAGATGATAAAGATTTAATTAATGTTTATGATTACGTAGAGGAAAAGCATCATGAAATCCTTAAAGGTTCAGAAAAATACATGGGTATTATAGCTTCTAAATCTGCTCATCCTTGTGGATATCTCTTATATCAAGGAAATATAAAAGAAGATATTGGATTAATTAAATGTAAGAGTGAATCAACAAAAAAAGAAGTAGTTACAACTGTAATTGATGGTACTGTTGCTGAAAAATATAAATTTTTGAAAAATGATTTACTTAAAGTTGATGTTGTTTTACTTATTGATAAGGTTTATAAAAGAATTGGAATTAAACCACATACTGTTAATGAGTTATTAACTATCATTAAAGATGATCCAAAAACATGGGGGATATATGCTAAAGGATTAACTATTGGAGTTAATCAAGTAGAAAAACCATCTACTACGCAAAAAGCAATGAAATATAAAGCTAGTAATATTTCAGAGCTTACGGCACTAATTGCTGCCATTCGTCCTGGTTTTAAATCAATGTATCATACATTTGAAACAAGAAAACCATTTAATTATAATACTCCGAGTTTTGATAAATTAATTCAAACAGAAGAAATGCCATTCTCTTTTGTTTTATATCAAGAACAAACAATGGCAACTTTACAATATGCAGGATTTCCAATGGATGAGAGTTACGGTATATTAAAAGCCATTAGTAAGAAAAAAGCAGAAATTATTATTCCTCTAAAGGAAAGGTTCTTAGATGGATTTAGTAAAAAACTTATATTGGACGAAAATATTACTTTAGAATTAGCTTTAGAAAAAAGTGAAGATATATGGAAAATTATAGCAGATTCGGTAAATTATAGTTTTAATGCTTCACATGCTTTAAGTTATGCGATTGATTCAGCGTATTGTGCATATTTAAAAGCTCATTATCCATATGAATTTTATGAAGTGATGTTACAGTCTTATTCAGATAAAGGAAATAAAGATAAAGTTGCATTATTCAAAAAAGAAATGATAGAGGGGTTTGGTATTTCAGAAGGTGAATATAAATTTGGGTTAGATAATACTAAATTTTTAGCAGATAAAGAAAATAAAACTATTTATCCAGAAATGTTATCAATTAAATTCTTGAATAAAGAAATGGCTCATATATTATTAAAATTATCAAAAAAGAAATATGAATCTTTTTATGAATTATTACGCATCATCAAAGGAACTAAGGTTAATTCTAGACAGTTAGATATATTAATAAAATTAGGTTATTTTAGAGATTATGCCGAAATTAAAAAAATACAGTTATTCAACGAGTATTATGATCTATTAGGAGAATCAAAACAGATATCTAAAGAAAAAGCAATATTATCTGAATTACCAATAGAATTAATTGAAAAATATTCAAGATCAACAGATAAAACTTATGTAGAATTAGATGTTGACAATATTTTATTGGAATTATGGGATGGGATACCTAATGAATCATTAAATATTAGAGATCAAATACAAAATGAAATTGAATTATTAGGATATGCAAAATCAATAAATACAAATATCTCTCCTGACTATGGAATTGTAATTGAACTCAATACTAAATATTCTCCAATTCCTACAATTTATCGAATCAATGATGGAAGTATTGAAACTATTAAAACTGATACAAGAAAGTATAAAGCAAATCCATTTCAGCAATTTGATATGATTAAAACAATCACTAAGGAACCGAGAAACAAAAAGAAATATATGGGCAAGAATGAGAAAGGTAAAGGGATATATGAAACATTAGAAGAGAAAGAAGATATATTAACCCAGTGGACGATAGTGACATTTGATTAACAAATTAATAAATAAATATATTTGACTTATCATTCCCATTATGGTATTATTAATACATGAAAGGAGTTACATACACAAATGAGAATAATCATAGCAGGATCAAGAGACTTCAATGACTTCAATCTATTAAACACTGAATGTCTTCGCATATGCAAAGAATTAAAATCAGAAGGATTCAACACAAATAAAACATCAGTTGAAATTGTTTCTGGCGGTGCTAGAGGAGCAGACATTCTAGGAGAGCAATTTGCTAATACATATGGATTATCTATTAAACAATTTATTCCTGATTGGGATGGATTAGGTAAAAAAGCAGGATATATTAGAAATTCTGATATGGCATCATATGCAAAACAAGATTCAGAATTAGGCGTGTTAATTGCTTTTTGGGATAAAGTGAGTAAAGGAACAAAGCATATGATTGATTTAGCAAATAAGCAAGGTTTAAGAGTTTATGTGGTTAATTATTAAATCCATTATATTAATTTAAGGAGGTGAAAACAAAAATGAATCCCACAAAAATCATTAATCGAATCGACGGAATTTGGACTACTTGCACTTCTCAAGAATACAATTCCCAAGACACAGCAAATTTTATGTTCAGCAAAAGTGATTTGACCAATACAACTACATACTACAAAAAGATTGGTTAAATAATCATAATTTGCAAATACAAATCATAAAATAATTATCATAATATTAGCAAGGATTTGATCACACAGATTATCAACACTACCAATCAAATTCTTGCTAAATCAAAAGAGGTGATACATATTAAAATTCTAACAGATGCTATGGATAAATCAAAGTGGTTAGAAATATCTAAAGAAGAATATAAACTAAATTATACTGACAAAATTAATTTCATGTATAGTTTTGAACAAGACACAGGTAAAATTGGTTATTATAAAAGAGAATTGTTTATTGCTTTAGGTAGAGAGTGGTTTGAATCAGAAATTAAAAATGAGAGGATTGAAGATTAATCAGTGTTCGACTTTTGCTTATGTGAATACTCCGATTGCAT
>Ga0209728_1000971_pt1 | contig 19408 bp, 20 predicted proteins | sample RifGroD1_FD_183997 | JGI IMG/M metagenome (GOLD analysis project Ga0209728, IMG submission 183997) | Groundwater microbial communities from Rifle, Colorado, USA - Groundwater D1 (SPAdes) (version 2) | ecosystem: Environmental > Aquatic > Deep subsurface > Groundwater | place: Rifle, Colorado... | reverse complement strand
GTGTTTTCTTTTCATTGTTTTCTACTTCTATTATATTATCTTTTTCTAATTCTTCTATTGCTACACCAATATTTGTATTTATTTTATTTCCTTCTTCATCTTTATATACTTCAAGAATATTATCCATCCCATCAAACTCTTCAAATATATATGCAGTTAATTCACCAGCAGTTATATATGAATTTCCGTTTTCTCCTAATTCATTTAAAAGATAATTTATATATCCTTTTACTCTTTCAGGTGATTTAGCATCCATTCCATTCTTTAATGCAATTTTATCAGCATTTCTAAATCCTATACCTTCAATATCAAAACTTAATTGATAAGGATTTTCTTTTACTATCTTAATTATTTTATTTGGATTGTGATATTTATTAATTAGTTTTTGAATAAAATTTGGACTTAAACCCAAACCATCTAGTTCTAAATATACATTACAGTAATCTTTACTTTTTTCATATCTTTCAATTATTGCATTACTTATATAATCTCCTATACCATGTACCTTTTTCAATGATTCAACATCATGTTCTTGAATTACTTTTAATGGATTTTTTATAACTTTAAACATTTCTTCTATTTGTAATTTTGTAAGAAATGTTTTTAGAAATGCTTTTTGATTTCCTACATTAGACAAATCTAATATTTCTCCAATAAAAATAAGTTGATATTGCTTTCCATGTATAGGATGTTCAGCTTCTTTAGCTAATATAGTATAAGTTTTTGCAATGTCAATTTCTTCATCATACCTTCCAGTAACAGTTATACAATCATTTTTATCAGCAATAGGTTCTCCTTCCAAAACATTAAATATAGACCATTTAACAATGCCGTAATTATCATCCCCTCCCTTTCCTAAAATAATTGGGTATCTAGGAAAGAGAGTAAATTCATGCTTTGCTTCCACTTTTATAATGTTATTATTCAAGTTCACTAACATCTATCCTCTCAGTTTGTAATACTAAATCACCTTTATCATCTATATCTTTAACAAGTTGTAATGTATGTCTATATGCTGAATCAATATATTTTTTAGGAATAAATTGATCGTCCCTTCTATATCCTGTTACTAATAATTTACAACCTCTGCTAAACCATGATTTCTCTAATACTGTTTTTTTATTATCTCCTTCAAAAGTATGTGAAATTTGCTTATCATAAAATCCAAATTGTCCTTTATATAGTTTTATTGTAGTAATTCCTGTAGGAGTTAATAAAGTTACTGTATGTTTTGTTTTATTTTTATCTAATACAGTTCCACATATCCTATAGAGTTTAAATCTTGGTCTTTCTTGACCTCTCCACATATACATTTCAGTGACAATTGGTACTCTTGGTAAATCTTCATATGTACTAATTAAATATTTTTCTTTATTTATATGAGATAATTCATGTTCATGATAATAAAAACTTAATGCGTCCATTTCCCACTTTGATATTGTTCCTTTTACTTTTTCATTCCATAAATCTTGAAATCTCTTTTCGTTTACTGCATTTATTAATTCTTTATTATTTAGTATTTTTTCTTTGAAATCTTTTATTAACTTATTATATTCTCTATCTAAACTACCTTTTTTAATTAATATATTACCATTTTCATCATATTCATAATCCTTGTCTTCTATCATATTAGTTTCAAAGTGCTGAAAGAAAAATGGTTCTGCAAATTGATTATCAAGTAAGTAATATTTTGTAGAATCACTTTTACCTGTTTGTTTTACAAAGAATCTACTAACATATAAATATTTTCTAAATTTATATAATCTTAATTCAAATTCAAGTTGATCTTTAGTTAGTAAATTTAATTCTTTTAATGTTTCAATATTTCTCATATCTAAACTAGCTAAAGGATTTGATATTTTATTGATAAACATTTTCATTATATCAATTCTATTCATATTTAATAATTCATCAAATGATCCTGCCTTAATCAAAGTTATTGTAGCACTATCACCAAATTTATTTTCTTCTTCTGCATCTTTATATTTATTCATTTTACTTAAGAAATCATCTAGATTTTCATACGGTCTATTTTCAATTATTGCTTTTGCTATTGAATCACCTATACCACATATTCCCTTTAATCCAAATATTATTTGATTATTTTCAACATCTGGTTTAAATCCGAAACTAGCAGTATTAATATTAGGTAATGCAACTTTAATCCCTTTATATTGAATATCTCCTATTGCTTTTGCTGTCTTGCCATAATTTGTACTTTTATCATGTTCTTCATCATCTGCACCTGCATTAACAGTTAAACATGCAGTATTCCAATATATAGGAGAATAAGTTTGATATAAGTATAATTCTTGCAGTGCTATAAATGTGTATGCTATGCAATGCAATATCGAAAATGCGTATCCTTTCTGTCGAGTTACTTGTACGTCCCATATATAATTTAAAGTATTAATATTGATATTATATTCTTTACCTTTTTCATAAAACATTTGTCTTGTTTCTTCAAATACTGATTGGGATTTTTTACCAATGGCTTTTCTTAATTTATGACTTTCTCCTACTGTAAAGTTTGTTAACTCTGGTATTCTAACTAGCATCATAATGGCTTCTTGAGTATCTGCAACAAACTTAAAATTCCCTAATATTTTTTCTAATATTTTTTGGTCTTTCTTAGGAACTTTGTACTCATCCATTTCTTTATATGCTTCGGATATATTATTTTTAAATCTTACATATGTTTCAGTTGGTGATTCTATTGCTCCTTGTTGTTGTTGCAATCTCATTAATGAGTTTGTTTGTGCTAATTCAATCATAGATTTAGGCTTAACTTTTGATAATGCATCAACAGAAACATCTGTGTCAAACTGGAATAAATCTATAATTTCATTATTCCCTACTAATTCCCATGTTTTTTCTGTATCATATTGTAATGTCATTGGATTTATGTATTTATTATATGTTTCTTTTAATGTTTTCTCTGGTTTTATTATATTATCTTCAATTAGAAAATCAAATGTTTTTCTAATTTTAGTTAATGCTTTTGTAGTAAGCATATCATATTTAATATTTCCATATTCTTCCGAATCATGCAAATCCCATTGACTTGTTCTTACCATTTTAGCACTTCTCATAATAGCATTGTATTTAGTAAAATTATCATTTGTAATAAATATTCCAGCAGCATGTATACTTCTATTAATTATTACATCTTCCACTAGCAATGCAGTATCCAATAATCCTTCATATTTATCTATTTCACTTTTAAATTCTTTAACTGGTGATCTACCTTTATCTTCATTTCCATAATACGTATCTTTTAAAGACCATACAAATCCTCTCTCTACAGGAATTATATTTGAAATCATTTGTGCTGTATCTGTATCTATTTTTAACCCTCTGCAACTAGTTTGTATTGCTGCTTTTGATGAAAGTGTAGTATATGTACAGCAGTTTATTACATCTCCACCTATAGATGTAAAATAGTCTTTAATAGCATTGAAGATTTGCTCTCTTTTATCACTTTGCGAATCAATGTCAATATCTGCCATCTCACTACGATCCTCAGTAATAAATCTATAAAAAGGCATATCTACTGGCATTTTTAAAGGATTAATTTGTGATATTTCAAGAAGATAACTAATAATACTAGACACAACACTACCTCTTCCGACACCAACAATACTATCTCCTTCATTCCATATAATATCTATTATCTTAGCAATTGTAATAAAATAAGAATGAAGTCTATCTTCAATTTTTTCTGATACCTTCCAAAATTGCTCTATTTCCTCTTCTAATCTCATAAATGTTTCTTCATAATCTTTTTCAGGGATTAATTTTTCTATACCTTGTTGAATTAAATACATTAAATATCTATCATCTTCATATTTTGAGCGAATAGTTTTTTGAATATATTCTTTATTAGGAAATAACTTACCATTAAATTTTTGCCCCCAATTTTTATCAAATTTAATTTTAGGAATAATTTGCTTTTTATTAAAAGTAAACTTCTCTGCTCTGTCACCTATTTTACAAGTATTCTCAATAGCTATAGCAATTTGTTTTTCTGTCCAATATGGTTTAAAATATTCATATATTTCTTCTTCTCTCATTAAATAAGCAGTTGCATAAAATTTATCTACTTCTCTTTCTTTGGCATTGTCATCACTATTTAAAAAAGAAGCATGAAGAGATAATAATTCTTTGGATAAATAATGAGAATCAGTTGTGATAATGTATGGGATATTATATTCTTCTGATAATTTTAAAATATAATTATTTACTGCCCATTGTTCTATATTGTCTTCTAATGCAGGTTGACATTCTAAATAAAAATTATTATCTCTAAAAGTATCAATTCCCCAATAAATAAATTTCTCAATTTGCTTATCTCTATTTAAATTTTTATTTATCTCTCTATCTAGTATCCAACGATTAATGGAACTTCCCAAACAAGCAGTCGAACCAATAACATGTCCTTTATTGCTACCAATAATTTTTTCTATATCTTCCATTAATGTTACAGTCCTAATTAATCCTTTTTGTATATATGCATTTTCCCATGCTATTGTAGATAATTTTCTTATTTGCTCATTGCCAATCATATCTAATCCAATTAAAAGAAAATGAGGATAATACATATTTTCACTATTGTAATTTTCTTTTAATTGCTCTGCTTGAATTTGACTAACTAAATATATTTCATTGCCTAGCAATACAGGGAAATCTAATTCTTTTTCTAATTTTTTAGCTTTGACATAAGAACCACATATTTCATGGTCTGTAATACATACACCTTTTAAACCATACTCTTTAGCTGTAACAATTAAATCTTTTAATTTTATACTTGAATCAGCAAATCCTCTACTAGCGTTAGAATAATGAGTATGATCATGCAATGCGTACATAAAAAACCTCCTTTCTTTATACAATTATATTACTATTCTTAAAATATATCATCAATATCAATATCTATTTTATTTTGTCTTTCTTCAGTATAAAAATATTTTATTTTAACTTGTGGTTGCTTAACACCACTCCATTCATTGAAAATAAAATTTCCTATTACTGTTAATCTCAATAATTTTTTATTCTCTCCTAACATTCTTCTATCTCTTAAAGACATTTCTTCATATTCACCTTTGGCACAATACTTTTTAATAAAATCTACATCATTGTATTTAAATTTTATAAATCCATTATTATCTCCATATGCAGTAATATCTTTTCCTATTATATCTATATTAGTAATAGCAAACACTGGTTCATTAACTTTATTACCCCATATTTGATATGCATTTGCTACTTCTAATATATTTTTAGGAGATAGTTTATCAGCAGATATTTCATAATCTACTTCATGCACAGTTATAATTTCTTCGTTTTTAAGTAATTCATTACATTTATCTCTTACTAATTGAATTCTATCTTGTTTTAATTCAAGTCCAGCCGCATTTGCATGTCCACTAACATGTTCAAATAATCCTGTGTCTTCAAGAAATTTTCTAAAATCTTTAATATATCCTTTTTCATATCCTCTAATAGAACCACCAAATAATTCATTATTCTTTTTTTGTCTTTTTAATATTACAATTGGACGATTATATTTATCAACTAATTTATTAGCAACTAATCCACTAGCAGATTTTTTTTCTAATATATCTGTGCCATCCAATATAATAACTTTATCATTTATTAAATTTTGTTGAATAATTTGTTTATCAATTTCTTGCATAAATTTTCTTACTTGTACATCTTGTCTTTGCTTAACATTTCCTGCTACTCTTGCCATTGTTTTTTGTAGACTATGTATTTCTATTGGTGGTTTAGAATCATTTTTATTTTTTCTTCTTGGTTGATATTCTATATTTTCCATTTCTCCTATAAATGCTCTAAATAAATCTATCTGTTCTTTTTCTTTACCATATCTTGTGACACCATTTATTTTAGGTGCTATTGCCCATCCATATGTAGTTATTGTATGTCCTAATTTCATTTCTTCTGCATATTTTTCTGACATCTCTTTAATAAGTAAATTATGTCTATTTTCTTCTTTTAATCCTTCTAAAGTGTAATATCTAGTTTCTAATTCTCTCATATCTCTTACATCTGCAACTTGACCAAGTGCAACTAAATCTAAGTAATGATTAGGTATTTCTTTTGATATATTATATGTGTCACAGTATGCCAAACAGAATTTATGTACTACACCTACACCAGCAAGATTAGGATTAGGGTATTGGCCATCCATACAATTAATTAAAACTACATTCTCACAATTGTAGATTTCCTCACATATTTCATGATGATCTAAAATTAAAATAGGAACATTCATATTCTTTTTAATTTCTTCATACTCTTTTATACTTTCTTCACTTGAACCAGCGTCAGGGATTATTATTAAACTTAAATTTTCGATATCTTTGACATCTTCATATAATAAACCATGTTCTTTTTTAAAATTAAACCCATAAATAATTTCCGTATCAGGTGCTATATCTTTAATAAATTGATATTTATAGGCTGATGAAGTATGACCATCACAATCAGAATCAATTTTAATAAATATTTTCTTATTAAGGCTACTATGAAATAATTCTATTCCTTTGTTCATGTTTTTAAATAAAAATGGATCATATGTATGATTAATATTAACATTTAAAAAACTATCAATATCTTTGATGCCTAACGAAGTTAATATTGTTTCTAAAAAATTATATTCTTTATTAAAATCTACTTTATGTATAGTATTCCATATTAATTTTTTCAAATAAATTTAAATCCTCCTTTAATTGAATTGATCAGTAGTAATTTCAATTTTATTCTTCATCAAAAATTCCAAAACTTCTCTTCCCCTATCAAAAGGAGAATCTTTTGCTTCTGGTAGTTTTTCAAAAGTATCCCAAAGTACATAGGTAGTAAAAAAAGGCGATAATTTATAAGCTAAAGATTCTATTCTTTTAACGTATCTATCGAATTTTAAATATTCAGGACTATTCTCATCGTAATCTTCAAAGTTTAATAATTTAAAATCCTTGTCGAATCCTAGTATAATTTCATTTACATTTAATCTCAATAATACATCCCTATGCCAATTGGATATGTTAAATCCACATGTAGCAATAACAAATGCATTATCACCATAATATTCTTGTGCCAACATACAACTTTTTTCAGATTCTACAATTACAACTTTTTTAAATCTTTTTATTGCATCTAAATGTTCCCATAGTCCATAAAAATTCATATTTAAAGAATGAGAATATATCTCACCTTCTAATATTAATGGCATATATTTATTATCTTTGTCTTTCTCTTGTAAACTTCTTCTTCTAATCCCTACTATTTCACCATAAATATTTTTATGAGGTATTATTATTGATTTTTGTGATTCATACCATGATATCCCAAATTTTTGCATAGTACGAATAGAAATACCTTCATCTATCCATCCTTGATAAAATACATCCTTCTCAAAATAATTCATTATATTTGAATTATTTATTTTTGGTAAATGAATTAATTCTTTAGGTTTTTTCCTTCTTATAGACAAATATTTATTGATAACACTAAATTCTTTTCTCGTTTCAGAATTATAATTTTTAGTAAATCCTTGTCTATTGTTAATTCCTAATTCTTTAGCAATAAGTTTTAATGTATCTGAAAAACTACCATTAATTATCTTCATTAAAAAAGAAAATATGCTCATAAATCCACAATTAGTATAACAATAAAATGTTTTTGAATCTCTAAAATAACATAACTTGTGACTATTGCCACCATGACATACTGTTTCAAACCATATTTCATTTTCTTTAATTTTATTTGAATAAGGATATATATTATAATTTGCTAATATACTTAATATATTTTCTTCTGTGATTATTTCAAGAAGGTAATCTTTATCAATCATATATTATTTACCTTCTTTCAAAAAACATTATTTATATTGATATTTTGTAATTCCTTTTTCTCTATTATGTTATATGTAGGAGTATTTGATATTATATCGTCATCCTCAATATTAATATATGTTTTTTTCAAACCTTTAACTTTACTACTATCAATTTTATATTCATAATCAGTCACAAATAAATCATATGTTCTCATAGTATCATAATCTATGTATAACCATATTTTAACTTTATTCCATTTACCACCTCTATTTTTATAAACAGAATAAACCAGATTAGGAGTAGGTGAATTTATTAATTTTCTTAATATTGGTTCTATTTTCTTTAATTCTTTTTCAGTAGGAGGCATTGCAATCATAGCACCATCTGATTTATTTATTATTGCTTTTGCTCCTGCAATTATTGTTTCATCTCTATTATTTTCATCTTTAGATTTATCATTTACTTGTGTTCCAGCATCTATAGAAACATCAAATTTTCTTGAATAATTTTTAAGTTTTGTTGATAAATTCGCTAACACTTGATCTTCTCTTACCATCATTCTTACTTTTGATTCTGCACCAAATTCAGCAGTTAATTCAACTGTAACATGTATATAATCAAACCATACATATGAAATATTATGTTGTATTTTATGTTCTTCTATTACTTCTGCAAGCATTTCAGAATCATAATTTGGAAGATATTCAAACCATATATTTGCATCTTCTTCTAAAATTCTTATTGCTTCATCAACACGTTCTTCTTCATCATCTACATACATATTAAATTCAATATGTTCTTGAGGTACATCTGCTATGTATGCCCAAAGTATAGGATCAATTTCTTCTAATAATTCCATTTCAGTTCCTATATATAATCCACCATTGTTTGTTCCATTAGGATTTTTAATCCATGCTTTTTTTTCTTTACTGTAATATGCAGGAGAACAAGAATAACCTATATCAGCTATAGTTGTACGAGTCTTTCCGATCCCGCTTCCGGCTGACTTAACAGTAAATCTTCTTTTTCTTAATCCATGAAGTATAGTAGTTAAATATGCACTTGAATACCCAATTCCCCAAGCAGTATCTTTCTTCCATCGTTCCTTTTGTTCTAATCCTCCTACACCTGCTTTTTTAGTGTCCCTTCCTTCTCCTATACTAAATGGAGCAACAACTTCTAAATGTTTTCTTTTAAAATGATTGATTATATCTTGTATTGAACTATTATCTAATTTTTCTTGTTGACTTTCAATAGTTATAGGATCTATTTCATTTGGATTAAAAAATTCTGATACACTAATACCATATTCTACGTACCTTCTTAACAATGTAAATTTTTTTAATTGATCATAATAATATTTAATATTAGTTATATTTGCTAATTCTTCTATATCTTGAATAAATTCAATTCCTTGATTTTTTTCAAATGTTTTATATTGAGTTTCATAATGAGAAAGATATTCATCAATTGTTACAGCATCTATAGTTTCTGCTCCATTTTTATATAAATTATTTATTGCTGCAAATATTAATTTATGGAAATCTTCAGGGAAATCAGATTTTGATATTTTATATTCTCTTAATAATTTAGGTTCTTGAATTAAACAACCTAATACTTCTCTAATTGCTTGTTTATTTACATAATTAGTTAATTTCTTTTTTGACATGGATAACCTCCATTTAAATTTCAAATTTCATTAATATCAATCATTGCTATATTTTTATAATTATTCTCCTTTCTATCTGATTTTTTAATAGAAATAATATTAATTTCATTAACAACATCTTGTATATTGATATCTTCTAAATTTTTTATAATATTTCTTTTTTCTATAAAAAATTGTTTTGCTTCTTCATAAATATAGGGAATAATACCTAATCCTTTCTCTATTTCTGGAGTATTATTTGTTTTAACATTGTAAAAAAAATCCAAAGTTAATTCCATACCTTTATATGTATAATTAAATTGTTCTTTAAAATTTTTTATTTGTGTAACCATAAAACCTGTAGGTGCATCAATTTCATAAATTTCACAAATAAATTTAATTAAATTTTTATAATCTTCGGATTCTTTGGTTTTATTTTCATAACATATTTTACAATAATATCTATTTTGATAATATATTGTTACTTCTTTATTATTATAAGATTCACATACTGGACATTTTACCTTTTTTTCTATTTTCATAAATATCACCTAACTAATATTTAATATAAGTAAAGAGGAGCATATAATAACTCCTCTTTTTATAATTTATATATCTATTCTTCCTTATTTGCTATATCAGACATTTTTTCTTTTAATTCATCTAATAATTCTTCTAATACTTCTTGATGTTTTGTAGTACATTCACTAACTTTCATACCTTCACCTAGTCTATTTTCAACTGCTGTAGTATAAATAGTATATTCACCAGTTATATCTTTAATTTGTTTTGCAATTTCTTTTATTTCATCACATACTTCTTCAAATGTCATTTTAGTAGGAGCAATAGTAGGTTCTTTTTTATCAACATAAAATTCACTACCATCTTCTTTTTCACTTTTTTTAATAGCTTCTACTAATGCTTGCTCAACACCTTTGATAGTAAAAGGTTGAACAGAACTTTGAATATGAATCCATCTTGATCTTGCTTTAAAATATTTGCCATCTTTTAAATAAATAGTAGATAGAATTTCTTCACCTGTTTCTTCATCGAATCCATTAGATTCACAATATCCTACTATATCAACTGCATCTGCAATCGCAGCAATAACTCTTTTATTCCCTCTAGGTACATGGCGAGTATATTTCTTACCTAACGCATCTTTCATTTGTTTTTCAGTATCATGTCCAATAATAATTACAGTATATCCTTCATCAGTAAGACTATCTAAAAATTCATTAACATATTTAGTTACTGCTAAATATCCTGCTCCACCATCTGCATCGCCAATTTCAGCAATCCCAAGTGTACTACATATGTATTTTTCTAACATTTCACCCATTTTATCTGCTGTATCAATTAAAATTGTATCATATAATTCTTTAACTTCTGGTCTTTTAAACTGCTTGCTAATCTTTTTTGTATCTGCCCATTTAGTAGGTTTAAAATAAGGTAATCCTGCAATAGCATTTAGACCATTCTCAAAAGGAATAGCAAAAGGACGAGATGCTTTTACTGCATTGGCTGTTTTACCTGTGCCATTATCCCCATAAATAAACAAACTCTTGCCTTTTAAAGATTTTTCTACTACTGTAATATTCGGTTTCGTAAAATCCATTTCCATATTTACTGTTGTCATATAATATTTATTCTCCTTTTTATTTTTTATTTTATTATTTTTGGGAGTTATAATAAACATAGCTCCCAAATAAACTTAACTATTTAGTAACTGGTAATTATTGTTAGAACGGCATATCGTCCTCATTCTCTACTGGTTTTGGTTTATTTGTGCCTAATCCTTTTCTACCAGATGAGTTTCCTGTATTTTTATTATCCTTACCACCTTGATAACCTTTCTCTTTCAAATCATCTAATTTTGCTTTCCTCTCTGATAATGCAATTCTAATTGCTTCTGAACTAATGCCCATTTCATCATCTTCATCAAATGCTGGATCTGCTCCTGTAAGAATCATTTCTACATAAGATTTTCCTTGCGTAACTCTTTGCTTGCCTAATCCACCACTTTTTACAGGTTTAGCTTCTGCTTGATGTACTACAAAATCAATAAATAATTTAGCTGTTTGACCTACTTCATATGATTCTTCAAATGCTTCTTTAAAATTTACTGGTACAATAATATTTTTAACTGGAATAATATTACCAAAGAAATCTGTTGTAATTAAAGTAACTCTTAATCTACCTGTCTCTTTTTCGTCTTCGCCTTTAACTTCTGGTACAATAGATTGAATATATCCTTCAATATCTGCTTCTCCTTTAAAACTATCTCCTACATTAAAATCATTGAAAAATTTTGCATCAATTTTTAATCCTTCTACAAGTTTATCTTTTTGATTAACATAGTCATTTACATTAAATTCACCTTGAATGGATACTAAAGTTGCTTCATCTTCTCCTACTTTAGCAACAGATTTGATTGATTTTACAGCAGACAATGTTTTATCATAAAGTTTATTTTCTTTTCCTTCTGCATTGAATTGTGCAACATACACTTCAAATCTTTTAGTATGTATTTTAGTATCTCCAAATTGAATTTCACCTTTAACTTTTACATCAGCAGATTTATTTTTATTCGTACCTTCTTTTACTTCAATTTCTGTAATTTTACCTGCCAATGTTACTGTGTTTGTTAAACTTCTAATTTTATCACTCATATAAACAAATTCCTCCTATGTATTATATTTATATTTTTATATTATTATCTTAATATTTTCTATCCCTTTTTATTTCAACATCAAAATTAAAACTATCAAAATACTTTCTACTACTTAAATAATCAGCTAAATGAACAATGTTTTGCAATTTACCATTAGGTTTAGGCAACACTTCCTTTCTTGTTTTATAATCTTTATTAAATTCACCCATATGTGTACGAATACAATCTAATAATCTATCTAGTATCTCTTTTTCTAAAATACTATTTAGTTTTGAATTATTTTTAATATAATCTGCTATAATTAAAGGATGTTCAGTAATAGTATGTTTGCTTTCAGGAATACCTTTTTTAGCACAATCATGAAGAATTAATGAAGATATTATAATATCTTTTTCATCATCTGAATATTTATTCATCATTTCAAGACTAAGTATATCAACGACAATTCTAACAGCAACTTGAACATGACGGATTAATCCTTGTTGTCCTAAAGAAAATGACGGATGATGCTTCCCTGTACTTGAAGCAGGAATATTAAAAAAATATTCCGGTACTTCAAGTAAAACTTTTTCTGTAAATTCTCTAATATTCGGATTTTTTATGTATTCTAACTCTGTTTTAAATATTTCTAACCTATCTAGTTTATTCACTATTCTATATTATTCCTCCCCTTCATTTTCTTCATCTTCTACCAACCTTAAACTACCCTCTTGAATTTTAATAATTTCCCAGGTTTCCCTGTGTTCACAATTTTCTGGAATAAACTCAATTTTTACTTTGTCAGATTTAGCACCTTTCATACTGGTTACTATGCCTTTTTTCAATTCTCCATTGCTTTCTGTGACAAAACTAATCTTATTATTCTCTGAGATTACCTGAATTTCTCCTGTTTCAATTTCTACTTCAATTGAAGTATAGGGTACTTTCGTTACATTAACCATAAATAAATCATTTCTCCTTTTTTAATTTTTTTGGATTTTTGGATTAAGTTTCTTACTTCTTGCTCCTTAATCCTCCACTATTATATATTTATTTTTATATTCTGTCAAGGGAAAATTTTATTTATTTTTATTTTATTTCCCCTTGAACAAAACTTTAATTAACAATTAAACACCCAACACTTCAATCAAACAACTCTACCAATCATTTCATTGAATTGTGTTTCGGATATAATCTCAATTCCCAAATCGTTAGCTTTCTTATTTTTACCAGTTGTAGAGGATATATCATTATTGATAAGGTAATTTGTCTTAGAACTAACACCCGAACTCAACTTGCCCTGAAGTGATGTAATTAATTCTTCTAATTCTTTACGATTTTTGAATGTTTCTACTGAACCAGTCACAACAAAAGTTAATCCTTCAAGTGATTTAAGATTTGGTTCCAATTTCTTTTCCTCCTTTATAAATTCCATCATATAACTTAACTTAATCCACATTTTCCTCTCATTGCTATCATTATACCAATTATGCAAACTTTGATTAGTAATTTCACCAAAATCCTGTAAAACTGAAAAGTCAAATCTATCCAATAATGCTGTTTCAAATGCAAACCAATCATTATTAAAATATTTAGCAATGATTTTACTTGAACCTTTCCCAATATTAGGAATACCCAATCCATACAGAAAATTTTGCATTTTAACTTTCCTAGATTTTTCAATGGCATTAATTAGTTTATTATAACTTTTTAAACCCCATCCTTCTAATTTAATAATTTGATTTTTATATTTATCTAAACTATACAAATCATCAAATGTTTTTAAGAATCCTTTGCTAATAAATAATTCAATTCCTGCTTCAGATAATCCCTCAATATTCATAGCATCTTTACTGCAAAAATGAACAAATTTATTAACTAATTTTGAAGGACAATCTTTATTCTCACAGAATAAAAATCTTGCTTCTTTAGGAGTTTTAATTACAATATCTTCACCACATGAAGGACATTTCATTTCAATTTTATAAGTATTAGAACGTGTTAAGTTATCTTCGATCTGGGGAATTACAGAATTTGCAAGATAAATAGATATGGTATCTCCAATACCAAATTGCATTTCTTCAAATATATCATAATTGTGTAAGCTTGCTCTGGATACTTTTGATCCATTACAATCCACTTCATTAAATATTCCTGTAATTGAAACCATTCCTGTACGTGTAGTATTTAATTCTACACCTTTAAAAATTGATTCAAAAATATCATCGTTATGCTTAATCGCAAAATTATTCTTACCGTGATGCCCCGTAAAACCTTGTGCTTTACCATAAGCAATATCATTAAATTCCACAATTAAACCATCAGTAAGATATGGTAGTAATTTAATTTTATCTTTAAAGAAATTAACAGTTGTTTCTAATTCATTTTTAGTAATTAAAGTATGTTCAACTACATCAAAACCTAAAGATTTTAAGAAATCAAATTGTTCCATCTTATATTTATGGGTTTCATCACATTTCACAATTCCAAAAGCAATGAAGATTAAATTTCTTTCTTTGGTAATGTTAGCATTTAATTGTCTTGTACTTCCTGCTGCTAAATTTCTAGGACTGGAATATGTTTCTTCTCCTTTGGCAATTAAATTAGCATTAATTATTGCAAAATCTTGAAATGTAACTAAACCTTCACCACGAATTTCTAAATATCCTTTATAATCAATAGTAAGTGGTACATTAGTAAATGTTCTTACTGTATGTGTTACGTCCTCCCCTTCTTCTCCTCCACCCCTAGTTACTGCTTGTTGAAATTTACCCTCATTATAGCGTAAAACTAAGGTTAAACCATCTAATTTCCAAGATAAAACACAATCTTGATTTTTCATAAATTTAATTACATCATTTATATCTTTAGATTTTTCAGCAGACAACATTGGTTCAGTATGTTTTACTTTTTGAAGAAAGGGTAATACTTCTCCTTGTACTTTTTGTGTAGGGGATGATGATATAATGTAATTTGTTTGATTTTCTAATGATTGTAATTCATCATATAATTTATCATATTGCTTATCTGATATTGTTGGTTTATCTAATACATAATAACTATAACAATGTCTGTTCAATTCTTTCACTAATGCTTGTATTTTTTTAATCTTATCCATATGTAACCTCCTTAATTTTTATTAACCTTACTTTTATTATTCAAACTTCATATTCTTCAATTTTTGTAATTGTTTTTCTACACTAGTAATCTTCTTTTTTCTCATTTCTTCAGCACGTTTAATAGCAGATTCCTTGGTTCTATGCCAATCTTTACCATGAAAATACATTCCATTACTTCCTATTACTTCTATCATATCCTCACTAACATTTATACATACTTTAGCTTCTTTTTCATATATTCCTTCCGTTAAAGCATATCTAGTAATCCAAACTTTAAAAGTATCGCTACTCATAATTAATATCTCCTTTATTTTCCCTAACTGAATTTCTATCCTTAGTATACTATTATTTTTACATTCTGTCAAGCACTTTTTAAATTCTTTTTAATTTCTCTTTCATATGTATTCTAACATTATATTTTGATTCTATCAATATTTATTTTTTCTCATTCTATAACATTCTGGATTATCTTCTGTAACATAAATACATCTAGGAAACTTAAAATATTTACATCCTTCAGGACTTGTGTCACAACCCATATATTTTCTTTCTCCACATCTTGTACAACGATAATGTTTTTCTAATTCAGAACCACAGCTACGAATTGCTGTTGCTTCATATTTCCAATCATGAATACCAAATAAACAACGTATATTCATTTTTAATTTATTCTCCTTTCAACACCAAAGAGGAATTTGATTAATTAATCATTTGGTACATCTACTTCATAATAAAATTCGGCATATTCATTTAGTTGTATATATGCTTCTTCAAGTGTTAATTTATATAATTCTGCAAATTCTTTTACAGCATTATCGTCAATTTTAAAATATTCTTTCATATTTATCTCCTTTCTATCTCCATTTCATTACTATATGTAGCATCTTAATAAGATATAGACACTATATATAGTATTTACTATTTGCAATTTATTAAGATTTTTATATATTAATACATTGCCAATAATTTCATTTCACCTTCGTACTCTATACCTACATCCCTACAAAATTCTCTCCAATCTTCAGGAGATGTTTTCATAACCCATGCCATTAGTTTTTCTGTTTTAATTACACTATTATCATTTACAATTACATCTGTTAATTTATACTTAAATCTACCAGTATCTTTTGACCATTGTAAATATTCCTCCATAAGTTTATCATTGTTCATATTAATTCTCCTTATTTATTTTATCAATTAATACTCTTAAATAATTCTCATCTTTTATACCTGCTATACTCATACAAATCCATTTATTAATAAATTTATTTTCTTCTGTAGATAACTCATCCCATTTCGTAGATATTTCTTCAAGTATTTCTGATAATGATTTTAATTCATCTTTATTTTTTCTTATATTAATTTTAACATTTAATAATACTTTTTCAATATGTTCTAAATTAGTTTGATATGTATTATTTATTCTTTCTAATGTTTTATCATTTTGCATAGTATATTTACCTCCATTTCATTACAATAATAATTTATTTCTATATTAATGTCTAACAGGTATATATTTTTGTATAAACCATAACATCTCATTTTTATTCCTAATTCCAAAGAAAGAATGTACACATTCTTCTCGTTCTTCATATGTCATATCAATCCATAAGCGTTGAATATTCTCTATAACTTCATTGAGAGTAATAAAATTATTATTTAAATTATTATTCATAAAAATCAACCCTCCTTTCAATTTCATTACCAAATCTTTCTTTTGTGTTAATATTATTTAATACAATTTATTTTATGTATATAATTGCTCTCTAATCCTTATATATCAAGGGTTCGTAAGCATTATTATGGGTAAAATTTAATTTATTACGATATTGCGTAATTTTACCCATATCATGATAAAACGAAAATTTCATTATTACTTAAAAATTTTCTTTAAAAGTATGTTCTTTCCCACACAGAGGACATTCATTAAATTCACCAACATGCTCAACACAATAAGCAGAACCACAACTATCACATATACAGTAATTTTCAGTTTCTTTCCCACATACTTCACATTTTTGCATAATTAAAACCTCCAATAATCCTAAAATCCATCCACATTTTTATCAAGCAATTTTTGTTTTTGAGTCTTATATTCAGTCTCTTTCGGAAATTCTTTTGGATATGTATTTTGAATTTCATATTTACATAATGTTTTTAATAATGCATTTTCTCTTTTATCATTGCTAATAAAATATACATATCTACATTTTTTACTTCTTGGTCTATAATGAATATTTTGTGTATTAAGTATTACTTTTAATTTTTCTAAATCACTAGTTCCATATTTATTGTTTAAATTTTTAGGATGAACTTCTTTTCCATTAATAACAATACTACCACCACCAGGAATAGACCACCCTGTAAAATACCAATTTGAAGCCTGATATATGTATCCTAAATGATTTTGTCTTGTATCAGCAAATGAAACTAATATTTTTATCTCTGGTTTATTTTTTTTTAATAATTTAATTCCTTGTGAAATTAAATAACTTTCAGAGTTTTTTGGTGATTCATCATAACACCATAATCTATTCAATTCTAAGACATTGCTTTTATATTCTTCACCACATATTTTCATTAAATATGGACTTGGTGGTATACCAAAAGTTATAATTCCTAAAAGTAAATCATTTTTATATAATCCATAACTTGCAACAATATGTGGTACTCTATGTAGATAATGTTTATTTTTACATATTTCTTTTACTATTTCCATAGGGACATTTTTTACTTCATATAATTTTTTATCTAGTCTTTCTTCTTTTGATATATTAATTACTTTAATGTTTTTCACCCTTCCTAATGTTATTATATCATATAAATATTTCTCATTAAACGACAAATTAATTAACTTATTTTGCTTATTTATTTATATTTTTATTTCATAACCAAACTGTGATTTTATCATGTTTTAATACTACATATAGTATTATATTAAAATTATATATACTATATGTAGTTATTTATTATCTTACATTCTGTATTTAAGCATTTTAAAAATATCAATTTCTTCTACTATTATTTCATCTAATTCTTCCCTTACTCCTAATTGATCTGCAATACTTTCGGCAAATTCTTTATATTCTTCAGGTGATAAATTAGAATTAAGTTTATCTAATGTATTTGTATCAATTGCCATTTGTTTAATAAAGTTAATTAACTTATCATATAGTTTATTAATATACTCTTGTCTTTCTTCTTGATTCATTTCTTCAAAATTATTATACATATAAATTCCTCCTAGTTTTATTTAATTTATTTTCAATCTATTCTTCAACTAATTCAACATAATAATCTAACCAACTTTCCCTCTCATCATTAAATATATTCTCTGCTTCATCCTCGTCTACTTCGTCCTGTTCCATTATTTGTTGAATATCTCTTAATCCATAAGAACCAACATAATTTTCATATTTTTCACAAGCACAAGAAAAAGCATAATCTTCTGCTTTATTTTCGTTTTCAAATTCTTCTATTTCTCCTTCACTTGCCCCACCAAAACCTCCACCTAAACCATAGAATATTTTATATTTTGGCATAATAACTTCCTCCCTTTTAATTATTTTTATTATTTTAACATTTTGTTGCTAGTATGTCAAGTATAATTTTACATTAAGATACGTTATATGTATTTATTTCATTAATATATTATAACATTTAACAACAATATTAATTTGTCCTTTAACATCGTCAAATGCATCATGTGCAACTAAATCTGAATTTTTGTATTTATCTCTGAATTCCTTCTCCGTAGCGATCCCTACTTTATGACTTGCTAATTCTACTAAAGTTCTCATGTCTCTATCATTCCTATAAAATATAGGGTAATCTAAATTAATATTATTCATTTGATGTTGTAACATTTTATTATCAAATAGAATACCATTTCCCCACAAATAAACATTTTTCACATCTTCACTTAATGAAGTTAACCATGTGTAAAATTGTGAGATAATTTCATCACTTGAATACTCTCCATCATTAAGAAGTTTTGTTAATAATTCTTTATCAGTATTTAACCACCATTTTATTGTACTGCCTGAAACATTTAATATTTTATTTTTCTCAATATCAGCAATCATATTAAATTTATTTATGTATTCTCCACTTTCAATATTAAATGCTATTG
>Ga0209728_1000970_pt1 | contig 19411 bp, 42 predicted proteins | sample RifGroD1_FD_183997 | JGI IMG/M metagenome (GOLD analysis project Ga0209728, IMG submission 183997) | Groundwater microbial communities from Rifle, Colorado, USA - Groundwater D1 (SPAdes) (version 2) | ecosystem: Environmental > Aquatic > Deep subsurface > Groundwater | place: Rifle, Colorado... | reverse complement strand
ACGCGATGAGTTGTTATGGTTGTAAATATTTGATAGATCAATATTCAAATCATGTAGAGCAAGAAGAAGAACATGATTCTGAACCTTGGAATCCATTTGAAGATTAATTATGCTTTAAAATCATACTTTTATTGTATGTCAAATATGTTATTGAAAATCAAAGTATTCTGAAGTATAATAGAGTATTAACGAGTGTGAAGGAGGTAATATTATGATAAAGTTCATTATTTCTTATTTTGATGGAGATGGTTATCCTTCTAGATGGTTTGATTCATTAGAAAAAGTTAATCAATTTATTGAAAAAGAAAACATTGATATGATGGATGTTACAGATATTATGGAAGTAGAAGTTAAGCGTGTTATTAGATCATTTGATAGAAATAAAGAAATTGATAGGTTGATTGAAGAACACGCAAAGAAAACTGGATTAATATAAACTTAATCAAAAGACTAGGAGCAACTATGAAAAGAAGCATAGAATGGCAAAATACACGAAATGCTAATTATATTAATGTTCATAAAAGAGTATCCAATGTTTCTCCAGGAATCGTAAGTAAATTAGGATACAATGAATCGGATAGGGTAATTATAGGATTTTCAGATGACAGACAATTTCTATACATTAAAAAATCAGATAATGGTATTAAATTGTCTATCATTAACGAAAGAAGTTTTGGAAGAACTTTTAGTTCAATTTCTCTTATTAAGAATTTTGGTGATATTATTGGTACATATGAGTATGATAGTATTGATAATGAAGGTGTAGTTGTGTTGAGGAGAGTATGAGGAGGAATCTATCTTATGGAATGGACAATTGCTATGGATAATTAGTCAAAGCTGTAAATGAATATTTAGAAAATCATAAAGACTCAGAGTTATTCCATTATGATTTTCATACTAGCACACCTTATAAAGACAAATCTATCACAATTACAAATTATAGAGCGTATATCGTATGGGGTAACTTGTTTGAGGTTTTGAGATTTAGAATATGTTCTAATCAAGAATGGAATCACAATGAAGTTACATCAGATTCAATGATTATGTGGGAGATTGAGATGTGTTATAAGAAGAGTGGTATGTTTATTATAGAGAAAGGATGATTATTTATGAAATTACAGGATTTTGCAAAACTATTTGATTTTGATCTCACTCCATATGTCAAAGTTGGCAAAACAACATGTGAAGGATTTCGTGTTGTTATTCCGGTATCTAGTGGAAATATCGTTATTATGTTAAACAATTCTAGGAGTAGGGTTTTAGGAATAGTTAATGCTTATTAATTGTTGAAATTAAATTATGACGAAGGAGGAATAATATAAATGAATTTAGAACAAGCAATATCAATAGCATCATTGGCTCATGCAGGACAATTAGATAAGGGTGGAGAACCATATATTTTGCATCCTTTAAGAATTATGATGAAATTAAAGGATAGAGAACATAGGATTGTAGTTGTGCTTCATGATATAATTGAAGATACAGATATTACCGATCAAGATTTATTAGACTATGGATTAGGTCATGAATTAGTTAATCATGTTTTAACTTTGACTAGACGTAAAGATGAAAACTACGATGAATACATTAATCGAATATGCTATGATGAATTAGCTATGAGAGTTAAATTAGCAGATTTGGAAGATAATATGGACTTATTAAGGATTAAAAATCCTACTCAAAAATGTAGCAAAATACAGAATCACTAAAGAAATATTGATGAATATTTTGCAAAAGTAGCGCCCGAGGAAACAAAAGTTTCGAATGAAATTTAGAAAGAAGGAATATAAAAATGAATTATATTGTTTTGGATTTAGAGGCAACTTGTAAAGAAAATGATAAAATATTTGAAATGGAAATTATTGAAATTGGGGCATTAAAAATAAATGAAAAACTTGAAACTATTGATGAATTTAGTGCTTTTCTTAAACCTGTAATCAATCAGATTCTTACACCATTTTGTACTAAACTAACAACTATTACACAATCTGATGTAAATAATGCTAAACATCCTAAACAAGTTATTCAAGATTTTATTAATTGGTGCAAAGATGGAGATTATTATATGTTATGCTCATGGGGATTTTATGATAAAAAGCAATTTAAACATGATTGTTATTATCATGGTTTAGATACTAGATGGTTGAATAATCATATAAGTCTTAAACATCAATTTCAGGACATTAAAAACATTAAACCTTGTGGTATGGGTAAAGCATTAAATATGTTAAAATTACCACTAGATGGTACTCACCATAGAGGTATTGATGATGCTAGAAACATATCTAAGATATTTAAAGCTTGTTTTGGACAATGGGATATTGGTTAAAATAGAATTTCGAATTAAGTGAAAGGAGAGATTATTAAATGTGGATTATTTCTGTAGATATTGATTATTATCCTTATATTTTAAAATTCAATTCTAAAGAAAAAGCAGTAAAAGTATATAATCTTAAAAGAAAAAATATTGACTTTGATGAAGCTATGTTCTTGTCAGAAGTTATTGATGGTACTCTTGGTGAAAATTATGAAATTGAATTTGAAGACCCCATAAGTTAGATATTTTATCCTAGTTTTATACTAGAAAATCGGAGCGATTAAGAGTATAATGAACTATAAAGAAGGTGAAATCATGAGTAAAGAGAAAGTTTATATAGCATATTTTGATGCAGGATATTATCCAGATAAAAATGAGTATATTTTAGCATATACTATTGAAAAAGATGATATCATATGTGATTTTGATATAAAGATTTTGCCTTTCCGTATGCCAGGTTTAAATGCTTCTGCATTAAGTAAATATATAGAGACTTTTTCTTTAAGGCTTCTATTAGAAAAAATAAATCAAAGTTATAAGGGTTGTATGTTTTATGTCTATGGTGACTGTCGAAATATTATTAAAAATGTTATTTATGGAAATGGTTGTGATGAGCATAGGAATATTGGAGACATAATTGATTCTTTTAGGCACTTATATTATCCAAAACTTATTAGATTGTCTTGGATACCTAGTGGTGAAAATATGGTTGTAGATTATCTTACACAATACTCTAAAATTTATGATAAACTGGAGTATAGAAAGGTCATTCTTTCACAAGATTATAAAAATCCAATCATTATAGAAGCAAAACTTATATATGATGGAAAATTTTATAAGATGGATAATACCAAATATCAGATTAATTTATTTGAAGATTTATCAGGCATCCTATACTTATCTATTAGATATGGAGGGCATCGTTCAGATTATGTTATTATAAATACCAAAGACGATATTAATAGTTGGATAGATATATTTTCAGAAAATTGTCGGGAAATTAAATTCAATCATAAAATATTTAATAATGGTGATTTATTCAAATATATAAACAACACTTATCTTAATTTAAAATAAAAGGAGAGATACATATGATTAATGTTTTAAACAGTAATACACTTAAAAAGAGATTTGTAAAGGACTCTGATATTCCTATCTCTGTATTCAAGGAGCCGTATTTTACAAATAGAGTTAATCTTCTTGATGAATTATTTGATAGCAAATTAAAATGGAATGAATTTGTACAAGAAGTTTATATTTTTGAAGATGAACAACAATATTTTGAGCATTACAATAAAATAAAGGATGCTGTAATTGATCATATCAAAGCTAAATCAGAATACCAATCTTTTAGTAATTATGATTTCAATAATTACAAGGTAGATAATCATGGTATAGGTGATCATGGTGTATTTAAACCAATAAATAATAGTAAAAGACTTCTTAGTTTTGATTTAAAGAAAGCTAATTTTCAAGCGTTCAAAACATTTAGCCCTAATATTATGGACAATTGTAATTCATATGAAGAATTCATTTCTAAATTTACTAATTTAGATCATATTATTAACTCTAAATATATTAGACAAGTAATTTTTGGAGCTTGTAATCCTAAACGTCAAGTGACTATTGAAAAATACTTAATGAGTGGTATATTAGATATAATTATTGAATCAGTGGGAGCAAAAAATGTTTTATCATATATGCATGATGAAATAGTAATTGATATTACATCTATAAATAAATTAATTGTGACAAAACTTATTGAGGATGTTGAAGGTTATAGTTGGCTGTCTAATATTCAAGTAAAGCATGAAAATTATATTGTCTATAAAATTCCAAATACAGAGTTCTATATTCAATATTTTGATGATGGATCTTATAAATTCAAATGTGTCCCTGCGTTATTTTATCCTATAATTATTAAGCAATTTAATGAATTGCTAGTTGACGATGAAGATTTAACATATTATCATGAAGGATATCTAAGTAAATTTATTGATGTCCCTAAGTTTATTTTTAAGAATGAAGGAGAATAAGATTATGAATTATAAAGAATTAGTATTAGACAATCCAAACTATAATTTCTTAAAAGAAAATGTGCATCTAGGCAGTAATATTATGTTGTTAACTCTTTCTGGAAGTATATCTTATGGAACAAATATTGCTTCAAGTGATACAGATTGCCGTGGCATTGCATTGGAAAGAACAAATGAATTATTAGGATTAGATACCTTTGAGCAATTTGAGAATAAAGATACAGATACAACAATTTATGCTTTCCGTAAAATGATTAATCTTTTATCGAGTTGTAACCCTAATTGCATTGAAATCCTTGCAACAAATCCAGAGCATGTTTTAATTATGACTGAGGAAGGTAAATTATTAAGAGATAATATAGAATTGTTTTTATCTCAAAAAGCAGCTAGATCATTTGGCGGCTATGCTACTCAACAATTACGTAGACTTCAAAATGCTTTAGCAAGAGACTCTTATGAACAACCAAAGAAAGAAAAACATATTTTAAACAGTATTAATGTTTTACATCTTCAAGAATATTATAATTCTTTTACAGATGAAAATATTAAATTATATATTGACAAATCTGAAAGAGAGGATTATGAGACAGAGATTTTTATTGATGTGAGTTTTAAGCACTATCCTCTTCGCGACTTCAAAAACATCCATTCTGAAATGAGCAATGTAATTGTTAATTATGATAAATTAAATCATAGAAATAATAAGAAGTCTGAGGAAAAGCTCTTTAAGCACGGTATGCACTTACTTCGATTATTAACGATGGGAACAGAAATTCTTCAAGGTAAACCAGTAACTACTTATAGACCAGAGAGAGAATTTCTATTAGATGTTCGTAATGAAAAATATTCATACGATGAAATATTTGAAATGGTTGATAAATATGAAGCAGAATTTATGTATGCTAGAAACAATAGTCCATTACCAAAAGAACCTGATTATAAAAAGATTAATGAGTTGACAATTGAGATTTGTAGGAGGGCGATTGTGTGATGATTGATAAAAGCAAGATTAAAAAGGAAGCATTTTATATCCTTAATGATTTGAATGATTTAAATTTTGAAAGTTATATATGCGGAGGTGCAATCAGAGATATTTTACTAGGTAAGACAGTTAAAGATTTTGATATTACTACACAAGCAACTCCTAAAGAAGTTATGGATATATTTAAAGGAAGATATACTGTACTACCGACTGGAATTGATCACGGAACTGTTACAGTGATGGTTAATAAAATTCCTATAGAGGTAACGACTTTTAGAGTTGATGGAGATTATTCAAATGGTAGACATCCAGATTCAGTTAAGTTTGTTAGAAATGTAAAAGATGATGTTGAGCGTAGGGACTTCACTATTAATGGTTTATTATACAATGGTCAAGATATCATTGATTATGTAGGAGGACTATCTGATTTAAAACAAAAGAAAATCAGAGCAATTGGAAAAGCTGATGATCGTTTCAGGGATGATAGTCTTCGGATGATGAGGTGTATTAGATTTTCATGTCAATTAGGTTTTAATATTGTAAAAAGTACAATCCAATCAATTGAAAGAAATGCAGAACTTATAAAAAATGTATCACAAGAAAGAATTAGGGATGAATTGATAAAAATTCTTATGAGTGATAAACCATCAAAAGGTATTGGATTGTTAGCAAAGACTAATTTATTGAAATACATTCTACCAGAACTTCAAGCATGTGTAGGATTTGACCAACACAATAAGTATCATAGGAAGAATGTATTCGATCACATTTTAAAAGTCTTAGAGAGCACTCCTGCTGTCTTAAATCTTAGATTGGCTGCACTATTCCATGATATTTCTAAGCCTGAAACTTTTACAATTGGTGAAGATGGTTGTGGACATTTTTATGGACATCATAAAGTAGGTGCAGACAAAACAAGAGAAATTATGAAACGTTTGAAGTTTGATAATGAAACTATAGATAATGTATGTATCTTGGTTTATGAACACATGAGCCGTTATCCTAAGTTAAGAGAAGGATCGGCAAAGAAACTATTGAAGCGTCTAGGTGAACGCAATGTAGATGATTTGATTAATCTCCAGATTGCCGATATTATTGGATCAAAACCACCTTTTGATTTTGAGAATGTTATTTTATTGAAGAATGAATTGAAGAGAATTATTGAATTTAAAGAACCTATTGATGTTAATCAATTGGCTATAAATGGTCATGATTTGATTGAGTTAGGAATTAAACCTGGGAAAAGAATGGGTGAGATTTTAAATGAACTGTTATTGTTAGTCATGGATAAACCTGAGATGAATACTAAAGAACAATTATTATATTTTATTAATGTTGGATTTATTATTAGAAATAAGGAGGAAGAATAAAAATGGATGACAATATGGTAAAAGAAAAGATTACACAATTACTTCAAGATAATTCTCAAAGTGGATTTTTAACACAAGAAATAATGGAATTATTAGGACTTGAACAAATGGAAGTTGCTAAGTGTTTATTTGATAATGATTGTTTTTATTATGATGAAGAATGTGACTCGTTTACTGGGTGGAGAATTAGAAAATAATTAGCCTATAAAAAACGCACTTCATAGGATAGGAGGAAGTTAGAAATGGGATTAAAAAATTTGAAAGAACTTGCTGAAGAAATCAGAAATAATCATATAAATGAATCAATTAAAAACCAAAGAGAACCAATAACTTTTGAAGATTTTCTTCATAAATGTCAATTTTGCCAAAGATGGGAAACAGATTGTAATGGCAAGTTAATCAATGATGGTTGTACTTTTAATTGGGAATAAATTGGAAATTCATTAACTAAACCATAAACATATAAATAATTATATAACTCAACTTGACTTTTGTTAAAATTAATATTATGATACAATTAAATATGAAAGGTGGAATAAAATCATGGATGACAAAGAATTACTTAAATTAGCAGGTAAATTAGCTATGGAATGTCAACAAGTATTGAATAGTAATGCAAAAACAATTAGTGATTGTATTTTAAGAATGGAGAAAGCATTAATGGAATATAATAATGCTATTTTTGAAAATATTAAATAATATGAGGTGATATATTTGAAAACAGACATTAAAAAAGTAGGATTCTGGTGGAAATGGAATGAATATTGCAACAATTGTGGTAGAAAGATTAGAGATTTTGATGAATTTTCTTCAAGTGCTGAACCGGATGTGGATAAGGAAGATTATTGTACGGAGTGTATGAGAAAGAAATTAGATGGTGATAGTTAATTGTAAAATAAATATTTGTAAATGATTGATTTATTTTTGAGGATATGGTATGATATGGGTAAGAAGAAATTTGAGAGGTGGAAGATAAATGTCAGAGAATCTTAAACCTGAATGTCAATTAACTGGTATTAATGGTAATGTATTTAATATAATTGGAACTGTTTCAAAAGCATTAAGAAATGCAGGATTAAGAGATAAAGCAGTAGAGTTTTCAGATAGAGCCGCACAACAGGAAAATTATGACGATGTGTTGAGATTGTGTTTTGAATATGTTGATGTTTGCTAAATTATTTATCTAACTTTAATTTGCCCAAATTACCTGTGCTGAGATGCGAAAGGCGAGCTAATCTTGTGCCTGACTAACACAAGATAGTTGAAGTGTTATGGCGAACATCCTAATTTGGCAACTGGGTTAGGATGAAGACGCTCTATCCCCAAGGAAATGAACTTAGGGGGATTTTATTTTAAAATTGAGAGGATGATAGAAAATGTTGAATCATAAATTATTAATTAGTTATGGGTTTGTATTAAATGAATATAGAGAAGGTAAATTTTATGAACTGATTGTCCAAGAACCTACTGCAACTCTTTTGAGTGCTTTAGGATATGGATATGATCCTGAGATGATACCTGAAAAGGTGATTTTTCAAATAGGTGATGATTTCTCCGGCGTAAGAATAGCAGTCGATGGCAACGTTTGGGATGTACTAATAGATGGATTTGAAGAAGTATTAAAGGCATTATGGTAATCCTTGGAAAGACGTATTTTAAACCAAGTTGAAAGGATTTGATTAAATGTACATCGAAGAGTATGAAATGTTAAAAACAATAGATGAGATTCCAAAAGAAGTTTTATTAGGCAAAAATTTAATCAATAATTTAAATAGAACATTATTATATGGTTATACGTGTGATAGAGATACATGGCATGTATATTTAGAAGATGGTATAATTTACACAGTGGTCTACAATGCTAGAGAAGATGAAATTAAATTCAATATTGTTCCAATAAATGATAATCAAGATTTTGTCCCAAACAAGAGACTATATCCTGCAAGATGCGATTATGAATTTTGTAGACTTCTTAAAGAACATGGAGTTGATATGACTTTTACTACATGGGAAGAACCTATTGAAAAGATGATATATTATGGTTTAACATTATCTGAAGAAAGGAATGATTAATATGGAATGTAAATCATGTGGATTTATTAGAGGAGAAGAGAATTTTATACGAATTTTCTCAGACCATAAATTTAAAATAGAGAATCAAAATGAATGTCAAGATGGAGATTATGATTATAAGTCTAAAATTGAAGTGTATTTGTATGCTTGCCCTAAATGCCAGACTGTATTAATGGACTATAATTACTAGTATCCCTCGAATCGTGAATTTGAAAGGAAGTAGAAAGGAGTGTTGGAAATGTTTCAAAAAGGTGATGGAGTGTATCATAGGACTCTAAAACAATATGGCACATTCTTAGAATTAGATTGGGCAAGTGACCATGATGCCATAGTTATTTTTATTGATGAAGATGGATACGAAGATGTAAAATGTGTAACTTTGAGTCTTTTAGACAAAGCAGATCAAAATTAAGTTTTAATTGTTTAGAAAGGAGTTGTACATATTGTATCAAGTAATGCATGAAATATTAGAAGAGGGCGAAGTTGGACAGTTTAAACTCAGAAAATTTACAATTCAGGATGGCGATTTTCAAGCAATAAAATATGGTATTCCTTCAGGTGACTATATTAGACTTCAAGATACTTTTGACTGTATTATGTCTAATACCTCTATGGAGAAAAGAAGCAATGCTATATTTGTTATGGATGCTCATGGAGATGTTTTTATAGCAGGATTAGGCATAGGATTGATTGTCTTACCAATTCAAGATAAAGAAGAAGTTAGGTCTATCACTATCTTGGAAAAACATCCTGAAGTAATTGAATTAGTTGGTAAACAATTACATTTAAATGAAAAGGCAAAGATTATTCAAGGTGATGTTTTTGATTATGAATTTCCAAAAGGAACTAAGTTTGACACGTTATATTTTGATATATGGAATTATGTAAATTCCGATGTTTATGAAAATGAAATGAAGATATTAAAGAAAAAATATAGGAAGTATAAAAGATCATTAAAAGATAATCCAAATGCTTTTATTAAATGTTGGGCAGAATATGAAGCCAGATATGATAAACCACTGAGATAAATTCCGAGGAAATTATTCATTTAATTTATTTTAATGAGAAAGGTGGATTGTTTATATGCAATTAAATAAAAATGATATTATTGAATATATTATTAATTTAAATTTTGATGATGGATATAATTTAATTAGAGATTTAGCTAGTATTATAAATACTAAAACAAGTGAAAGAAACAATCATCAATTAAATTATATAGAATCAAATTTTATACAACATTATATGATTGATGTATCAATAAAAGACATAAGAGAAAATGTAAATATAGGTTCATTTTTATTAAGTATGGCAGAAGAACGAAAGCAAGCAGAGTATAATTTTGCAAATAGTTTAGGTTGGCATACTAGAATACAATATGATAAATTTCATAAATAAATAGAATAAAGTGTGGTTTGTATAACATCATAAATTCAAATATAAATATCGCAATATCCTTTTTAGTATGTTACAATATTTATATTCTCTTACATAAATCAAATCCACAAGGAGGAATTACATAAAATGATCAGACATATAGGATTCGCTTGTATGAGTAAAAAATGCAATACTAAATACCAAACATTCCGATTAGCATCATTCAGTGAATACAGATTACGTCAAGCAATTACTCACAACATTAATGAAACTGAGCGTACAATTCAACATTGTATATCAGAAGGGATTAAATTATTCAGACTAAGTTCTGATTTAGTACCTTTTGCTACTCATAAGATTATGCAAGATATTGATTATATGAGTTGGATGCAGTCAGATTTGCAAAGGATTGGTGATATAGCAAAAAATAATAATATGCTATTATCAATGCATCCATCTCAAATGTGCTGTATAAACAGTCCAAAACAAGATGTAGTAAATAATTCTATCAAAGATTTGATGTATCATTATGACATTCTTAATGCTATGGGCCTTACTGATTTCAACATCATCATTCATGTTGGTGGAGTTTATGGGAATAAAGCAGAAGCAATGAAGAGATTTGTTAGTGTTTTTAATAGTTTACCTGTTGATTTAAGGAATCATATTCTATTAGAAAATGATGACAAAAGTTATACTATAAGTGATATAATGGAAATACACAAAGCAACTGGAGCTAGGTTAGTGCTAGATTTACATCACATGTACTGCAATAATGATGGTACAGAATTAGATTTAGAGGCCGTATTTGCCACTTGTGGTGTTGGTAAAGTGCCTAAGATACATGTTAGTTCTCCTAAGAGTATTAAGGAGTTCAGAAGCCATTCTGACATGATTGATTTTGATTATTGTAGAGAGTTCTTTGAGAAGTATAGGGGATTAGAATTTGATGTTATGATTGAGGCGAAGGATAAGGATTTGGCAGTTGATAAATTTGTTAGTGATTATAGGAATAGTGTTATGTGAGTGATTAAAAGTTATAATTAAGAAGGAGGAAATATTATGGAAAAGAATTATCATTGCAATCGTTATAAATGTCAGGACAAAAGATTAATACCAAGAGTTCAAATATCAAAATATATGCATAATATGTCATTAGAATATCCCAACGATGAGCAATTATTAAATGATTGGAAAGAATACTATAAAATGATGTGTAATGATATTAGAAGGTCTTGGAGCATTGAAGGAATTATTGCAACTGCATATTCTAAAGATGAAAATTCTGTTTATGTTTATGAATTTCCTGTGAAAGCAGATGATACTATATTTTCACCTAAAATACAATGGGATGATGAAATTAAAAGATATTATATAGAAATGTAGATTATTATCCTAGAAAAGTGTGGTTTTATCTTATGAGAGAAAGGAGTTAATATAATGAACATATACGGTTGCACAGGTCATACAGAGGAGTATTATGAGGATATTATCAATCATTGTCTAGAAGTTCATTTCGGTAATACCCACTATCAATCAATTATTAAGAATACGGTATTTGACAATTGCATTCTTAATAATAGTTTTGTTAAAATTACATCGTGTGAAGCAGGAATATTTAATATTGAGTTCTTTGCGAACAACATGCAATCAAGAAGCTTAACTTATATAGATATTAATAAATTAAGACGCTAAATCAAAGGAGTTGAGTAAATAATGGCATCAATCACCCTTAAAAACATAGCAGAGCATATTATGCTAGGTAATGCTAAAACTAGCGATGAGTTCAATGATAAAATTAAAGGTCATTGGGAATATCGAAGCAATAAAAATATTTCTGATGTAAATTTAGCTGTACAGAAGGGATTAAAATTAGGCAAAGGTAAGGCTGAAAGGGAAATTGATTGTATTGCTATGTATTTGGAGAGTGTTTTGAAGAAGGTTAAGGTTTCTAAAAAAGTAAAGGAAGGTGATTAATATGACAAACTTCGAATTTATTACTCAGGAACAAAGAGAAATTATTGATATGGTAAAGGAATTATCAGAAGAGCAACGACTAGATATTTTACATGCTTTTTGTAATCATTGTGGAGATTATACACCTGATTATTATTGTCAATGTAGTAATGATGAATAGAGTTTTAAAAAAATAATTTAAAAGGGGGTTTTTAATTAAATGGAAAACACAATCAAAGAATATTTAAAAGAGCATCTAACAATAGACAAAAAAGAAGTCGGTAGTAGTTATGGCTCAAGTCCATATATTATTATAATGTTAAAATTAGACGAAGAAGTAATTTCTGAAATTTATATTGATCAATAAACCACTTAAAAATCTAGTTTTATGTTATTTTAAGGAGGAATTAAATATGAAATGTGAATTCGGATTGTGCGCTTTTGAAGAAACTGATGCTTGCAAGATTGTTGATTCATGTAAGTCTTGTGCTTATGGCAAACTAGTATTTAAGGGAATTCCTTTACAAGTTATTAAAAATTCTAAATCAAGTCAAGTTTGTCAAGTTTGTAATACGAGTGTTAATTGGAAATATTGTTCAAATTGTGGACAAAGATTAAAATATTAAACCATTGAAACGAGGATTTTAAAAGAAAATGGAGGATAGATATTATGAATCAACCTAAATTTAGCATAGGAGATAAAATTAGTCATTATCGTTTTGGTAAAGGAACAATACTAGGAAATTATCATAAAAGGCCAGACGGTAATTATTATTGGCACATTCTATATGACAATACGACATATGGATATAATCAAGAAACTAGTTTGAAATTAGTAAAAAATGGTGTAGAACCTTATCTTGAAGGAATTATTACTGAGCAAACAAGAAAATACAATCCTAATTATGGTGATGACAGGATTTGTAAATGTGGGCATCCCTACTATAGACATTTTGATACTTATGAAGACATGTATCCTTGTGGTTGTAAATATTGTGGTTGTAGAGATTTTGAGGAAAAAGTTTAAAAAGGAGAATGTTTTTATGGAATTGATATGTCCTAAAGATTGCAGATATATTAATGATTGTCCTTTTGAGGATAAAGGAAATTGTCCAAATCAAATTAGAGTAATTAAAAATGATAAAAGCTGTAAAAAATGTGTTGATTATATGAATTGTTTTATGAATCAGGTAGGTATAGGGTCAGGTAATTTTGGTAAAGAGTGTAGTTTTTATGATCCTTTGAAACTTTGATTTTCTGGGAATTAAGGAGGAAAAAATGAATAAATTAACATTAGCTGAATATGAAGCAATAGATAGAATTAAAATTGATGCTTTAATATCTCTATTGATTGATAAAAATGTTATCTGTAAAACCGGATTGTCAATAATGATTAATGATAAAATTGATGATCTTGTTGATTGTAGTAGCAAAGAAAAAATAAAATCTCAAATCAATAAATTTTTAATGAATATTTAATATAAGGAGGAACCAAATAAATGAAATTACTTAAATCTTCTTATTCAAAAACATTCCATTATGACAATGCAGAAGAAAGATTAAATCATATTGCAGAAATGGAATTACAAGGATGGGTATGTAACGGTCAAGTAAAGGAATTTACAGGGAATTTATACTTCAAAGATGAGGTAGAGGACGAAAGTAAATATTATTATGTTGGTTATTTTTATAAAGAGGAGAGATAAATTATTATGAAATATCCTAATTTTATCAAAATATTTGACATGGATGAGGATAAAGAAGAAAAAGATTGGTGTGCTAGATTAATTAAAAAGAAGTCATTTAATGAGGATTGGTATGTATCCGAAATAATATCTTATGAAAATAGTTTATTAATTTATGATGAATATGAAAGTTATAGAGTAGCAGATTTAAAAGATTCTGGTTTAAAGTTTTGTAAAATTACTGAGCAGGAATATATTAAATTCATTAGTAAAGAAACAAAGAAGCAATTAGAAGAGGAAATTGAAGATTTACAAGAGTATTTGAGTAATTATACTATTGAAATTAATAAAAAGATTGAGAATTTAAATAAAGAAATATTATTGTTGGGAAAGGAAAAATAATTATGACAAGAAAATTCGATGTAAACGAAATCAATCTGCAAATAGATAATATTGATTTCTGGAGTCCACATACTCATAATAAAGGTGGAATGAGAATATGTTGGAGTGCAGATATTGGTTTTGGACAATTAGATATTGTTAAACGTAGTGGAAATGATGGTGAAGATTATAATAGTCCTGAAGAAGAATTAGTATTGACCGCAGATACTGAGCGTATGGATCATGAAGATGGTAAGGATTTTACTGAAAAGATTATGAGTTTGTTGGTTGAGAAGTTAAAAGTTACTGGATGATAGTAAAATATGTGTTTATTTTTATTAATCTTAAATAATTATTCTCATCATTTACATTAAATGTTATTAATTAAATCTAATTAACACAATAAATAATTGCTTGCAATGTTTACCAAATCATGTTATACTGAACACATAAATAAAATATTAGGAGGAATTTTCAAATGGCAAAAGCATTAACCTCAATACATACATGTCCGGCGTGTAATAGTGAGCACACTAATAAGGTATCTTTGCAAAACAATTATTGTATGGACTGCGGTATTGAATTTGACATTAAGAGTAAAAAAGTTTACACAATTTTATTTGATGGAGAATTAGTTGATTATCATGTAAATGAGTTTATGGATTGTGGATAAGAAACAAACATGTGTGGGGAAACGAATATTAATAGTTTGAAATAATATCAGGAAGGGAGAAATAAATAAAATGGATTTAAACTGGTCTGCCGGAATATCAATATACATGTTAATCGGAGGATTAATTTCCGATTATAAAACCCAAAAGAAATTAAAAGACGATGAAGAAATGAAGAAACTTTATAATGAATTTCCTTCAATATTGGTAGATATGGTTTATAATAGACCATTAGTGTTTGTTGTAGGATGTTTTGTAGGGCTACCTGCATGGCTAATTGGATTAAAGGAAAGATTTGTGGATTGGAAAGAGGGTAAATAATGATTTTTATCACAGGGGACACACATGGAAGTATGGGAATGTCAAGATTTAATATGAAGAACTTTCCAATACAGAAAGAATTAACAAAAGAAGATTATGTGATTATTACAGGAGATTTTGGTTTGGTATTTTCATTAGATAAAGAAGAAGAATATTGGTTAAAGTGGTTGGATAAGAAGAGTTATACCACGTTATTTTGTTGTGGAAACCATGAAAACTTCGATGTATTAGATTCCCTACCAATCTCAATATGGAATGGTGGAAAAGTACATTTCATCAATGATAGTGTTATTCATTTAATGAGAGGGCAGGTCTTTGACATCAATGGCACTAAGATTTTTACTTTTGGTGGTGCTGATTCAATTGACAAGCAACACAGAATCGAAGGAAAATCATGGTGGAAGAGAGAAATGCCTTCCAACGCTGAATACGAAGAAGGATTAGATAATTTAGAGAAGTGTGGATGGCAAGTTGATTTGGTTATTTCACACGATTGTTCTCAAAATGTATTTGAGAAGTTGATGGTAGGACTATATGTTAAGAGTTTGACATCAATTAACAAGTATTTTGAGGTCTTAGAAGAGAAATTAGACTATAAGCAATGGTATTTCGGTCATTATCATGAGGATAGATGGATTGATGAGAAACATCGGTTGATTTATCATGATATTGTAATGCTGTAATAATATTAAAGGAATGTGATAAAAATGAATGATATTATTGAAGATACACATATGTGTCATAGTTGTGGAGAAATGATGCCCATAGGTAATGCTTGCAAGATGAGGATTGAACATGATGGCAACATTTCTCAGTATCATGCAGGATGTAAAGTGCCCGATGTTGTTTGCTCAGATTGTGGTTATCATAGATTGGTGTGTGAAGAATGTTGTGAAATTGGAGAATAAAGTATAAAATAAAGCTTGACACAAATTGATAAATAATATATACTGAACACAAGGTAAATCAAAACAGTACATAAGTTAATCATTAAAGGATGTGAAATTAAATGTTGGTAAGTGGTCATACATAAATTAAATAAATTTATCTCAATCACAAATCACATTAAATTATAAAATAAATATATTGGAGGAATTAAAATGAATTTTAAAGAATTTAAATCAATAATGCAGGAGAATTTCAAACAACTATCTAAGGATGCTACTCATATGTTTGAGGTAGATTTGGATAAAGAAGTGCTATGGAATTTATACTTAGATAGTTTCTCACCTGAAGATAATCAAATTTATAGACAAAAAAGGGAACATGATTGCAGTTGTTGTAGACATTTTATTAAAAACATTGGAAATGTAACTTTTCTTAAAGACAATAAAATCACAACCATTTGGGACTTTGAAACCAATGATACAACATTTCAACCAGTAATTAATGCTTTATCAAACTATGTAAAATCTCAAGCTGTTTCAGATATTTATGTTACTAAAGAAAAGAAAATTGGTACTGATAAGAATTTTGAAAAAGGTGTAAATGGAAACATTACTGAATGGCAACATTTTTTCTTGGATTTACCTAGTAAATTTGTTGATACAAGTGGAAAATCAGAAGGTGATATTAAAGGTGGATTTAGAGATACAAGAAATGTATTCAAAAGATCATTAGATGAAATTACGGAAGAAAGTTTATTAACTGTGTTAGAACTTATTTCTCAGAATAGTTTATATCGTGGAAAAGAATGGGAAGCAGTTTTAAAAGAATTTCTTAAATATAAGAAGGTATACGATAAACTTAAAACAACTGAGAAAGAAAATTATACATGGGAGCAATCCGTTAAAGTTGGAGGAACTATTGGTAGAATTAAGAATCATTCAATGGGAACTTTGCTTATTAATATTAGCGAAGGTATGGATTTAAATACGGCAGTTGGAAAATTTGAATTTATTGTTGGTGATGGTTATAAAAGATCAACTCCAGTTTATAGTGAAAAACAATTCGAAGCTGGCAAGAAAGAAATTATTGAACAAGGATATAGAGAGTCGTTAGATAGAAGATTTGCCAATCCAGATGATATTTCTATCAATAATATTTTGTTTTCTAACAAAGATTCAGCTAAAAGAATTGTTGGGGCAGATATATTCGATGAAATGTTAAGTAGTATTCCAGTCAATCCTAAAAAGTTCTCAAAAGTTGAAGAGATATCTATTGATAATTTCATCAAGGATATTTTACCAACAGCAAAAGAACTTGAAGTATTTCTAGAGAATAAGCATTCTAATAATATGGCATCATTGATTGCTCCTGTGGATAGGGATAGTAAAACTATGTTTAAATGGAATAATAATTTCAGTTGGGCTTATTCTGGAAATATTACTGACAGTTCTATGAAAGAAAGAGTTAAAAGCGCAGGAGGAAATGTAGAAGGAGTATTGAGATTTTCTATTCAATGGAATGATAATGAGTTTGATGGTAATGATTTAGATGCTCATTGTATTGAACCAAATAAGAGTTATGAGATTTATTATGGCAACAGAGATAGATTGTCACCAACTGGTGGTAAATTAGATGTCGATATTATAAATCCATTAAAAAATATTCCTGCTGTAGAAAATATTACATGGGCAACTACATCAAAAATGGAAAATGGCACTTATAAATTTTTAACTAATTGCTTCTCTTACAGAGGTGGAAGGGGTGGTTTTAAAGCAGAAATAGAATTCAATGGTCAAATATATTCTTTTGAATATAATAAACCATTAAGAAGTGGTGAAAAAGTATTAGTTGCAGAAGTTACATTCGATAAAGATAAAGGATTTTCTATTGTAGAGAAATTGCCATCGAATTTATCATCAAAAGAAATATGGAATCTCAAAACAAATCAATTCATACCTGCATCGGTTGTCTGCTTATCTCCAAATTATTGGGATAGTCAAAATGGAATTGGAAATTTACATTATATGTTCATGTTAAAGAACTGTATTAATCATGAATCTCCCAATGCATTTTTCGTTGAATTCTTGAAGCAAGATTTAGTACCACATAGAAAATTTTTTGAAGCATTAGGTGCAAAAATGGCATTAAAGGATACTGAAGATCAGTTGAGTGGGGTTGCATTTTCATCTACTAAGAGAAATGAATTATTAGTTAAAGTAAAAGGAAATGTTGAGAGAATGGTTAAAATTAAATTCTAAAAATAAAATTATAAAATTTGAAGGAGCGTGTATTAAAATGGCAAATTCAACAAACACAAATATTTTCGAGGTAGCTATTCGCGAGAAATTTCGTTTTGAGTTCAAAGGTTTAATATCTGTAGAGGATCTATTCGATTTTAATGTTAGGGACTTAGATTCAGTTTTTAAGACATTAAATTCTCAACTCAAACAAGTAAAGGAAGAGAGTTTGTTAGAGATAAAAACTAAGCAAGATGAAGAACTGGACATTAAAATTGAAATCGTAAAGTATATTTTTGAACTTAAAAAAGAAGCAGAAAATCAAAGACTTAAAGCGAAAGAGCAAAAAGAAAAGAGACAAAAGATTATGGAAATTTTAGCAAATAAGGAAGATGAAAGTTACAACAATATGTCCAAGGAAGAACTTACAAAGATGCTTAATGAGTTAAGTTAATTAAATTGAGTGTAAATAAGTAGAGGTTAATTCTCTCTACTTATTTACAAAAAAGGAGAAATAATAATGCTTACAGACAAACAATGGAAACAAATTGAAGAAAACCTTAATAATATGTCAGATGAAGAATTTGCAGAAAAGTTCTTGGTTGAAAAAGGAAGCATAGAAAGTCCTTGGCATCCATCAAAATAAAATAGTTTTTATCTTTGTTGGTATTGTGGTAAAGATGGTAACGCTCATTTATGTAAAGATGGAATGGGTAGAGGATTTTGTCCAGAATGTAGAGAAAGAGCAGAGAAGGAATTTTTAGATTGGGATAATCCTAAAGAGAGGGAGGAATGGTAGGATGACTTGGTTAATATGGAATATTAGATCGTGGTTTTGCAAACATGAATGGGATTATGAAGAAAACATTTATGAAAAATATGAAACTAATTTCGGAAGGATATGGAGAAATAAAGTAAAGGTTTCTGCTACATGTAAATGTTGTGGTTATCATCGTTCATACTGGAAACTTTAAAACAAATATTTTATGGTATAAAAGGAGATAAGATTTATGAAATCGTTAGAAGAAATTCTAAATGAAACAGAGAACTTACAATCTCAAATAAATGTATTATTAAAAGAAGTAAATCAATTACAAAAAGTTACCTTAAAAAATAT
>Ga0209728_1000966_pt1 | contig 19485 bp, 34 predicted proteins | sample RifGroD1_FD_183997 | JGI IMG/M metagenome (GOLD analysis project Ga0209728, IMG submission 183997) | Groundwater microbial communities from Rifle, Colorado, USA - Groundwater D1 (SPAdes) (version 2) | ecosystem: Environmental > Aquatic > Deep subsurface > Groundwater | place: Rifle, Colorado... | reverse complement strand
TATTAATAACTTAACCTTACTTATTAATAACTTAACCTTACTTATTAATAACTTAACCTTACTCTCTATACATTCCGTAGTATGCGTTAGGGCCGCCCCCGTATGTGCAGTGCCCTCTTTTACAATATTCCGCCCACCTATACAAACAGTATTAAGATACCACTTACTATTATGGTAAGTGGTATTTTTTATGGGTTAGAAAATTCCTTCCTACAGTTTGTATTATTGACAAACATATAACTCGCCGATATCGGCGAGTGCTACCTTAGAATATTATAATGTAACTCCTTTGCTATAAACGCCATTACCGCCGTACGGCGGAGTTGGCGAGTGCTATCTAAGTGCCTCTAAGCCATCATAGTATTCGCCGATTTCGGCGAGTCGGTATCGCCCTCAATGGATACAAATCCTTAGAAATTTCATCGAATCTTTATTTATCAGATCTTAGAAGCCCCCGCCCACTACGCCATACGGCGTATAGGGCGATACCCACCCAATAGTCATGTTACCTCCGGCCACACCTTACCTCAGCCATTACATACGCAGTCGGCCGATATCGGCCAGTTGCGTAGCCCTCTATATCACATAAAGACTAAGAGTGCTAGATGGGCCAGCTAGAAAATCATTTCAATTTTAATAGAAAAAGTACATAAAAAAGCCCTACCTCGGTAGGGCTTTTTTATGTCTCCCTTATACTACATATCCACTTTCTCTTAGGGCCATTATCACTCTCATGCGCAATATGCGCAAGTCATCACTGTCCTTATATTCTACTTCTGCCTCACTAGCCATTTCAATAAGCTGTTCAGTGGTAAGGTCAGCATATTTACTATTCTTTTTACCTTTAGCTTCCGGCTTAGGAAAGTGCTTGTAGAGTATAGCCATAGCCATTCTCATTCTATTAATAGCCTCATGGTTACTTGGCTTATAAGTAAGACCCTCTAACTCAATCCACTCTAGTAACTGAGCATTAGTGAGCTTCCTATAGAATTTCTTAAGGTCTTTTGGGTCAGTAAAATGTCCTACTTCGGGGAATTCTATTGGTAAACTGCCTAGCAATTTCTCAGGGTTCATGGTAAGCTCGGGATAGGAGCCAGCCTCAATATCCTTGAAGGATAATTTAGGCTCTTTTACCAGTTCCCTAGCTTCCTTAAGGGTAAGTTCACCCTGAATAGCATTATCCATAACCAAATAAATCTTCTTAATTTTAGCTGCCATTATACATACCTCCGTATTAGCCTTGTGGCTGGTGTAGTATCGAGGTCTCCCTCGACCTGCAATCATTATACCACGGCTCGGAAAAAATGTCAACCCCGTTTGAGGGTATAGAGTGGGGGGAGGTTGTAAGGTAGCCGATGCCAAAGTGTAGGTCTATGTATCATTCACTCATATACAGTTTATCTTTTTCATATCTATCATATACAGCTTTTATATACACCACTCATTCATATCTAGTTTCTATTCACCCGGCCCTTTACGCCGATACACCGGCGATACGGGCCGATGACCACTGATATTAAGGGCTAAGAGTGCTAGATGGACCAGCTAGAAAATCATTTCAATTTAATAAGGGGTGCAAAGCACCCCTTAGGTATAGTCGGTGCTTATATCGTCCCACCAGTATCCCCGCCACCAACCCTTGCTTAATACTTATCTTGTAGTGATGCACTATCCACTAAAGACTCAACTGCTAGCCCCTTAACCCCGATTTTCGGTTGACTTCTTCAACAAAATCTGAGAAAATGAAAGCAGGTCGGGGAGCAATCCACGAACTGTATACAGAATATCGGGAGGTATGTGAATGAAGAATAAGAATACTAGCCACTTTGAGTGCGACTCTTATGACCACGGTAACTGTGGTGTATGTAATAACAATAAAACTTGTGACAATGTATGCCCAGTGTATTTGGCAGGTGATATTCATGAATGCTAAGATGGTAGAAATGTTGGAAGAGTTATTAGCTGGTAGGGTAGTACCTTTAAAATATAACGAAGGTATTATAACTGAATCCTTAAACTTTGATAAAGGTGCTTGGTGTAAGAAATTCTTTAATCCTGACCCTAGTAAGCCGTCTTGGAGATTTATTGAGATTACTAGGCAAGAAGCTATAAAAGAGTTAGACAAGCTTGTTCTTCAGGCTGATACAGACCGTAAAGCTTATCTTGACGGTGAGATACAGTGGCTAGAGAATGCTATAGCCACTGGGGAGTTAGATGATATTCCTGTAAGTAGATCTATTCTATGCCACATTGGTGCTTGTATATTCAAGCGTACTGAGAATGATCCATGGGAACCAGGGTTTGTATTTAACGAAGGCGAGAATGGTTATCTTGACTCAACGGGTAAGGAAGTCACTGATATCTATGATATGGAGAGAAAGTTCAATATATTCAGCTTAAATTTAGAAAGTGTTGTTGCAGGTTTAAATAAGTATCTTGTTTCTTATACTGGTTAGCCCCGGCCGCACCATATGGTGCATTACGGCCGGTTAGCTATAACCCTATACGACATTCCGGGTCTAATAGGGTCTAAATTCCCTAGATTCATAACCTGCCTATGGGAATGAGTAGAGGTGCTCTGATGAGCAAAGGTTATGAGTCCTTACTTATTACTTATAGTATACTAGGAAGGAGGACTTAATACATGGGATTTGGCCCATCTGTTTATCAGACTGAGTATGGTTAGCTAGTAACCCTACTACCGCATAAATTTTATGTGCTGCTAAACGCCCCTTAGGGGCCTTACCCGGCCCGCTATGTGCTATAAAAGCACTTATGGCCTGGCCGGGTAGTAAGTATAATACGGGAAGTGTATAAAATATAATTAGTGCCTCCGATGTTAAGGTGACCTAGGGATGGGCATCTCCTGGCCCCCTACCCTTGGCTCCTTAATAAAGGCCCATACTGGTCACATACCTCCGATTTGTGTATATTGGGTAGCCCACCTAATCTACCAGTATGGGTCTTTATTAGGGAGTATAATACTTGAAAGGGGTTAAGATAGTGTTATTACCTAACGTATCTTCAGCACCTCCTAGAAGATGTAATGACTGTAATACTCATCTTACTTTGCAAGTATTGCAGTCAGCAGCTGGATATTATATAGGAACGGCTTGTAAATGTGGCCCTTATAGTAGAGAGTCTAGTTGTTACTATCCTACTAGACAATTAGCTCAAGCTGACCTAGATGATAGGTCTTACCCAAGACGTATTTAGTAACTAAAGGTTTAAGGAATACCATACCTCCACATATATCTTGAGACTAGAGTATATACTCTAGTCTCTTTTTTGTCTATTTATAAGGATGTAAGCATCTTGTAGGCCGGATTTCTCCGGGAGTGGGTTTTGCACCTCCGACTCGAAATCACCTATGAAAAGAATGGGAGTTTTGGTATGCGAAAATAGGGGTGAATCGGGCCGGATGAAGGGGAAGAAAAATGCCCCTATATGGGGCGTGGGTTATTAATCCTCTGAGAAGAACTTACACATCCATTCTTCAGTCATAACACAAGATCCATGGGTACTTATATCCTTACAATTTATTTCTCTAATCTCCTCGTCATCTACATACACACAGATACCAGACGTCTTGTCTTTTCTAGCACATCTTAGACAGATGCATCCATCACACTCTTTATATGGGAATATTTCACCGTCATCTATGGTGATAGTAGTATGAGTTCTGTCTAAATTAGTCATTTCTAATTCATCCAATGCGGCCTCTAGAGAAATATCACACCCATCTCCACTGTCATATCCATCTATGGATAGCTCATTGAGTGAGTCTAAATATCCATCTAACATATCATACTTATTATATACATTCAGTTCACTTATTAAAGCATGTAACACTAACTCTAGCTTCTTTTCACGTGTCATCTCACACCTCCTAGTATCCAGTTTCTTCCTTCTCCTTCATCATAGCACATAAGGCTTCTGTAAACTTCCCATCACACTCTGGACAAAACTCCTCTACCGGGTCTCCTTTATATGTAGGAGATGAAAATGATTCACCACAAGCCGCACATGTAACTTCTAGATACAACATTATACATACCTCCTATTTCCTATATTACTTAGTAACTCTCTGCTTATAGCCACTCTAATAGCCTCACTTAGCATTTCAGCACCTTGCCATATAGTATTCAAGCGAGTGTTCTGAAGTACTAAATACTTCAGATACCCTCCCGAATTAACCACATAAGTGATAGATAAATCTCCCACATTAGTCAAATCCTTACCTACGCCTGCTCCGGGTGATAGACTACCCTTTATAATACTAAATCTACCAATGTTATCCGGCTTGCCTAAGCAGGCATCTATGGCTACAACAAAATTACCTTCTGATATCTCTGATATACGGTTATCTAGGTTAGTACCGTGTGCTGGGTACTCTATAGTACCTATTACATTGTTCATACCCTTCTGTTGTAGAAATGTACCTACCATAGGGCCAAATGAGTCGCCTGTACTCCTATCGGTACCAATACACAAGAAAGTAACTGGTCTGTTAGCTGGAATATGCTTTCTTAGAGTGGACATTAGCTGTTCTTGCGCCAGTGTGTCCATTATATGAATATCCAGCAGTCTAATACCAGGGTTCTTATCACTAGCTACTGCTTTGGGCTTCTCACTAGGACGCTCCTTAGTGGGCTTGGGTAACTTATTGCCTTTTACTACAGTTTTACTCATTACACATACCTCCTATTTTAACTCACCCTTCAACCTAGCACACTAGACTGAAGGCTAAGTGGGCCAATACCGGCCCGATAGCCTAATCTTCAAACTCTAATTTATCTGCACCTACTGTAGGTAATACTTCTTTCATATCAAATGGCTCAGTCTCGGGGTCATATTCATCAAACCCCTCTAATAAGAACTCATCCCACTGTCTCATACCCTCTGCTGCTGGCACTGAGTCGAATATGGCATCGTCTCCTACTTCTATTAGTATAACATCAATGACACTACTAAAGCCATCATTAATACTAGTTTGGGTACTTAGTGGCTTAAATCGGTCATACATGTCACTGTACTCCCCGTAGCCCCAAGCATCTACTACTAAACAAGCTTTATTAAATATTGTGAGTATAGTATCTTGTACCTTATCTTTAGGCACCTCTATTAGAAGATGTAAATCTTCCCCGTTATTATCCTCTACCCAGACATCTAAATATTTCATTACACCTACCTCCTATTTTAACTCACCTCTAAATACACCCACTGAATGTACTTAGAGGTAAGGGTGGCCTAAGCCACCACTCATTCTACTCCCCATTAGCTAGAGCCTTCACTACCTCATCAAGTATTCTTACTATAGCAGAGTCATGGTCATCTACCTTACAATTAAACTCACCCTGGTATAAATACTGGGCATCTGTATGTCCACCAAACCCACTATTATGCAGGTCTGCTATCCAGTCACTCTCACCACCTTGGTACTCATTAGCGTCCCTAACAGCCTGCTCCTCACTGTCAGCCTCAGCTACCCTCTCGACATCATAGGATATACTAACCAAGGATATCTTACCTGGGTGTATAGGGTTCTCTGGTATGTCCTCGCTAGCATATGCAGTATTATCGATATCACCTTCTATCATGCACACCTCAGCACGTACGGTATTCTCATCAATGAAGGTGTATACACAACCGATAGGTGGCTCCCATCTACCTAAGGACAGAGTGCCAAAACCACCACAACCCTGCCAGTCCCCATCAGTACCCCACTCGGATACACTAAATGTAGTCCAGTCCTCACGCTTAGGTGTGAATAGCTGTCTCTTACTCTTCATTCCACATACCCCCTAATATTTTGTTGTGGCTCACTGACCGCCTTACTGTAGGTAGAGGTGTCCCCCACCTGAAAACATTATACCACGACTGGGTCGAGAAATCAACCCCGAATCCAAGGTTAGGTTACTCTAGGGTGCCTAGGGGTACTACCCTACCCTCGTAGTGTACCCCGTCTAGCGACCCTATCTAGGCTGGGCCTTCATCTTAGGGGTAGTCGGAGGTAAAATCGTACCCACCAACTATCCCCACCACCAAGCCTAGGTTATTCAGCAAGTGTTAATTTGTATACATCTGCATTCTTATATTTAAGATATCGTACATTAATGACCACACAATCCTTATGGGAAGCATAACACTGTTCATGTGCAGGATTATAGCACCCTTGGTCTAGGAATTCGCTATTATAGAATATACTAGTTAGCTTAGCATCTAACTCATGTACTATATCTAACTGCTCATCGGTAAGTTCCTCTTGTGGCTCAGGAGTTACTACTATGAATGTGTTAAGTGAAGTACATTGTACGGTTATAAGGTTTAGAGGATTGTCCTCGTACTCCTCTAATACTTTGATAACTGACTCCTGGGGTATATTATTACCTATAACATAAACATGTAATCTACCTGACATTACACATACCTCCTTTATTTACCAACTAAACACAACAGTACCTACCTCATTAGGGTTATCTACTTCTATCTCACTAGCATACTTATCAGCCTCTAGTGCTCTGTATTTACGGTCTAATAGATAGGAATAGTACCAATCCGGCATTTCATCCTCTGATTCACTATCCCCTAACACCATAACATTTTGACTTATATCTTGGTATAACACTGTTTTAAATCCTTGGTTACCGAGATGTAATAGGGCTTCTACAGTATCAAATTCATTATTTTCTGGGGATACATACAAATGTAACTTACTCAACATACACATACCTCCATATATTTATTAGTGGTTACCCACTCACTAGCTTAGCACTCAATCTAAGCTAGTGACTAGGCAGGGGCTATGCCCCTCATACCTAATATTTGTGCACTATCTCACACATGGGGTACATATGAGATCTGAGACATCCTCTTGCCAGTACTTTTTAGGAGTATTCTGGGCCCTTATTATAGCTTTATTTCCATTCTGAGCATACACCTGTACAGTGTGAGTGGTAGTATAGCTCACCTGATAACTATGAAGTTCTACTAAATCTTTTAGTATTATATCAGTCTCACAGTTATGACACCACACAGTATCCTCTGCACCGTCCACTAAAGGGAAGCTAGACAGTGGTGCAACATGGTTACAATATGGACACATTCTCTTACTCATTCACATACCTCCTAGTATTTTATGCCTTACTCTCAATCTAGACTCATCTAGACTTAGAGTAGGGCATAAGCCCTACTGTCCCTCTCCGGGGTCTACCTGTTCCCACTCACTACGCTCAGATTCCCACCTACATAGGGGGCATTCTATACTATCACCAGGGTCAGCATTATCCATAGTCCACTCATCAGGTAGTCCCTGTCCATCATAGCTTCTACCTAATTCCTCTAGGGCACGTTTCTTAGTATACTCTGTCAATACTTTATTATTACTTACTGCTCCACAATCTGGGCACTTATAACTAGTCATATTACATACCTCCTATATATTAGTCCCCCGACCTGACTTTATTATACCACGCCTGCATCCACAAGTCAACCCGGAATGGCAGATTAGCTATTTCTAGAAGCGGTAGGGGTACTAAACTACTCACTACCTCTACCGCCCGTACCGGGCCTAGCTAGGACGTCACTTCATATGAGTAAGGAGGCACTCGTTTACCACTAAGTACCCCCACCACCAACCCTAGGCATATTCTTTCTCTACTAGAATATCTACAATCTCCTGAGCATAATTCTTACGTACCCAGTCTTCCATAACTGCATTACTCATATCATGGTCTCCGCCTAAACTCCCGATGTCCTCATATGAGATAGTGAACAACACTTCATCTCTACAGTCATACACATACCACATATTGTGCATCGGACTATCAGCTACAGTAATACCACCTAGCTCATCAATAGTCTCTTGCATCTCATCCATTAGATATATGCCTTCTCCACACATGTTACATACCTCCTAATTATCTATTACTGCTTCATCATAATAATGAGCAGTTACAACACCAACTCGTAATACCGTATACCCCTCCTGTTCTAGCCATTCTAAAGCACCTATAGTATAACCCTGATACAAATCTACAGGTCTCTTGTCTAATAACTGTGCTACTTGTCCTGAGGTTAGTCCTATTGCTATACCTTGTACTGTAGGATGAGTAGACTCCGGATCTTCGTATTCCTGTACTATTACATATTGTTGTTCCACGCACATACCTCCATTATATTATTTTAACTCACCTCTAAATACACCCTCAAGGTGGTGTACTTAGAGGTAAGGCCCGATACGGGCCGGGTACCTATGTTAACTTATGTTTAATCTCCTGTACTGCCTCCCAAGCCGATAGCTTACCAGTATCCATCTTGAATAATATGGACTTAATACTGCGTATCATATCGATAGCTGTCACATCCTCTGGTAATCTTCGCCCCTTAGGGAAGTCCTTAGTTAGCACGCACTCAACACACACGTCCGGTATCTTATAATAAGCACAATCTACCCTACACTCGGGCCTATGCTTACCAGCACAATACTCACATTCAGTCATATCTGTAGAGTTATCACAATGATCACAGGCACCACTATTCACTGCTGCCTTAAATTGTAAAGCTACCTTTCTCCTATTCTCGGCATACAACTTCTCAGTAGCTACCGCCATTTCATATGCACTACTCATATACATACCTCCTATTTATTATATCCGAGGATGCCCCTCGCCTAACCACTCTACAGAGTAGTTAGGCCAGAGGCCGTGGGTATATCATGCGATATACCCAGCCTCACGCAAACTCATTATCACTCTCATGCGTAGAATACGCTCATCATCGGTAGGCTTATACTCTACCTCGGCCTCACTAGCCATTTGTATAAGTACCTCTAAGCTATAGTCCGCATACTTAGCTTTGGACTTAGCCTTGGGCTTAGGGAAGTGTAACTCATTGATTGCCATAGCTACTCTCATCCTAAGTATTGGTGCATTGTCACTGTCCTTCCATGTTAGCCCCTCATGGGTAGCCCAAGCTATTAGGTCAGCATCACTCATTTTCTTGATAGCCTTCTTAAGGAGTTTCTGCTCACTGAAGCTACCTACTGCCGGATACCCAGTATCACTCACTGGTGCGGGTTTAGCCTTATTTTTATTCTTAGTCTTAGTCTTATCTGCCTTAGGGCTAGTCTCTAACCCCTCAATATACACCCCATCTGCATCATGGATACCTGCTATGATACTATCCTCTGTTACATCTACACCTATTGCCTGGCCTAGTAGCTTGGCAGTATCAAATTTCATAACCTCGCCCGCTATCTCTACACAGAACTTTTTATCCATTATACATACCTCCATATATTATATTTTGGGACTCTGCCCGTCTACCTAGGCTACTGGGAGTAGGTCACTCCCTCTCACCTGAGATTATTATACCACGGCTGGGAAAAAATGTCAACCCGAAATCTGTGGGTACGATACCCTGACCGGGGTAGGGGTACTAGGGATATGATGTATCCTACACGGGCCGGGTACCGGCCCTACCTAGGACGTCGCTTCATCTTAGGAGGAGTACTCGGAGGTATGTACTTTCCCTCCAAGTATCCCCACCACCAACCCTAGGTCTATTTATTAAAAGCTGGATATGCACTAGTATCCTCCACTAACTCATATCTAAACTCGTCGAATGCTAGATCATACCATTGGGTAGGCCATATACCATACTCCTGTATATCATCCTCGTTGATCATTAATATAGCTACCAAGTGGTCCTTACCATCTGGGGATAATTCCACTGGTATGATGATATTACCCTCATGGAGTTCAAATGGCTCATTAGTGGCCTGTACTACTCGATACATCTTATTCAGTTCTAATTCACTGCCAGTAATACTCATATTCACATACCTCCATGTATTTACTAGTGGTTACCCACTCACCAACTTAGACTCATCTAAGCTGGTGACTAGGTGGGGCCGTAGCCCCAGTAGTCTAGAACAAGTTATACATATACTCGGCAGTTGGCAAGCTAGCTAACTCCATAAGCCACTCTACTATTTCCTCACGTCCAGCATCTTGATAGTCTGGACCGCCACCTGTAATATCCTCGATACCACCATTGTTACAGAAGGCAAACTGGCCATCCTTATCATAAACATAGGCATCATTACCGAAGTATGATAGCTCACCACGCCCAGTATCAATAGGCAGTGACATTCTTAACATATGGGTAGGGGTTATATCTTCATATTCCACAGCATTCTGAATATCCTCATCAGTCCAGTCATATCTGTCTTTACAGTACTGATGGTACTCATTCACAGGTACCAGCACATAATCCTGTATACCATGATATGTCCAATTAGGCTGTAAGACTGGCTCATCGCTCCAGTTACTCTTAGTCAGGTCACTAGCCCACTCAGTGACTTCTGTAATAATAGTGTCTAGTTTACTCATATTCACATACCTCCGTATAGTTTATTAGTGGCTACCCACTCTAAGACCCACACAGATGAGTCTTAGACTAGGGTGGGGCCGTAGCCCCACGTTATTAGGATACCAGGATACCTCTGAGTATGTCGGCGACTAGGCTATCAAAGTTACTATCTGAGTTATCTCCGTATTGATAGAAAGCTGTATCACTCCATGAGTACCCAGCGTCATTCACCATCTGTATAGTTATATCACCGTCATAATCATCCGTATCTGCAGTCATAACCACTGCCACCTGTGTAGCCTCCTCCATACCATCATAATTATGGAGTAAGCGAGTTTTATCATCCGGGTGTAGTGGATGTACCTCTACCCGTACTACTGGATATTCTGGCATACCTTCCTCCATAGCCTCTCTAGCTATACCTACCCAGTTCTCCTCGTACCTATATTCAGGGTTAACTACTGATGTTACCTTACTCATATTTACATACCTCCATGTATTATATTGTGGCTCACTGGCCATCTACCTAGGTGGAGTGTACCTCACCTCCAACCTGAGATTATTATACCACGGACTGACTCATATGTCAACCCGGATTGCCGGGGTATCCTACCCATCTCCGGTAGTGGTACTACCCATACTGGGTAGGGTACTCGACTCGGGTAGACGGGTTACCTAGCCGGCGGCTTCATCTTAGGAGGAGGGAATATACGTCACCACCATATCCCCCTCCACCAAACCTAGGGTTATTTTATTATATCTCTAAGATTTCTTATAATTCTAGCTTTAATACTACTATAACCCTCGGATTTCTTTTTACCTCTACTTCTAGTGCCATTAAGTACTTGGCTAACTCGTTGACCGGAGATATTCATTCGCCTACCTATTTCTCTCAGTGATACTCCTGCTACACACAGCTTAACAATCTCTACTTCACGTTCATTCCTACATACTTCACACCAGTTAGGATACCTCTGAGTAAGCTGCCTATACACCTCAGAGTTATTGGCTTTTATCATATCACATACCTCCTTGAATAATATGCTAGGGTAAGGCAGGGTGTTAACCCTGCTCATCTTCATTGAGTTCCCTAGCATACATATTTACATACATTGGAGTATCTGGGAATCGTTCTTTATTCTCTGGGTTATTCATCCATTCCTGTACCTGTCTGGGGAGTCACACTCTATTTCTATTGTGTACTCTTTGACCATAGTTATTTGGTACTTTGTCATTACACATACCTCCATTATATTATTATGCCTTACTCTAAACCTAACCACTTAGACTTAGAGTAGGGCATAAGCCCTAACTCTCTAATAAGGACGACAACCACTTTCTTTTAGTATTGCATAGTCTACATAATTTGAATACATACAAGGATCTGCCATTTCACTTTCTGCACAGTGCTTAGATGTAGTACCGTCAATAAAGGGGCATTCAGAGGCACACCCTAACTTAGTACACATTTCCTTCTGTAATAATTCCTTCATAGCTTCCTTAGTCATTATACATACCTCCACATATTTATGTGTGGTTTTACCCACCCACCAAGGCAGTAGTGCCTAGCCTGCCCTCGTGGGTAGGTACGTGTTCTGTTGTCAAAGAACGGTAGTCGTGAGCTGTTCTCCCTCGACCTGAGAAAATTATACCTCGAACCAGCGAAAAAGTCAACCCTCTCCGCCTACCTCGGGTATACCAACCCGAGGTAGGGGTACCTACTGTCGGCCCGTACCGGGCCTAGCTAGGAGGGCACTTCATATAAGCTAGGAGGGAGTCGCTATACCACCAGTAACCCCCTCCACCAACCCTAGGGATTATTCACTTATTGGTTTAACATTTGACTTTAATACCTTGATATACTCAAAACCAAACTCATCCACATTAATATTACCACGTAGGAATTTAGCAAGGAGTTCCTGTAGGTCACCTGCAACCTCTTCATAACCAGACTGGAATAATACCTCTGTTGTAACATCAACAAAGTTCTCAATAGTGAATTGCTCATTAGATTCTTTGTACATATCATATACCTCCTCATAATTTATGCCTTACTCTAAACTCACCCTAGTAAGCTTAGAGTAGGGCATAAGCCCTACTAGTCCGGCAGTATTCCTCCTATTTCTATAGTGGGACATTTACCTTCTTCCTTCTTAACTGAGATCACGCTAACTACCTCTCCACCATCATAACGTTGTTTATAGTACGAGTAACCACCAGGTACATTAGTATTATTCATCTCAATATACCAGCCACTGTCCTCATAGTGTTCAGCCGATAGTACTGTACCAGTAACGGTGATGCCTTGAGCCTTGATAGTTACAGTGTCACCCTTGTTGATAGTACCTACAGTATTCACATAACTCTTACTCATTACACATACCTCCGTATAGTTATTTGGTGATGTACACCTGCTAATCCAGCACACTGGACTAGAAGGTAAACACCCCCGTAAGGGTGGGTATTGGCTAGCTAGCCAGATACCCTGCCTCCTTAAGAGCCATGATAACACGCATCCTGAGTATGCGCTGGTCATCTGTAGGTTTGTATTCTAGTTCGGCCTCACTAGCCATCTGTATTAAAGTCTCCATAGGGTAGTCGGCGTATTTGGCCTTGGATTTAGGTGCTGCCTTAGGGAAGTGTAACTCATTGATTGCCATTGCTACTCGCATTCTGAGTATAGCTGCGTGGTCATTGTGTTTCCAGGTGAGTCCCTCAGCAGCAGCCCAAGCTATTAGGTCAGCATCACTCATTTTCTTGATAGCCTTCTTGAGCAATTTCTGTTCACTGAAGGAGCCTACCGCAGGGTAACCAGGGGTGGTGCTTACGGGTGCGGGTGTGGGTTTATTCTTACCCTTATTCTTAGGTTTATCCACCTTCGGCTTATCAGCAGGTGCAGATTCCTCGATATACACACCCTCCTCATCCCAGAGGCCATTCCGTATGTCCTTCTCGATGATATCCAGCCCTAGTAACTCACCTAGAGCTTCAGCAGTATCCATCTTCATAACCTCACCAGCGATACTCACACAGAACTTTTTACCCATTATACATACCTCCATATATTATATGTGTGGGTGCCCTACCCACCCACCAATCTACAGAGTAGACTCGTGGTTGGGTACGAACGGGAGGTATTCTGTTGTCAAAGAACGGTAGGTGTGGGGTGTCCCCCTCGACCTGAGATTATTATACCACGGACACACCTAGATGTCAACCCCGACTCCGGGTGTATGGTACCCGTACCGCTACGGGTAGGCGGGTATACGCCCTACCTAGCACAGGCCTACCTATTTTAGCGAGGAGGATATTGCTTACCACCATATCCCCCTCCACCAAACCTAGGATTATACACTACTTATTACACACCTTCATTACCAAGAACCATTTAGTTACTACTACTGCCTTACCTACCCATGGACCGATACGAAACATATCTCCATGTATAGGCATCCACTGTATACCCTTAGTACTGAAGAACTTGATATTCACATACACGCCCCCTGATATGTGTAGTCGCCCATATTCGGTTATCAAAGACCTGTGGCCTTGGTGGTGTTCCCCCTCGACCTAAGATTATTATACCACGGCGGTACGCCGAAGTCAACCCGATATACGGGGGTAGGGTATACGGCTGGGGTACCGGTACCGATAGGGTAGCTGGGGTAGGTAGGCGGCGGCTTCCTATTAGCGAGGAGGCTCTTCCTATCTAACTACGCTTCACCACCATATCCCCCTCCACCAAACCTAGGCTAATTACTTTTTCTTTATCTATTTCTTCTATAAATTCTTCAAGTTCTTCAATTCTAAGCCATGTCCAACCCCCTTCCTCTTCTTCATAAGTATCTCTAAGTTCTTTTACTAGTACTTTTAATCTTTCTACTATTTCTTCTTTGGTCATTATAGAATCTCCTCGTTTCTTTTATTTTCTCTTTTTCTTGGTTGAAAGTCAACCTCATGACATCTAATACAATTTTTAGAATTGAATATAATTGAGTAACTATCTTGATCTATTGACTTTAACTATGAGTCCTAACCTTTAGTTAGGGAGAAAAATTTGATTTTTTCGACTTTTTTGTACAAAATTAAAGAAGAATCACAAGGAGGTATGTAAAATGAATCATTGTACTCTTTCTTCATCTGTTTTTTCTGATAAAACTGATGATATGGAACAACTCTTAGACTTTGTAGCAACTGCCGAAGCTACAATGGTAGAAATGAATAAGAGAATAACAGCTCTAGAACTAGAGGTTCAACGTCTTAAAAGTGACCCTGAGACGGTAGCAGCTAGAAGTAAGTTAAAAGAGTTATTTATCTCAGCAGTTAAATCCGAATATGAAGTTGCTAGAGCTTCTAAGGTAAGTTCTGTAGTGGAACCTACCAGTGAGGTAGAACCTAAAATACCTAAAAGAAAAATAAATAAACCTGTTCCTACTATTGATTCTTTATTAGAGAAGTCCCCTGTTCCTATTATTAAACTATCTTCGTATGATGTCTTTGTTCAGTTTCCTAAGAATGGTCAGTTGATTAGGGTAACTGGTCAGTGTGGTACGGGTCATGTTCTCCCTACTAAAGAAGAGTTGTTTAGTATCTTTCAGTACTTGTTAGATGCTGGTATGAGACCTATTGCTGAAGATATTAAGTTGTATTTTCCTTTACTTCATACTTCGATTTATAGAAAGACTAATAAAAGATGGAAGAATAAGTCAGAATTCGATAAAGAGTTTCATGTTTGGCAGTTGACCCAGAAGTAAAATAATCCCCTCTATTATATAGTAGAGGGGATTTTGTTTGTTATTGATCTATTATTTTAGCTTTTAGTTCTCTTACCTGCTCTTCTAGGGCCATAATTTCTTTATAATGAGGTATATCTTTTTTGTACCAGTTAATAGTGGTATCATTGCCGGATATTGTTGCCTTTAGTTCCTCAATCTTGTACTCAATAGAGAAAGCTTGTTCATAAGCTGTGTAATGCTGTCCTGGTTCTAACCTTACCAGACAATTTATATCTAAATCTATAATATCTGCTTCTTTTATTTCAATGCTGCTTGTTCTACTGGAGTTTAGTACTATTTTTTCTACAGTTTCCCTGTGACCAGGTCTATTAGCTAAGTATATGTTTAATTCTACCATTAATAGAACCTCCTACCTCTTTAATATCTTCTACCCATTTTTCATCTACCCATTTCCCCTCTACCCAATTTGGTTTAGAGTATAACAGGTATTCTGTTTTACCCTTAACTGTTCTTACGTCCATTATTTGATACCATACATCACCTAATCGTGCTAGCTTACCAATGTTCTTATGCTTCTCATTCCAGGGCTTAAAGTTTTGTATCATATTCAATAAGATCTTAGATGAAGTCATCTCATCACCATTGAAGGTAATAGCCCTGTCGTCAATAGAGACTATAGCCGGTGGTTTCTCTGCTGTTACATCATCCACTTCAATGCTATGAAACTCTAGATAGTCCTTAATAGCTTGAATCCCACCCTCTTGGAAGCACCTAGTTGATACTACTACAACCCTGTAATGTTGTCTTATTTCTTGTATTATTGCCTTAATGTTAGGAACTGGTAAATCTGGTATAACTGTTGCACCTTTCCATCCACTCTTATAAGAGTGTATAACTCCGTCGAAGTCAAAGATTACGGTAGGTTTCATGTTATTTGTCTCCTTCAGTTATAAATTTATATATTTCTTGAAGTAACTGTTTATTTTCGTTCATCCAATCTTCCTCTTCCTTGCAAGATGGTATTTCACAGGGAGATATACCAAATTTAGTCTTTATTTCATCCAGTTGTTTACTAGTTAAACTACAGTCTCCAGGTAAAGAGTAGCCACTTAGGCTTTCATATCTACATAATCCACTATGACACATTGTTATAACCATAGATTATACTAAAAAAGGCTAATAACTCTACTATCAACATCAAGATGAGGTATTTATAACCACCATCTTTCTTATCTCGTTCCCCTGCCCACTTACTTACAAGACCCCCAGTGAAGCATACATAACTGAACAGATAAAGGTACGTTAATGCTTTCATATCTTTGCTGTCCTCCTTGATATAAGATAGAGTTGTATATAATCAATAGGTATCCTACCCTCATAAATCATCTGATTACTAAAGTAGACATATTTTTCCATAGATGGTTCTGGCTTACTTAGAGCTTCCTGTAATGTATACTCGTCATCTAGAGAATGTTTATATTCTGAGGTAGGGTATATAAGACAACCATGAAGTTCTGTTCCATCAGTTAGGAATAAGGATACCTCTAACCGACTTTCCGGTGGTTTACCTTCCCTACAAGGTTTACATTTTAGTATCTTGGGGTGATAGTCCCCATGGATCACTCTCCTTCCATATCTAGAGCATATATGATGTTCCTTAGAGTGTCCTTGTTCTCCTTCTGTGGGACTTAATGCTGGGCAGTTATCTGGGCAGAACATATCAGATAAGTCAGACAATACTCTAATCTCTAATTGTTCATAAGGAGACTTGGTGTTTAATACAGCACAAATACCGCAATAATACCTATCATCTTGCTGATATCTAACAGAGTCATAGCTTTCACATACTGAGCATTTGTATCTATTTAACTTCCAGTCAGGTATTACTTGCATTTACTTCCACTCTCCATTCTCTCTAGTCTATCATAATAATCTGTCAATTCATTTAAATGAGCTAATGCAATCTTACCTGTTAATACTAAATCATCATTTGTTACATTAGTTAAAGGATTTATTGTTCCATGCTCTAGCTCAACTTGCATCCCTCTTCTAAACTGATCGACATTATATTTGTCCCACTTGATACCCAATGCTTCTCCTGTTGCTTTAGCTTCTTGCATAGTAATGATTTTACCTGCTGGAATGTACAAGTTCTTGCCCATCTAACAAACCTCCTTGTAATTTGTGTAGCAATACATAGTGCTGCTCATCTGGTATTGCCAATTTAGGGTAGTATGCCTTGACTTCGTATATTTTTTGATGATATTTGATTGGGTATTTATTGAGTAACCATCTTGGTGCCCAACGCTCTTTTATAGCCTCAATCCAATTCTCCGGATATTTGACTGTGAATGCGTCTAGTCTCTGGCTAGCTATTGAGCACTCAGCTGTTATAATTAAATCTCTACTTAAACGATCTAAATAAGCACCCACCTTGACTTTATGAGGGAGATATCGTGTGTTTATGATGTGTTTAGTGCACATCTTTGTTACCTCAAGCTTAATGGTTTCTATCTGGTGATCTAGGTTTAAATGCTCCATTACTTATTCTCCTTATTCTTGAATGGGCTATTTATCCATCCCTTATTAGGACCTTGTGTCATTCCCCTGACTTTTTAGGGTATGTGAGTTCACGCTTAGACTGAAAATAGGCATCATGTGAACCTTTAGGGGAACTACAAATTAATCCACCATTTTTGCCTTTAATCATTCACTTATCCTCCTTTATTGTGTACCCAAATGGCACATTACCTGCTGCTATAGACTTCCAGTGGGCAAGCACATCTGGGTGTGTAAGACTTTTGGGTTGTTCTTGTTTTAACCAGTTTACCGCTTCCTGCTGTATTAATTGCCAGATCTCTTTGGTTATAGTTGTGAATTTATAGTCATATTGAGGAAATAGCATGTGGTCATAATCAATTATGTTTACTCCAGCTTTATTACCCTGCTTACCAAAGGCTAATATAAATTCCATCATTATATCCCCACCGGAAATGTTATCCAATCCTCCATTGAAAGAACCGCTTATTGCAGCTATTGTGGCTATTGCCCCTGCTACTGCAGTTTTGCAAGCTGTGTCATAGCATGGGTGCTTCTGATTAATCTGATGAAGGTGTACAAGGAAGAGCGGGAGTGTTTCTGTTGTAGTCTCATATTTAGCCTTCTTATACAGTTCATGCCAGTCGTCTTTAGTCATTAGATGCACTCCTTTCATTGTTGATACTCTTTTTTAACCGTTCAAAGGCTTCCTTTATTTCATGGTACTGACTATTAGAACCTTGATTAGCCTGTACAAAGGTCTTAGCTGCTTCCACTATCTCATGGTATTTTAAGGTCATTTCAGCGGCAATACTATAAGCACGTTCAGCAAATTCAGACATATTATAGTGATCATAGCCTTCCTCCAGCATTTCATGGAACTTATTCAGATCCTCTTTTACTCTGTCTATACTAGACATACTGTTTATCCTCCTTTTCTTCATGCTAACAGATGTTTCTTTATAACACGCTTCAAATAGTATTTCATTGTCTTCCCTGCAGTAATGACAGCCACCATCCATTCCATTAGCATTACCAAAGCCTTCACACACGTTTCCTAGTATTGAATCTGATGGTCTGCTTACTAATAGTCCTTCTGAGCAAGTCCTCTTAATACCATGCTTAAATTGAACCTCATAAGCATTGGTATATTGATTACTAACGTCTTGTACTATCTTACCAGGTCCATAAGATAAATGAGTTACCAAGTCATCTACTTTAAAGATCTTTTCTTTAGGGTACCCCATATTTTGACCCCCACCCCCCCATTTTTTACTAGTAAAATAAGTCGACCCCTCACCCCTTGTAAGAAGATTTTCTATAAAAAGGTGTCTCGAAATATCCGGAGAATATTCTGATTAGCACTTATTATGGCACTCGCCAACTTACCTAAACTGTTCAATACGAACATAACAGGTAAAACGGCGAAAGATACCTTATTATTTATGTTAAGTTACATACGCACAATATCGGCGATTCCATAATTACTACAAGTATTCATAATTACTATAATTACATTTTTATATTCTTACTTCTAGTCCCAACTTAGTTACTCTACACATTCTACTCTTTCCTTCTGTATTTACATCTACTAAGCCTAAAACATATAACTCAAGTACCCCCTTATCTAAGGTAGATCTTTTTATGTTAGAGTGTAAAGATAAGTCCTCTTTGTTAAAAGAGATATCTTTATTGTTTTTTAGTGTATCTAATATCTTTAAAGCCTCCTCACTCAATCTACTTGTTGCTTGGTATAAATATTCCATAAGTGTATTATTCATATATAAAATCCCCTCTCCGATTGATTTTGAATTAATTAACCAACAAACGAAAATTC
>Ga0209728_1000962_pt1 | contig 19523 bp, 25 predicted proteins | sample RifGroD1_FD_183997 | JGI IMG/M metagenome (GOLD analysis project Ga0209728, IMG submission 183997) | Groundwater microbial communities from Rifle, Colorado, USA - Groundwater D1 (SPAdes) (version 2) | ecosystem: Environmental > Aquatic > Deep subsurface > Groundwater | place: Rifle, Colorado... | reverse complement strand
TAAATATTCTTTAAATTATATTGTAATTTAATTATTTCTATATTCAGTTGTAAATATGTAGGTGGCAGATAGTTAACAGATTGCTCTCTGTTTATCTGCCTAGACTATACAAAATTGCCCTTTGTATAGTCTTGACGTAACTATATCATAAGAAAGGGGCAAATGCAAGTGCAAAATAATAATATAATTATGGAAGAGGTGTTGGAAGTGGATGAAAATGAAGTAAAAGAGGTCCTTGACGTATTGGATTCACACAAACAAATTTTAGACATACATGAGAAAAAAATTGTTAATCACGATGATAAGATTCATGGTCTTGAAGCGAAAAATTACGGTTATGATGAAAGATTTAATAGCGTGGACATACAATTTGACTCAATAAAAACTACATTAGTACGTTTTGAAAGCAATTATTTACAATCTGCTAGTTCTATGACTAATTTGATGACGCAAATATTTCTTAATACTAATAATAACAATACAGAAATAATTAAAACAAAGGATACTAATGAAACAGAGGTAATGAAAATTCGTTTAGGAAATCGTGCAAATATTACACTCAAAATTCTTGCTATTATTGGTGGCGTAATTAGTACAATTACAATCGGCTATTTTGCCCTTAAGGGAGTTTCTATTCCTAAATTGATGTAATTACATAATAAATAAATAAATATGGTTTCTTATTAAGGTTCGAAACTTAATAAGTGTAATTAAAGAGGGTAACGCCACTAACGTTGCTCTCTTTCCCATTAAATCTCTAATTAGTGGAAGGAGAATGAAAATAAATGTTAATAACTAAAACTGTAACAATGAAATGGAATTCACAAAATAAAAAATGGTATGAAAGCAAAGGGTATATTTATACCAAATGGTTAGGTGAATTTGAAGTAAAAGTTGAGGATTTACCAAATGGTTCACATACATTGGTTAATGTTCAATGTGATGGTTGCGGAGAATTATTAAAAGATATGAAATGGCAAAATTATTTAAAACATGTACACGAAGATGGGAAATATTATTGTAGAATTTGTGCTATAGTTTTATTTAGCGGAAGCAAACAAAGAATAACTAAATTATTAAAAAGCATATCATTTTATCAATGGTGCTACAACAATTTGTCTAAAGAATTAGCTGATTATATATTAGAAAGGTGGGACTATGAGTTAAATATTGATAAAAATGGTAAATCTATTAGTCCAAAGGATGTATCTTATGCTTCTAGTGGTTTTAATCACAAAGGATATTGGTTTAAGTGTTTAGATCACCTTGAACATGGATCAGAGTTAAAAAGCATTAGTAATTATACAAAAGGACAAAAAGGAAGTTTAAATTGCGATATGTGTAATACCATTTCAATAACCCATTCTGAATTAATAAAATACCTTGCAAATAAAGAAGACGCATATAAACATTCTATGGGTTCACATGAAAATATTTTAATGAAATGTCCCGATTGTGGACATGAAAAAAGAATGAGAATACCTAATTTAATAGTAGACGGTTTTAGTTGTAATCGTTGCGGAGATGGGATAAGTTTCCCCGAAAAGGTAGTATTTAATATGTTCCAACAACTGTTAGATAAAAACTTTATAACACAATTGTCAAAAACAACATTTGAATGGTGTAAAAAATATAGATACGATTTTTACATAGAAAAATTAAAGGGAATTATTTGTGAGTGTCACGGATTGCAACATTACGAAGAGATAAGAGGAAAATGGGGAAGCTTAAAGGAAATTAAAGAAAATGATTTTGATAAAGAGTGGTTAGCTAGAGAAAATGGCATCGAAAACTATATAATAATCGATTGCAGAAAATCAGAATTAAAATGGATTAAAAATAATATAATGAATAGTAAATTACCTAAGTTATTAGGATTTAAAGAAAAAGATGTAGATTGGGTAAAGTGTGTAGAATATGCTTGTACTAGTTTAGTTAGAGTAGCATGTGATTTATGGAAGGGTGGTATAAACGATACCTTAGAAATATCGAAAATAATAAAAGTTAGCAGGGTGACAGCCGTTAAATATCTTAAACAGGGTTTTGAATTAGGATGGTGTGATTATTATAATCCGAATAAACAAAAGGTAATTTGTTTAACTACTAACGAGATATTCAACTCTCATGTTGAAGCAAGCATAAAATATAATTTAGCTGGTGGTAGTTGTATTACAGCGTGTTGCAAACATAAAAGAAATTATACAGGTAAGCACCCAATCACAAAAGAGAAATTAGTCTGGCAATATTATTCAGAATATCTACAACTTCAAGAACTTAAAACCTCTACCCCAGAAGAATTGTCTATAAAAGATAATTCTTTTTCTATTACTTTAAAATAATAATAAATAAAAATTAAGGAGAATGATAAAATATGGATCAACAAATTCAAACTTTTTTGCTCAATGCTCTTCTCACAATAATTACAACTGGTTTCCCTATTGTAATCACTTATTTAGTAAAATTAATAATCCAACATACCAATGCCAAACAATTAAATACAGCAAACATTATCGCTAAAAATGCCGTGCTTTTTACAAAACAAATTACAAGTGATTTAAAAATTGATAATAGTGTAAAATTAAATTCTGCTTTAAATTCAGCTTCGCAGTTAGGGAAAAAATATGGAATAAATTTAGAAGATTCGCAGTGGAGATCATTACTTGAAGCTAGTTTATTAGAGATTAAAAAGGGTTTAAATGAAGTTAAGGATGCTTCTAGTATAATTCTACCATTGAATGATTTGCCAAGCTTAGAAGGACAAAATTTAGCTAATAATGAGGTTGTAGAATCGTCTGAAAGTATTGCCACAGTAGAATTACAGAGCAATATAATAAATATTCAAGAAACACAAAAATTAGCATTACCAGAAAACATGTTGTCTCCATTGTACGCAAGTATTCTAGAAAAATCAAATGAAAAAGCAAAACTAGCAGTAGAACAAGTTATTACAGATATTACAAAATCTATTGCGGTTGAAGGAGAGAAATAATAATTATGAAAATATTGAGAAACATTATTAACAAATTAGATAAATTATACACAAATATTTGTATAGAAATTTATTTTAGTTGCAGAAAGATTCTATTAAAACTTGACTTGATAGAGTATTAAGTAATATCAAAACCCTAAATATTACAAATATAAGCACTCTCTAAGCGTTTAAAAAAGTCTCTACCATATAAACTTACATAACATCAATTCAAACAGCTTAGAGAGTGCTTTCTGTGGTTATTAGATTATTGTGTATCCGAAAGTATTGCTACAGTAAGGTTTCAAAATGATTTCAATGTGGGCGATAGGATAAAAATACTTATCATTTAAAATCGCACTTTTATTTTATTATTGTAAAGATAAAATAAACAAATCAAAATAATAAATTAAATAATTACAAAAATAAATAAATAAAATAATAAGAAAGGAATGATAAATATGAGTTTAAATCAAATACCAGACTTTATGTTGTCTGATGAGGCAGGGAGCGTTAAGGATAAGATTGCGGTTTTGAGTGGAGTTGGAGGAATGGTTGAGAAGACAAATAAGAGTGAGTTTGATGCGTACATGGCTGAGAATGCGATAGAGTTAGCAACAAAGGCAACTCAATTAAGTGTAAATACCATAGGTTCTCTAGTTACTAATTTTCAAAACGCTTTAGATTTAGACCCTAATAAAGACGTAGAAGTTGTTGCACTTAGGACAGATGAGAATGGTGCAACATATCAAAACGCATCAGGACGACTGAGTATCTTAGAAAATAAATTCCTCTCTAGATCATTCGACAAGATTACTTTTTTACCAAAAGACTTGACTCAGGTATTCCCAAGTCAAACCTCTGCAACTGTCAAATATCTTAATTTAGTTACTATACCTAAAAATAGTTACCTTTCGAGTGTTAACGCAAAAATTACAGAAATAGGTACAGGTTTACTAGAAATTGGTGTTGGGTACTTTAGCGGAGCAAATTTTATCGTAACAACTCGTAAATATATACCAGTTACTGCGATAGGTATCATAAGTTTACCTGTAGACATTACTACATCATCGCTTGACACTCATGTATATTTTAGCGGAGCAAAAGTTGGATACAACTCTACTATAGGGGCTTACAGGTGGGCGGATATGGTGGAATCGGGTGGTGTAATAACCTTTACACCGCATTACGCCAATATGACATTTGCGATAGAGTATATTTTTTATACTAATAAATTATTAAAAACATTTTCATTATCGGATAGTAACTTAAAAAATGTAGTGGAAATATTTAATGATGTTTTTACTAATTTACTAAGCACCTACGCATACACATCCGTAACGCAGGGTATAGGCATGGTACAGCTCGGCACAGGGTCTAGGATGTATCGGAGTAATTATCTTATTTTCGACACATTTAGATCAAAGTCAATCGTATCGTTTACTGGATCAACAGCTAAATTTGGAATCATGCATTACAACCCGTATAGCTCGTTTGGTGCTTTGTTTTTAGTCGACACAGTTACTGCTAAAATATCAATGCATAAACAATTTACAGGCACAACAATACCAGACATGGTGGCCGAGTCCGAAATACCATTTACCCTTGCGGAAAGTCGCAAGTATATGGCAGAAGTGACTAGAGATGGTTGGACATATACCTTTAGACTTACGGATACCGTCACGCAAAACTACGCCGAAGTAAGTTTTAATAATGAGCCTATAACTGTCCTTGCTGATTATGTAGGTAGAGCACATGGAGCACCGGGTGCAATCTGCTTTGCTGGCACATTACAAGTGTATTCTATGCAATATTTATCCCCTATAAAGCACACTAAGGCATTGTTTATTGGAGATAGCATCACTGAAGGCGATAGAGTTATTCTCGTAGATAAATGGTGCGAAAGGATTAGGAAATCTAAATTCAATAATGATGCTATTATTTCAGGGCGTGGTGGTGCAAAGGCTGACGATGTATTGAGACGATTGCAACAATTTTATACCGATGGATTTACGGCTGATTATGTGGTCGTATTAGTTGGGACAAATGATGCAAACGCAAATTTAATGGCTGACTGGTACACTAATATAGACCTTATACATCAACTTATTATAGATAATAAAGGTATACCTATAATCTGTGTCCCTCCTGTTGGCGTATCAAACAGTGCAAACATCCAACTTATGGCAACATACGTTACTACAACAAAGACTTGGCAGACAATTAGATTTGATATTGCAACCACCATTAACTATGACGGAGTAACATATATGGCTGATAACTTTGCGGATGGTAATCATCCAAGTTTAATTGGTAGTGGGTTAATGTATGAATATGGAACTAATGCTCTTAACTATATTATAGATTAATTGTAAGTCGTAGTAGACAATCAACTTCGACATAGACAAAAACAATATTTATAAAAGAGAGTACAAATTGTACTCTCTTTTTCTATGTAAAAAAAAGAAACGAGGAGATATATTGGAACGCTATGGAATTATTTACTCAGCAACTACATAATAAATAATAAAAAATACATTGGTCAAACTACTTGTACTTTAGAAAAAAGAAAGAGGGAACACATTAATTCTATTAATCAACAAAAATTTAGTTTTCAAAAAGCAATGAAGAAATACGGTATAGAAAAATTTTTATGGGAAATTATCGACCATGCAAATTCTCCGGAAGAACTTGATTATAAAGAAACATATTGGATTGCTCACTTTGGCACTTATGGGAGAGAAGGATATAACATGACTATTGGTGGTCAGAAAAACCATAGGCCATCAAAGGAAAAGCGTATTGAATATTTACGTACAAAACATGACGATAGACCATTTTTAGTATTTGATAAACATGGTACTTTTATTGAGAAATCAGATAATAGATTCTTATTTTGTTTAGAAAATAATATAACCTCTTCAGATGCCAATCAATCATTAACAAATAGGAGGCCATCAGTTGGTGAATATATACTCATATACAAAGATGAATTTACGGAAGAAAATCTCAAAAACAGAATGAATAACGTAAGGAATACTAGGTATTTTGTAGTATTCGATAAAAATGATAATTATTTAGGGAGTTGGAACAACCAAACGGCCTGTCACAATGAAATAAATATTAGCACAAGAGGTATTCAAAGACAACTAAATGAAAACGCAAATAGAGAAAACCCTCGTAAATATAAAATTTATTATATAGATGATATCCCTGATAATCTTAAATGTCTTGTAATAAGTAAATAATTTATAATGTTAGTTCTTAGGCGATTGTACATAACAGACATTTAAAAACAACACAATAGTTCCAAAAAAAGAGAGTAATTAATTTTACTCTCTTTTTTGATTTTATAAAATATGTAAAATTATATCCATCTAATTCCAAATAAAATTCCAGTTTTAATGGATATTTGGATTTTAAGAATCAAGCAGGAGTAGGGTTTGCGGGTTGGATATTTATGGGTAATTTAATAATTAGTTGTTTTTGAGAGAGTTGAAATTTATTTTAACTCTCTTTTGTATTATGTCCAGATTTAAATTTATTGAAGGGAGGTGAGAGGATGGAAGATTTAAAAGATAAATATGTTTATTTATATGATCTTGTTCAAGTACAATTCTATATTTCTAAAGGAAAAATGGTTAAGGACGTAGGAGTTCATTACGCAACAAAAAAGATGTGGCATAAATTTGATAGAAAAGAGACAGCAGACGTTTACGAATTATGGAAAAATTATCAAAGATAAAAATTAGTTTGATATTTAAATTTTTAAAGAAATAAAATTAAAGAAAGAAGGAAAATATAATGGAAAATAATAATGTATTAACAAGAATCTATGAAGAGCGAGAGGTAGCATTTAGAGAAAATAATGGACAAAATGAAGTTAGAATTGATGAAGTAGCTCGCTTTTGTGGATGGACTAGAATTGCTAATAGCGGAAATGAAGTTATTAGATGGGAAAGAGTTAATGGATTTTTAAAAGATTTATCGTGCCCACAAGTGGGTACGGGTGATTTCATCCCAGAATACATAATGTATCCTCTAATTGGTAAGGCAAATAATGATAGAGCGACACAATTTATGTTGTGGGTTGGGAAAGTATTAGTAGAAATAAGGCAAAATGGTGCTTATGTGTCTAAAGATATAACTCCTTTACAAGAAGAGAAACTAGATAAGTTCTCTACAAATAAGAAAATTATGAGCACCTTTAAATTCTGTAACATAGAAGAAATAGAAGCAGAATTTAAAGAGTGTATGATATATTATAAAAATAAAGATGGTAAAGAAAAGAATGCTATTCAAAATACTGTAATTAATGCTTTGAATGATAGAAAACAAACATTAATAGATAGTGGTAAGGGATCTTTCGCTTTGGTTTTGGCAGAAGTCGTGAATACAATCTCAAAAAAGAAAACTGAAACTAGCAATAAGAGAAATGGACAAACAATTAGATATAAGAATGGAATTATAGATAAACAGACACAAATAATTAATGAGAAAGATGAAGAATTAAATAATTTGGAGAATACAATAGCATATCTTAATCCTTCTATTGATGAATTCATGAGTTTTAACATTCACCCAATTTCTGAGAATTATATGTATAAACCAATTAATAGTTATAATGGTGGATTATCTATGGCAAGAACAGATACATATAATACTTGGATTAAAAACTTCCCAAGATATAAAGCAACTTTAAAAGAAGAGTTGAATATTGAATGGGATAAACCAGTAAAGGTATTTATTAAAGTAGATTGCCTAGAGAGGTTTGATACTACAAATTTCGTTAAAGCAATTAATGACATGATTATCAATAGAATCTATGATGAGGATGATAAGATTGCGGTAGATACTCAAATACAAAGAAATAAAATTGTAGAAAGTTATTCTGAAGGAAAAATATATTTTTGTATAAGAAATGTTGATTAAATATAGAAATAAATAAATAATATTTGAAGATTTAAGCACACATCCTATTAGGATTTATTTTATTATATTTCTCTAATAGGATGTGCCACAATTTCACCAAAATAATTAACATTTACAAACGGAAGAATCAAGTGATATATCCTTCTCAAAAAGGCATATCACTTAAATTAACCGTGAGTAAAAAGATATATCACTTATTTTTTCCGTCACAAGAAAGATATATCACTTAATTTAAACCTAAATCCCAGAGTATAAAGAGTTAAATAAGAATAATAGTAAAATATAAGTAAAGAGTAAAATATTAATAAGAGATATATTCGCTACGCGATAAATGAATTAAATTAATTTTCTTTTTCTCTTATTATAAAATTAAAATTAAAGGGGATATTCAAGATGAAGTATTTTGAAATTAGAAAGAAATACATGGCAGATGCGTTATCATATTTGGGTTTCAGATATTTTAAATTTAATGATCCTGAAGGAATATCATATTCTTTTGAAGATAATGAAAAATTCAGGGAAGCATTAAATGATTTACTTGGTTTGAAGAATAAATTTAGTTCACAAAAATAATATTAATTTTGATTATGAGAGGATGATTGTACAATGACTAATTCAAATGAGAATGATTTTATTAAATTACCTAATGATATTTATGATAATATGGATATTACAAATGAGGAATTAACTGTTTTAGCATTAATGTATCGTAATTATCAACTATATAAAAATATAGGGGTTTGCTCTATTGAAATGATAGTAAAGATAATGAGATTTAATACTCAAAAGAATCATGATATTGTTCCAACTATAAAAGAGGCTATTTTTGGATTACTGGAAAAGAAATTTATTGTTAAGATATTAAATATATATAAAGAAGAAATTACAGTAGATGATATTAAGAAGGATACACTATTTTATGTTGAGTTAGTTAAACCTTTGGATGAATATTATTTCAAGGTTTATGATAGAGATTTAGACCATATCTTTAAACAATTAGAATCTGACAAAACGAGCAAATTTAATATTGTGAGGTATTTTATTGCTTGCTGTAGGGTTTCTAATAATGATAGTCAATTTGGATACTTGTCCCAAGGAAAACTAAAACAATTATTGAATGATTCAAAAACAATACATAAATACAATATTATTCTTCAGGATGAATTGCATTTGATAAGATATAATAATAATTTTCTAACTCCTGAGAGAAGATATTGTACTACATTTATTGGAAAATATGATGATGAAAAGAATTTCAATTTGCAATTGCAGATAGAGGTTAGTGCTAAAAATTTAGTTCATACTGATAAAATTGTTTCTAATAAGAGAAGGAGTAAGAAGCAAGAGATTAATAATATTGCAAATGATGTTAGTAAGATTTCCGAATTAGAGAAAAAGCAAGAACAATATAAAGAATTGGAATATAAACCTAATGATAATATTATTGATAATCGTACATCAGCAGAGATTAAGGGTAGAGGGTTACAAAACAATAAGAAGAAAGTAATTGTTGAAGATACTGTTGTTGATAAAGTTGTGAATGTAAATAATGAGTTTAAACCAGATATCTTTGAAGATTGGTTTGATGATAATGAATGTGATAATAATAAATTAACTGATGAAGAATATCAAGCGAAATTAGAATGTGAAGTCGCTAATGATAATCAAATACCTGACGATGTAAAAAGAATTATTCAGCAAATGCAAGAAGATATAAGTGATGATGATTTTTATGATTTGTTGGGTTAGCAAGTAGTAAAATATAAAAATAAAATCCCCATTGACATAAACACAAAAATAATATATCATAACAAATATAAATGATTCTTTTTCATTTATACACTCTTTTTTCATCCTAAGAGGGAGTCTTACTTATTAGTAGGATTTCCTCTATTTTTTTACCTTTTCACTTTATGTTTTGTTAATATTAATTATGATTTAAATTGTGTTTTATAAACGATAAACATTATAATAATTAATATGATAAACATTTTAATAAATACTAATACATTAAATATGATAATACATTCAATTACATGTTCAATTATCATTTATCATTTAATACAGAAATAAAATTGCTTGCACTCTCCCTTGATTCGTGCTATAATAAGACCATCTGAAGCAAGGGAGAGTGTTAATATTATGTTAAATACTGCTATTTATGAGGTATTAAACGAAGTTCTAGGTGTAGATATTGGAAACGATGTAGATTGTAGTTTGTCAGACAATTGCAGATTGAAGTTAATGATTGACAAAATACCATATGAAGATTTCGTTCAGAAAACTAAGCACTTTATATCAGAAAGTGATATTGTTAGTTATAGTGAAGAGTCTAAATTTGTTTTAGAAGTTACTATGAATTTAACGGATGAGTTCGTAAACAAAATCGTAACATATGCAAACCAAATGTTTATTAGTGAATTTGAGGAAATGAAGAAAAGTAGATAATGAAAATTGAATAGGGGGATTAAATTCCCTCCCTTTCTATTGATTGCTTTTTGATTATATTTATTACACTTTTTATGGTACGATAAATCTATAATGAAGGAGTATGATAGTATTTGAAAAAGAAATATTCTGTAATTCTTGAAAATTGGGGTAATATTGATTATAGACAAGATCCTAATGCTCCAGTATATGGAGTTCCTAATAAAACCATTCAAGTCAATACATTAAAGGAAGCTTCTCAAAAAGTTCGTGAATATATAGAAGAATATGAGTTAAAAGCAGGAAATTGTATTGGTGGTTATGTATTTGAAGGAACAAAACAAATTGCTTCAATCTCATATAATGGCAGGATATGGGAAGAAGGAAGTGAATATTATCATGTATATTAACAGGATTATTGAGATTGGAAATGGATGCACTGCCTATCCGACAATCATTTATTTGTTTTTTTGACAATCGTATACTTGTCCACTATAATTAATGCAATGGAGAGTGACCACATTGGACACAATAGACAAAACTGAATCAGATAAGCTTATAGTTGAATATACTCTTAAATTGAAAACCATAAAAACATATGCAGAACTAAAGGAGTTTATATTAGAGGTAGAAAAACACGATTTAGAATTTTATGATAAACATAATATGTTAGAGGTTTTTGATTTCACTGAGATAGAATATTCTCCTAATAGAGTAAAGTATCTTTATGATAATGGAAAATCTATTGGAAGTTCTTTTGTGAGTAATTTGTATAAGGTGTTGGTAATAAGATGAGAGGAGGTGCTATTATGAAATTAGTAAAAGACGAACAATTAATAAATCGTATTGATGTCATGGAAAACAATTTACAAGACAAAGAAACAAGAAGAATTACTCTAGATGTATCTGAAAATGAATTGTATTTATTGTCTGAGTTATTAGATGTTGTTTCGGATGATGATAAAGTAAAGACTATGTGGAATATTATTGAAGGTTTAAGAGTGAAGAATATGTAGGAAGGGCAAGGGAAGTAAAATTCCCTTTCTCCTTATCTTTTCTTTTACATAAATATAAAAATAAAATTTGTATTTGACAATATAATTTGTTAGTGGTATAGTAAGGACAAGAGAAAGCGAGGTGAGAAAATATATGATTGTATTAACAAATATCAATACATAAATCACAAAGTTCACAACCAATAATCTGAAAATAAAAATAAATATTGAAAGAGGGAATTTTTAAATGAATCAAAATATTACTAATGCAAAAGTTGAGGTCGTGACAGTTGATGGAAAAGAATATATCCAATTAGAAGGCGATACAATGGTCGATGAAATGAGTGGCAAAATATTTGTTGCTAGAATGAGTTTAGAGGATGTAAAATATTCTGTTGGCATGGGCGAAGATGGTAATAGAACTGGTGAAATTGTGTTTAATATTTCTCCTGATGAAAGTCATCAAATGGTTAGTTATAGTTTTAGGTAGTTGGATATATTTAACCCATATTAACAATAAAAAATAGAAAGAGGCAATATAAAAATGGAATATACAAAAGTAATTAAACATGAAATCAATGGAGTTTATGGTAATGTTACATACGGAGACATTAATTTGAATGGAAATTATTATCCTTCTAGATATAATTCAGAAGAAAGAAGTCTTGATACACGCGAAACAATTTCATCGACAGAAGAATTAAATGGGTTGCCAGAAGGTTTAAGTATGGATGACTATTTTAAAATGGCATTATTACAGAAATTTGATAGTATTGAAAAGAAACTTGATAATTTGCAAAATGTTTCAGTAAATGTTACGTTGGACAATATTTCAAATGAATTTCTTATGAAATTAGCCTCACTTCTTTATGGAGAAAATGTAAAGATAAAATAAAGTAATTTTATTTTAATAGATCCCATAGCAGAGGGGTTTATACTCTGCTTAACAATAAATAAATATTAAAATATTATAGGAGATAATTTATTATGATACAGTTTATACATGGATCAAGACAATTAATAGCTGGTTTAGTTTGTGATTATTGTAAAACAAAATCTAATGATTATATTGAAGCAGAATATCGAGAAGATGAAGAATATGATGTAAAATGGCATTGTAATAATTGTGGTAAAGAAAATATTGTACATATGACTCCTATTAAGGGAGGTGGCTTTCCACTTCCACTTCCACCTAGTTATGGAAGAGAATTAGTTATGATGCCAAATGGGAAAGTTCGTAAAGAACATGGGATTGAATTGCCAGAAGGTACGTGTATTATTTAATATACTTATTATTGAATTAGGTATATTAAATAAGGATGTGATATTTTATGAATACTGGAACAAAGATTAGAACTCTTCCAGATCCTAAATGGCCTAAACCACCAGTGAATGAAACAAAATCAGGGGAAAAGAGGGCAAAATCTTAATTGAAGATACAGAGAAGATTTTTTTGAAACTGAAGTGATTATTGGTTTTGTGTGATTGAATTGAAAAATAAAATATACAGGAGAGAACTTGCAAGTTTACATAGCGTAGCTACGCCTCCCTGATCAGGAGGAGAAATTATAAAGTGGGATTATTAAAAAAAGAAAAAGAAGTTTTATTACATGGTAATAATATTGAGTACTATGAAAATAAAAGATATAAAATACCAAGAATAAAAAATAAATCAGGAAGAATGGTTGTTTTAAAAGACACAAAAATATTAGTTAAAGTTGAAGATTTTCCCGATGGTTCTCATGAATTAGTCAATGTTCAGTGCGATAGTTGTGGTAAACTATTAGATGATATGACTTACCAACACTATAAAAAACTTGTAAAAGATGACGGAAGTTATCATTGCCTACAATGCGCTATGAAATTATATGGGAAAGAAAATGAACTGAAATCACGATTAAAAAACAGTAAATCATTTTACAAATGGTGCTATGATAATCTATCTAAAAAATTAGCAGATTGGATATTATCAAGATGGGATTATGATTTAAATATTAAGGATGGTGAACGGTTAACTCCTAGAGAAGTTATTTATGGTTCGTCTGGTTTTAACCAAAAAGGTTATTGGTTCAAATGTTTAGATCATCCTGAACATGGATCGGAGTTAAAAAGTATAAGTAGATTTACAAGTAGATTAGGAAGTATTGCTTGTGGTCAATGTAATACAATATCTATAACTCATCCTCATTTAATGAAATATTTAGTAAATGTTGAAGATGGATATAAATACTCATATGGTTCAAAGATAAAAATTTTTATGAAATGTCCAGATTGTGGTTTCGAAGATAAAAAGAGTCTAAATGAAATATCTTGGCGGGGTTACTCTTGCAAATGTTGTGGAGATGGAATTGGCTATCCTAATAAATTTGGTTATAATTTTTTAGAACAGATAATAAAATTAAATATGGTTAAAGATTTTGAAACAGAAAAAACATTTGATTGGTTAGAATATAAATTTAAAGGAAAATTACGAAAAGGAAGGTTAGATTTTTATTTTGAAGTAAACGGCAAAGAATACGGAATTGAAATGGATGGAGGTTGGCATGATAAAGATAATACTTTGAGTGGACAGACAAAAGAGGAAAGTCAATATATTGATAGTGAAAAAGATAGATTGTGTGGTGAGCACTGTATTGAAATTATAAGGATTGAAAGTTTTAAATCAGAGTGGAAATACATAAAAAATAATATTATTAATTCTAAGTTGCTAATGTTATTAAATTTTAAAGAAACTGATATAGATTGGTTGAAATGTCATGAGTATGCCTGTAGTAACTTAGTGAAAGTGGTATGTGATTTGTGGGATAGTGGTTCAAAGAATACATTAAAGATAGCTGATAAGTTAAAAATAAGTAAAAGTTCTATTTTAAGATATTTAAAACAAGGAGTTGAACTAAAGTGGTGCGATTATGATTCTAAAGAAGTAATAAAAAACAATCTAATTTCAATGAGTAGTAAAAACTGTAAAAAGATAATTTGTTTAACAACTGGTGAAATTTTTAATTCGATTGTAGAAGCAAGTAATAAATTCAATATCTCTCCTAGCAATATATCATCGCGTTGTAGAAAAATTAAAAATTTTGCAGGAAAACACCCCATTACCAACGAACTTCTTGTCTGGCAATATTACTCAGAATACATAAAATCAAATCCACTCTCAACAGCAATATAAGCAAATACATAAATAAACAACCATATATTAATTTAAGGAGGTGATAAAATGAATACTATTAAACCATCTACTAAAGAAGTTATTGAAATGTTAGGAGGGATAGAAGAGACACATGATTAGTAAAATAATTGATATTTTAGTTGAAAGGATGTGACAAACAATGAAAAAGATTGGAAAAGTAGGTTTTGATTTCGAGTTTCTTAAAAACCATTATAATTTTCCTGCTGATGCTTTATTGAAAAATATTAGTGTTGATAACGAATTAGGAACAATAGACATAACTTTTTATACCAACGAAGATAGTGCTACTAAAATAGAAGATTTAACAACTATTAGAAGAGAACCGCTAAATAAAAATAATTAATATTTTATATTTGAAAGGAGGTGATAAAATAATGGAAATTAAAAATATGACTCTAGAAGAACTAGAAGAAGCAGAAAAGATTGGTTACGTTGCAAAACTTCAAGGATATGATATCTATAAATTAGACGATGAACTCTACAGCGAATTAAAATCAGTTTGGCCTACATTTTCAGATGAAGCAATAGATAACTGGGCAATGATACTTGGTGGTCAGAATGGCAAGAGTGAAGTTGTGGTTATTATGGGTAAGGAAGATGATAGGTAAAAGAGTGCCGGTAACACTCTCTGGGAAATAATTTATGTAGTTAGAGCAAATAAAAATAAATAATGGGTGATGACCGACATCAAGGAGAAAATATATGATTTATTTATTGGATGGATTAGAATTTAATGTTAGTAATATAGTAGAGTTTCTAGACTCTTATCAAAACAAAATTACTTATTATAATGGATTTAATATGCAACAAACAATTCTTGATAAATTACTTGAAGGAATAAAAACAAATCAATTAATACATACACAATGGCTAAGAGGAATTGGTAAGACTCATATATTAACTACATTAGCCAAAGAAGCAAATTGTATTGTACTAGAACCAAATGTAACTGTGGCATCTGCTATAGCAAAAAGGGAAAATTATTCAAAAGTATACCCTGCATCAATTGATTTTCTGAGAGGTAATACTTTAAGTAATTATGGTTATAAATATAGTAAAGATAATCCTTTGGAAATTGTTGTAGACGAAGGAGTAACAAATATTAAAGCTATTGAAGATATTGGATTTAAAGTAGTTACTGGATTTTATACTCCTAAGAAAGAAGATGAAATTTCATTTAATGAAAAAGTAACGAGAACTCTTATGAATGAAATTGAAGCCCTTACTCCTAAGTTAGAATTAACAAGGGAAAGTAAAGATTATGGAACTTATAAGAATTTAATTAATGCTTATAGAGAGGTGTTAAATCTGATAAGATATTTTCCAGATAATCATTAAGTAATAGTAAACAAATACTCCTAACTGCTTTTATAGTGGTTAGGAGTATTAAAATATAAATAATTCTATTTTATTTCAAAACCAATTTTAGCAAAGAACATCATATAACCACATTCATTGCATACATAAGTGACATTTTTAAATGGACCTTCAATACCAGTTGTTGCAAATTGCATTAGGATGTCTAAGCTGAGTAGTTTTACTTTGTTAGATTGACATATTGGACAGGTTTTAGATAGGTTAGATATAGATTGTTCGGTTATAAAGTGTGTATTTTCTTGTGTAGAATCTTCCATGTGATGATTACCTCCTAAGTTTTAATTTTTTGCGGCTACAGTCTCTTTGTTCATCCATATAGGTGTTTCCATTTTACATCTTAAACATACAAAATTATAAGTGCGAATAATCATCATAGATTTTTTATCTTTTGAAGGAATTTCAATTTTATCTTCATACCCATTTGAATTTATAAAAGGATTGTTGCAATAAGGGCAAGAGGTGGGTAGTTCGGGTTCTTTTTCACCTAATAATGTTTTCATATTATTGCCAAGTAATTCAACTGTAACTGGTTCAACTTTTTCAAATATATTTAGTTTATTTAGTGCTTTAATTTGTTCTTTAGTTAGATTTATTCTGGATATTTCTTTTATAAGATTTTCATGGAAATCATTGTTGTCCATTATTATTGCTCCTTTGTGTTGAGATTGTATTTTATTATAGCATATTTAGTTGTTCTGTTCAAATTGGATAAGGTTACTGATTTATTTATTTTTATATTATCCCATAAATGTATGTATTTATTTTGTTTGAAATAGTGGTTTGTAAAGTGGCTTGTAGCAAGAGTTGTAGAGGTGGGAATTGTTGGTAATTGGATGATTTGGAGGTGAAAATAGTTATAATTTAATATTTATTATTTTTGAAGAGCTTTTATAGGCTCTTTTTGTTTTGTGTGGGGTTTAGGGTTGGATAATTTTATGGTTACTCCTTCAGGGATCGATACCTGATGAATTGTCGGATAAGAATTTGATAATTTTGAGTGTAAAACGAGACGCTTACTGCCTTTAACAGTGGAGCGTCTTATTCCATTTGTGGATCTTTATTAAAGGGAAAGAGGTAGATAAGATGTTAATTAGTAAAACTGTGATGGCAACTTGGAATGCAAAAACATATTCTCACTATGTTGGATTAGGTTATGTATGCACTGGAATGAAAGATGTGTTTGAGGTTAAAGTAGAGGATTTAACTAAAGGGTCACATGTAAGGGTAGATGTGTTGTGTGACTATTGTTTAGAGGAAGGGATAGAAAAACATATTTTTCCACAGTGGAAAGAATTTAATAGAAGTAGGAATGGTATTATTAAAAAAGATTGTTGTAATGAATGCCAAAATAAAAAGACACAAGAATCTAATAATATTACATATGGAACGAAATATAATTTTAACATTGATGAAGTTAATAAAAGAACTTATCAGTTTGGATTAGCTAGTTCAAAAATGCAAAGATATATTTGTAACTTAGTCAAAGGAGAATTAAATTATTCTTTAGAAGATAGGTTGTGGTTAGACATTGCTTTTCCAGATGAAATGATTTACTGTGAATATGATGGTGGAGGACATAACTTAAACGTAAAGATGGGTAATGTTACTCAAAAATATTTTGATGTGAAAGAACAAAGACGATTTTTTGTTTTAGTTAAAAAAGGTTGGAAAGAAATGCGAATAATATCTAGAAGAGATTATACACCTACAGATGAAGTAATATTAGAAATATTTAAAATGGGAAGAGAAATTCTTAAAGATTTCCATAGAGTTATTTTTGATTACGATAACAATAAAATAATAACTAGTAAATATGAGAAAGATTATGATTTTGGACATTTAAGATTTTCAGGAAAAATAAAAGCTTAAATTATTAATAGAGAGTAACACATTTAATTTGTGTTACTCTCTATTTTTTTACGCCTTTTTTACTTAGTACACCAATTAATTACAGTCTCATTAAAATGCTTAACGCTCGATGTTCCATTGATAATTTTCCCTCCTTCTTTAAGGGCAGGTCTCCATCGAGGATCAGTTCTTAAAAAGAAGTCATCATTTGCTAATTTAGCAAGTTTGGTCTTCCAATCAGGATCATCTTTTAAAACTGCGCTTAATGCTATCATCGCACCAATTGCTAAAGGTTCGATTGTGAAATATAATTTCTTTAAATTGTTTTTAGATTCTAAATCAGAATTTGCCATAAATTGAGGGAAGAGAGAAACTAGTTCATCAACGTATTCAATTAACCAATCTTCAATACTTTTCTGTTCCAATTTAGTTTGAGGTTCTTTATAATTTTTTTTGATTGCATTTGTTAAAACACCATAACTACAAATATTAAAACTAGAACTCTTAATTTGGGTGCTAACTGTTTCAATCTTGTTTTTCCAATCAGACTCCTTTTCAATTCTTCTTGCAATTTTATTAGCATAATTAGTATTATCTAAATAGCTTGTTCTGGTGGGGTTGACTTTAAGCGAAAAATTATTGTATTCTGAGAACATTTGCATTGCTTCATTATCCGAAATATTATTCACTTCACATGGAAATTGAAATTGTCTTGGATCATCGTATTGCTCTGGATGTTTAACCCAAGCGTTTTTCCATTTTATTGCTGCTCTAGCCCTGTGAGAAAAATCGACCCCCTGTAAATACCCTTCGCCTGAAATACTATGTTTATTATGGTCATATATCAGATCAGATTCATTGTCTGTGGAATAGTTTAAGACGATAGTATTTCCCTCAATTGTATTTTCAGTATAGGCTCGAAATATATCCGCTACATGCTTGGCAGAAAAATTATCTCTTTCCTTTCCAGAAGGCGTTATAATTTTTCCACGTTGGATGTTGTGAACAAAACGTATTACTGAATTCTCAAAGTAGGATGCCAATTCGTAGGCTGAGATTACACAACTGTACTTTCTTATAACACCTTGTCTGTAAATAGGAATTACCGGAGAAAATGACCAATTTGTACTTTCTTTTAATTTTAAATCCATTTGTTTTAATTCTTTCTTTAAATCTCTTGCTAATTTCTTCTTTTCCTTTTCTTCTTTCTCTATCCTCTTTACTTCTAACTCATTCTTAGTTTCATTAAACTCTCCAACACTCATCTGCTCTTTATCATTTCCTACTCCCTCTCCACTACTATCCTCTTCACCTCCATTCCCTTCATTCTCATCTTTCATCTTAGTTAAATTACTCAAACTAGGCATATTCCTCATATTTAACTCCCTCATTTGTTGCTTTAATTTTTCATCATCATCTTCCGCATCCATTTCTTTAACCAATTCCGTTTCATGTTGTTGAACCATATCATCATCCCCAATAATTTCATCCAGACTCTCAAATCCTGCAGCAACTTGACTTTGTGTTTCGCTCATTCCGTTTAAAACCTCTTCCTTTACCTGATTGACCACATTCATATCCATTTGATTAAACCTATCCTTATTGCCTTTTCTTGCCATATCAATATCTCCTTCCACACCTATATTTTCCATATTTCCACTTTTATCAAATTTAAAAATCATCTCAAATCAACCCTTTCACACATTATATTGATTATCTATTCAAAATGCAACTTTTTAGCACTAGTTTATGAAAAATTTATTAAAAACAATCCTCAAAAAGA
>Ga0209728_1000959_pt1 | contig 19567 bp, 25 predicted proteins | sample RifGroD1_FD_183997 | JGI IMG/M metagenome (GOLD analysis project Ga0209728, IMG submission 183997) | Groundwater microbial communities from Rifle, Colorado, USA - Groundwater D1 (SPAdes) (version 2) | ecosystem: Environmental > Aquatic > Deep subsurface > Groundwater | place: Rifle, Colorado... | reverse complement strand
TAGTAAGAAACGGCGAAGAGAAGAGTTAGGATTTTCTTGACTTTTCTCTAAGTGATTTTTGTATATGGAAACAATTCTTCGCCGTTTTGTTTTTGTATTGAAATTACTAATAAAAATAAGAAAGAAGGAAAAGAAAATGGAAAATGAATTAATGTTACAAATATTTAACAATGTAAAAAAATTAGTTTTATTAAAAAATAATGTTCATACAACAGAAATGATGGCAGATTACTATGAGGTAAATTCAGAGTTAATAAGATATTTTATAAAATCTAATAAAAATGAATTAGAATTAGATGGACTAAAAGTATTAAAAGGAAAAGATTTAAAAGACTTTAAAGAATTAATAGGGATCAATTTAACGCCAAATAAAAAGAATTATTCTGCATTAACTATATTCCCTATAAAAGCTATATTAAAAATAGGAATTTTGTTAGCTGGATCAGATGTTGCAAAATTGGTCAGAGAAGAACTTATAAAACAAGATCCAAAATTATATGAAGAACTTATAAATGGACATAGATTAAAATTTAAGAAATTTGAACAAAAATATTATGATTATTTATCTTTCTCTTTTGGAAGTGAAAACATACAGAAGCAAATCAGTTGTGGTAACTATCTAATAGATTTTGTTTTGTATGAAAATATAGCCATAGAAATAGATGAAAATGGACACTCGTCATATTCAAAGGAAAAGGAAATAATAAGAGAGAATTACATAACGAATAATGATTATAAGATTATCAGATTTAATCCTCATAAACAAAAACCATTTGAATTAATAGATATGATATGTCGGGTAGTTTAGCTCCCCAACGTATAAAATTAAAAGCCTATATAGTAAGGGTTTAAGGAAGGTTAGGTATTTTTAACTACCCAACCTTTACCTCACTTGTTGTAATAAAGATAAAAATGATAAACCAGTTAGAAAATGGTATCAGAGTAAGGAATTTTATACAGAAGAAAGATTTAAGAAAATAACAGATCATTGGGAGAAATATTTTATTAAATTAGATTCAGGTAGCAATAGTTAATAAATAATAATAATAATACATAAATAATAATATAGCAAAAAGTAAATTTGTTCAACACATCCTATTAAGGATTAATTCTCTATAGGATGTGCCTTGATTTAACCAAAAACAGTAAAAATATTTCATTAGAAGTAATCTCATTCTTAATTGGATGAGATTTATTTGTGTTGAAATATACACAGTAAAGCAAGATAGGATAGGCCATCCGAAAAAGATGAATATTTCGGCGTGAAAGAGCCACTTTATCGGAGAAAGAGAGCCACCTTCACGGGAAAATAGAGCCATGATCACGGAATAGAAAGCCACCAACCCCTTAGATGACCCTGATGGCTTTATCAGCAATTGTTTTGAACTGACAACTCTTTTCCGATATCACCTCCAGGGGACTGTGGATATTGTGGATAAATGCTTTATTGGGAAGATATTGATATGAGGGCATTTCAGAAGTTCAGTTTGCCAGCTGAGATCTTGCAACAGCAACGGCAAGACCTCAGCTGTCTTATCCTGCGCGCATCATATTGTTAAATGTTAATAGGAACGAGTTGTAGATGGCTCTCTCCGGAAGAGTGGCACTGTTTTTCCGGTGAAGTGGCTCAGTCACTACCGGAATGCTGGCAAACCGTAATATTCAGAAACAATTGGCGGCTCTCTACTCCGTGAAGGTGGCTCTATTTTCCCGTGATCATGGCTCTGTTTTGCCGACACAATGGCTCTCACATAACGAAATATTCAAAAGATATATGCCTTTTATTATCTTTCTTGCTTTATTATTCTTTATTAATGTAAATCAAAAGGCAAAAACAATATATTAAATAGGAAAATAAAAAAAGAAAAGGCGGTAAGAAGAATGAATATTAAACAATTAAAAAAAGGAATGATAATAGCAAATTACAAAAAGTTATGTGAATTATTAGGAGAGAATGTTAAAACTGGGACATCTAAAATAGCACAATTAAAAGAAATGAATAGATATTTTGAATATCACAAGTCAGGTAATAAATATATTATTGATGAAATATATGTTGAGGTTCTAGATAAAGTAGACGCAAGAAAAGATACAAAAGGAAATAACAATGTTTATGGGAAATATATTGAGCAATTAGTATTAGATTTACTTGTTCAAAAATATCAAACCACAAAAGAAAGAAAAATATATTTAAGCAGAGATAAAATGTTAAGGGCATTAGATATGGTTAACGATAATTATTCTTTTGGAAAATTTAATCGAGTGATATTATCAGATTATATAAATGCAGATAGCGATAATGTTAAGGAATTTTACATATTGAACAATAAAAATTTATATGAGACAGTAGAAAGAGCTTTTAAGTCATTAGAAAGTAAATGTTTAGTAAGTTGGAAATTAGTTACTACTGTTGCCTGTGGTCTTACGGAATTTAATCAAAATATTATTCTAGAAGATGGTACTGTTGTGAGTGTTTTAGATTTTGTAGGAGGTAGTGAAGAAGATAAGATAGCATTAAGTAAAGAAACTCATACAACTGCTTCAGATGAAGAACTTGATACAATACTTTATGCAGAGAATAAAATACTTGAAGTAATGGGTTTTGAAAGTAAGAAAGATGCTTTTCTATCTGATATGTATTCTGATTTCAATAAAAAGGTATGTGAATTGTTAAATAAAACTTCTAATATTAGATATTATTATAAATCTTATGATGTAATATTCCATGAGAAAGTAGTTCAAGAATTAGAGAAAATAAGCCAATGGATATTAGAGCAAGAGGTAAGACAAAATATCAAGGTTACTCTTAATGGAATTATATCAAATAAATTAGTGGTAAATGCAGAAGAAAGACAAAATAAGGCAATAGAAGAGAGATCAAAGATATTCGGTAGACTCAATACTGATAAATATAGTCATATTAAATTAGAGAGAAGAGCAGAAGAAAACTATGTTGAAGACAATAAGAATATAGTAAATACTGTAATTAATCATAATAAAGGTGATATAAAAATTCAAATGATTAAGGCATATAATGAGAAAGAAAAGAAATCTAAAGAAGAAATTAATGAATTAATAGATGAATTTGTGAAATAATTAAAAGTTGTCTACTTCTAGTACGCCAATATACTAGACTATTCTTTGTTGTACTAGACTTAGACAACTTTATAAAATTTAAAAAATAATTATATTTAATAAATTCATGGAAGTAATTTTGGTCACAAAATTGCTGAACATGACTTCCGTAGGATAAATATCAAATTAATTCATTATAAATTATTTTGTGATATATCAAAGAGAACGAATGGTTACGGGCAAAGCGTTGCCCTTGCTAAACTTTCGCTATCGCTTCAAGTTTAGGATTATTCTTTAATTTAATGATTTGATTTTGTAAACAAATATTTTATAAATACAAAATAATTATTTCTTGACTTATTTCGCCTCACGATGTATAATTATTGCAAAGTGAGGTGATAATATTATGTTTGAAATGGTTAGCAGATAATAATTACAAATTGCATAAAGAATGGAGGAAATTAATGAGAGAAGATTATAAAATAAATAAAATATCTAAACAAGAAGCAAAAGAAGTCTTAAATAAATATCATTATTTATCTCATCAAGGATTTTCCTTTAGAAGTGGTTTTAATTATGGTTTATTTTTGAATAATGAAATAATCGGAGTAGCAATATTTCATTCACCTTCCGTACCAGAAACAGCAAAGGGTATGTTTGGATTGGCAAGAGATCAACAGCAAGGAATATATGAATTGGGTAGATTGGCATTAGATCCAAGCATATATGAGAAAAATTTAACTTCATGGTTTTTAAGTAGAGCAATAAAATTATTAAGAAAAGAAATAGAAGTTAAAGCGATATTATCATATGCAGATAGTAGTTTACATAATGGATACATATATCAAGCAACAAATTTTAGCTATTATGGATTAACTGCACCAAAAACAGACTTCTGGATATTACAAGAGGATGGTTCGTACATAAAACATCAACGAGGAAAAGTTAAGGGGTTGATTGGAGAATGGAGACCAAGGAGTAGAAAACATAGATATTTATTGATATATGATAAACAATTGAAATGTTTATGGGAGGAAAAATCATATCCAAAAGGAAACAATCTAAGTGAGTATAATTACAATATAGAATTAAGTCTTTGCGTAAATACATAATATAAAAATAATTAATATTACAAACTTGAAAAGTTTTAATATTAATGGTATACTTGTTTTATAAGTAATTTAGTGTTGAAAGGATTGTAGTTAATTGGAATTAAAAGATTTTAGAGGAACTGATTTGACTATATTAATTCCTAATGAAGATGGTTTTGGCCTTGCATGTATAACCGCAAAGGAAGATGAGTTATTTAGTGTAGATATGTATCAAAATAGAATAAAATTAGATGCGAAAACAGATGATGAAATATATGAAGACTTAGAAAACTCAAAGTCATATTACAAAACTTGTCCAACAATTATAGAATGTTTAAATGGAATATTAGACTTTTGGTTTATTGATCCAGTTACAGAAAAACAAGAAGTAAAAACATATGAATCAATAATTGAAGCTATTAAGTTTAATAAAGATACTAAGGAAATTATTGTATTTGAGGAAGTAATTTAATTATAAGTATAGTACATTTTATTTTGAGAGTCATTAGTTTGACTCTCTTTTTGTTTTGTCTATTTTTATGATTTATTGGTTGATAAATAAAATAATACAAATCCAATAAAAGTATGTTTTTATTTTGTTTGAAATAGCGGGTTGTAAAGTGGCTTGTAGCAATGGTTGTAAATGTGGTAATTGTTGGTAATTGGATGATTTGGAGGCGAAAATAGTAAAATGGATAATAATGATAGAGTATTTATTGTCGGTAAAGAAAAGTCAAAACAGTTTTTAGAAGATAGCAGAAAGAATGTAATTTCTCCTGAGTTTTTAAAGAAATGTTTGGATTCTAATAGGTTGATAGGTAAGGGGAAGGTTGTTGTTTCGACTGAAGAAGCATTAGAGGATATTAATTATATTAATTGGTCTGAGGATGTTTTGAGTAGTAAGAAGAGGGTTTTGATTTGTGGGTGTGAGAGTTAGAGATGATTAGGATTGTTAGTTTATAGAAATTAGGTTGTAGAATTTTATATTGATTTAGTTTTTGAGAGTGCGATTTGGTGCTCTTTTTTTGTTTTGTGGGGTTTTAAGTAAAATTTGAATTTAATTTTGGTTCTTTGATGTGATTCGAAGCATGTCAAGGGTAAAACATTGAGATTGTGCTACTACACAGTCTCTTTATCCATTTTGTGGACTTTTTTGAGTAGAAGAAAGGATAGGTGTGTTTATTATGGGATTAATAACAAAAGAGGTTGAGGTTGGATTAAGTTCTATTAATTTAAGACATTACGAGGAACTAAAGTATGAAATACCAAAATCAATAGGGAGTAAAGGAAGGTTAATTGTACCCAAAGGAACAAAAATAAGAGTAAAAGTTGAAGATTTGACAAATAGTTCTGCTGTATTTGTTGAAGTAAAATGTGATGGTTGTGAAAAACCATCAACAGAAATAAAATGGGGAGATTACTTAAGGTGTGTAAAAGATGATGGGAAGTATTATTGTCATGATTGTTCAATGAAGTTAAATGGAAGAGAGAATTATAAAAAAACGAGATTAAAAAATGGCAAATCCTTTTATCAATGGTGTTACGACAATCTACCTAAAGAATTGGCAGATTGGATATTAGATAGATGGGATTATAAATTAAATAAAATAAGTCCTAAAGATGTTAATTATGGTTCTAAAGGGATTGATGAGAAAGGATATTGGTTTAAGTGTTTTCTTCATCCGGAACATGAGTCTGAATTAAAGAATATTAATAGTTTTACTGGAAATCAATCTAAAACTATAACTTGTAACCAATGCAATTGTATAAACACTACTCACCCATATTTAACTTCTTTCTTAGTTAATAAAAATGATGCTCTATTGTATTCTATGGGTTCAGATGTAAAGATTCCAATGAAATGCCCTGATTGTGGATGTGAGAAAGCAATGAGAATTCCAACTTTAATAAGAAACGGATTCTCTTGCCCAAGGTGCTCAGATGGTGTTTCATATCCTCAAAAGTTCTTATTTAGTGTTTTTGAACAATTATTAGATAAAGACTTCCAAACAGAATTATCAAAAACAACATTTAAATGGTGTAAAAATTATAAATATGACTTTTATATAAATAAATTAAACGGTATTATTGAAACACATGGAGAACAACATTACATAGATAATCTTAAAAGCAACTGGAAAATGTCATTAGAAGAAACAGAAGATAATGATTTTGATAAAGAATGGTTGGCAAGAGAAAATAAAATTAATAATTACATAATATTAGACTGTAGAAAGTCGGAATTGGAATGGATTAAAAACAGTATAATGAATAGTAGATTGACACAATTGTTAAATTTCAAGGAAGAAGATATTAATTGGTTGAAATGTCATGAGTATGCTTGTAAGAGTTTAGTTAAATTTATCTGTGATATGTGGAATAGCGGGTTTAAAAGCGTATCTAAAATAATAAATGAGTATAAAATTGGTGAAAGTGCAGTGCGTAGATATCTTAAACAAGGAGTTGAATTGGGATGGTGTGATTATAATCCAAAAGAAGAAATGAAAAGAAAGGAACATATAAATAAAAAAGTAATATGTTTAACTACAGGAAAGGTTTATCAAAGTATCATAATTGCATCAGAAGAATGCAAAGTAAGTCCATCTACTATTTCTGCTTGTTGTCGTAAAAAGGATATAAAATTAGCTTATAGGGATTTTGAAACCCAAGAAAAAATGGTTTGGATGTATCATTATGACTATATATTAAAAACAAAAGATGAGATTAGAGATATATTTGATAACGCAAAGGAAAGAAATCAAAAGATCAAAAAAATAAAATGTTTAACAACCGGAGAAATCTTTAAATCCCAAACAGAAGCAAGTGATAAATATAATATAGATGTATCTAGTATAACTAAATGTTGTAAAGGAAAACAGAAATATGCAGGCAAACATCCTGTTACAAATCAAGAAATGGTTTGGGAGTATTATAAATAATATTATAGGAGGAACCACAAACAACTTATGTGGTTCCTCCTATTTTTTACACTTTTACTTAGCACACCAATTGATTACAGTCTCATTAAAATACTTAACACTTGATGTTCCATTGATAATTTTCCCTCCTTCTTTGAGAACTGGTCTCCATCTGCTTGCAGTTCTCAAAAAGAAATCATCTTGAGTTAATTTACCAAGTTTAATCTTCCAGTCTGGATCATCCTTTAAAACTGCACTCAATGCTATCATTGCACCAATTGATAATGGTTCGATTGTGAAATATAGTTTCTTTAAATTATTGCGAGCTTCTAAATTAGAATTAACCATGAATTGTGGGAAGATAGATACAAGTTCATCAATATATTCTATTAACCAATCTTCAAGATTTTTCTGCTCCAATTTAGTTTGAGGTTCTTTGTAACTTCTTTTAATTGCATTTGTTAAAACACCAAAAGTACATATATTTGGACTAGAACTTTTAATTGTTGTACTAACTGTTTCAATTTTGTTTTTCCAATCAGACTCTTTTTCGATTCTTCTTGCGATTTTGTTGGGATAGTTAGTATTATCAAGATAGCTTGTTCTAGTGGGATTTACTTTTAAAGAATAATTATTGTACTCAGCGAACATTTGCCTTGCATCGTCATCTGAGACATTATTCACTTCACAGGTAAATTGATATTGTCTAGGATCGTCATATTGGTCAGGATGCTTGACCCAAACTGATTTCCATTTCAACGCAGCTCTAGCACGGTGACTACAATCGACAGCCTGTAAATAACCTTCTCCCGAAATTGTACTTGTGTCTGGATCATAAACTAATTCAGAATCATTATCTAAGGAATAATTAAGGACTATTGTATTTCCAAAAATTTTATTCTGTGTAAAGGCTTGAAATATTTCCGTAACATGTTTGGGTGAAAAATTATCTTTTTCTTGCCCAGAAGACGTTAATTTTGAACCACGTTGGATTGAGTTTATATATTTGATAGAATGCTCCCACATTGTGGCAAGGTCGTATGCTGAAATTACACAATTATACTTCGTAATCTCTCCTTGGCGATAACAAGGAATTACCGGAGAGAATGACCAGTTTGTACTTTCTTTTAATTTAGAATCCATTAATTTTAATTCTTTCTTTAATTTATTCGCTTCTCTTTTTTTAGCCAATTCATCTTTCTTTCTTTGTTTCTCACTATTTTCTTCATTAGACTCCTCTTCCTTCGCTTGTCCACCACTATCCTCCATCTTAGCCTTATTACTCAAACTACCAAATACAGGTTTGTCACCAGAACCACCAACATTACCCATATTTCTTTCCCTCATTTTCTGTTTCAATTCCTCATCAGACATTACAGATTTCTCATTCTCATCATCACCTACACTATCCCCAACAACCCCATCTCTACTCCCCTTGTCCCAAATCTTATCATTCTCATTTTCCATTTCCTTAACTAATTCCATCTCTTTTTGAACCATATCTTCATCATTCTCATCCATCGCCTCTTGATACCCAACTGCTGTTTGACTGACTGCCTCATTTACCATCCCTAAAACCTCTTCCTTTACCGCATTAACTACATTCATATCCATTTGAGCAAACCTATCCTTATCCTTACTCTTCCTTGCCATATCAATATCTCCTTCCATTCCTATATTTTCCATATTTCCACTTTTATCAAATTTAAAAATCATCTAAAATCAACCTTCTTTCATTATTATAATCATTTCTATTCCAAATGCAAATTATTAATGCTTATTTTCTGAAAAAATTTATTGAAAACCCCTAAAAAAGAGTGACCATATGCCACTCTATCTTACTCTAAAAATTCCACTATCCTACCTCACTCAATATTTTAATCATTTTCTTATTGCATTTTAACATCACACAATTCGGATGTTTAAATCTCAGCATCAAATCAGCAAAAACACTTGCAAAACTTTCTTCATGTCCTTTCCCATCGAAATCTTCATACCTTCCAATTCCCCAATATAAAGGTATTAAATCTTTATATTCTGAACTAAATACATATCTTTTATAATTCAATAGATTATGATGAATTGCGTGACCTAACTCATGGAATCTTACATAATCATTTTCCATTCCTGTTTCATCTAGAACTATAATTCTGCTCCAAGGGAAATAAAAATTATTACTCTTTTTAGATTTAACATTTTTCAACCACTCTTTTGATAAATCTTCTGCATATAACCATTTGATAGAGTTGAAATCAAATTTAATATTAGGGAAATTAGTTTTGAATAAATCAATGTCTTGATTAATTTGATTCATATTGATCATTGATATTTACCTCCTTAATCCTTAATCAACAATAATTCCTTTCATCCTCAAATAAATATCTTCTGTATCTAAAATCAATTCAATAATTCCTCTATCAATATGTGTTTCTTCAACTATAAAATCAACTAATTCATCAACATCAATTTCTGGTTTGCTAAACCCACTAAGCAAATTTCCTAAAATACCCATTCATCTCACCTCCTATTACTATCCTATATCTTCCAAACCACAACATCAGGAATTAATCTAATCCTTTTCATATCAGGATACCTTGTCCATAAATAAAAATTTTCTCTCAATTCTTCTACTTTTGCAATATTAACAGTCTTGTCCAAACTAATTAATCTTCTAAACCCCTTATCATTAGCAAGCCAAAACAATTGTGGAAACCCTTTTACTTTCATAGATACTTTTTCATAAATATTAATCTTTTCTCTCAATTGTTTCTTTGTTTCTGTTCCTGCATCTATCTCAAATAATAAAGTTGTATCCATCCCATTTTTCTCTAATACAGTTAAAATATCAGACCTAAGAATATATTGCTTCCCTTCATCCTTGTCCCTAAATTTATAAACAAATTCAGGTTTATATTGCTTAATAATAATTCGATTCAAATTCTGCTCTCTAAATAACAAAGCATAAATTTCATTCATTAATAATTGATGAGTATAATCAGATGGCAATTTTGACATATAAGTACCTCCTGCTAGACAAAGTAATTTTCCAGCAGTAATTAAAGATTCACCATTTAAAGTGATAGGAGTTCTATTAATGAATCCTAATTTCTCTATCTTGGCTAATCTTCTATTACAGATAGTTAAACTTTGTTTTGTAGGAAAGAACATAATTTGAAGTTGACTCCTTGAAACAATTTGCAAATCTCTAACAACTTTAATTATCTCTAAATCTCGGTTTGTTAAATCTTGAAACTTTGTTCCTGAAATCAACTTCTTCAACATTAAATCTTTGCTGTTCATTATTGTTCACCTCAATTGTAAAATCTGGTTCAGGGATATAATCATATTCTGCAATTTCATCTAGAATCTCTTCAACTGGACGTAAATATTTCTGACTATTTTCAATAACAATACTTGGTGCTTTTTTACGTAAATGTTTTGCGGTATTATTAGTATGAAGCAACATTACGCTCTTCTCACTTTTGTATAAGAATCTACACAAAGCATGATATTTAGGAAGATTGAGAATTGCGTATCTATTTTGCCTATCAATATCATCATCTCCTGTTTCAAATTCTCTGAATAATGTTTGTGCTCCTCCACGCCCTATTGAAAATGATAGAATTTGTGGTCTTACTTCTAACATCATTTTAATAACTGATTGAATCTGAGTTTGTTCTGGAGACTGAAAGAAGAAGTGAAGTCCTAAACGGTATTTTCTCATCTCAGTAAGCATTTCTTCTATTCCTGCTGAATTCAAATAAAATTGAGGCTCATCGCAAAGCAAAAAATATGGTCTTCGCATGTCCTTGTCATTAGTATCAAATCTAGATAATGCTGAAATCCAAAATTTAGATAAAATTAAAGGAATTAGAATCTCTATATTGGGTTTTCCAACAGCAATTTTAGGTGCTTTGATTAATAATATTTTACCTTCATCCATTATTTTTCTAAAATCAATAGTGGAATGATTTTGGCATATAATAGATTTTAAATAATCATTATTAGTTAAGTTTCCAACCTTGTTCATCATAGGTTTAATTATGTCTCTTTTTACAGATGGAGATTGCGCTTCAAATCTTTCCCAATATCTAATTGTTGAAGCATTTCTTTTATTTTTTCTCAAAGATGTTAGTATTTGTTCGCGATACTCAGGTTCAGTTAACATTTTCATGATGCTAATAAGAGTTTTGGAGTAATCAGTTTGTTTTAAAATTGCATTAAGAGAATTACTTAACAAATCTTCACTAGCAAATCCTATCTGTTCTCCAAATCTACCTTTAAAAAAAGATATTATCTCTGCATGAATAAAGTGAGGAAATTGCTTTTCTACTTCTTCACCAAATTCTAATAGATTAATTCCTGGTAAAAACTTTTTGTTTGAGAAATCTAATAGAATAACATCTTCCAATCTACTTTCAGGCAAAGCATTCATAATATTATCAATCAACATTCCATCTGCAACATCAATGGCACAGAATCCACATGTTTTAAAATTCTTTAGATTATTAATTTCAGCAATTTGAATTCCTTGATTCTCAGCTAAAGTTGTCTTGCCACATCCGGGGTCTCCTATATATATCCATGTTTTACAAAGATCATCAAAACAATTTATTGGGTATCTAATAATATTGCCATCTTTATAATAGTCATTACCAAGATTCAAACCATCTTTTTTAAGTAGGAATTTTTCAGGTGAAAGAATTACTCTATCCTCAATATCGCTTTTAGTTGAATTAAACTTCAAATTAGGCAATTTATAATCTGGAATACTCATCCCTAAAATTCCATTTGAAGCAATTTGAACAGCATAACCTAATCCACCTAGAATAAATTTACCAGTGTATAAAGCAGAATATTTGCCTGATTTAATTGCTAGGTCTTTAATTTTGCTAAGTTTTTCGCCCATTGTAACCAACTCCTTTCATTTCTTCATAATTAGTATTAAATAATAAATAATCTTCATCACTAAATATTGGTCTAAAAGCATATTGCTTTGTTCCTATAGTCATCCATCCTTGACCTTTTTCAATCCTAGAAAGATAATCGATAATATGAGGTGGTATATTCATGTATTCACTAATATGTTGAAGTTCTAGTGAAGTCAAATGAAGAATTAAAGTGTTAGCACAGTTTTTAATAATCAATTCAATATCCTCTTTACTTGTATCAGCAATGTTTTGTGTAGAAATTAAAACGCCCACTCCTCTCTTTCTATATCCCTTAGCGATTGCTACTACTCTTTTAATCACCTTATCAGTTTTTAAAATATCCCATGCTTCATCAATTACAATCATGCAATCTTTAAAATCAGTATATAGAAGAAATTTCTCAAAATCCTTAGAAATAACAATGATATTCTTCGATTTCAATTTGGCATATTCACCAGTAATATCAAGAATATAAATCTTCTTATGATTTGATATTTTCTTTACAATACTCTTTACAGCAAATGATTTTCCACTTCCCGAAATTCCAAAAATAAACCATGAAAGATTGAATAGTTCAGAAAAATTAATCTTAATCAATTGATAATTTTGATAATCATATCCTATAATAATTCCATCCCCTGACACATATCTAACAAATGGATAAAAATTACTAATTACACTTGTCAAAAATACCTTCAGTTCATTTACATAGTCAATTTCTTTATATGCTCTAAAATTTTTGAAACAATTAAAATGTTCACAATTAGCAAATTTAAATCTGATTTGCATTCCATCCAAAAGCATTGATATTTGCTTTGCTTTTGTTCCCAATTGTTCAAGTGTTTGTCCTTTAATTAAGATATATAATCCAACCATACAAAGTTTCTCTTCATTGCCCATAAGATCAACCATTGTTTTTTGAAGTTTTAATACAATTTCATCTTCTACATAAAATTCTTGATTAGGGTTCTTTGAAGCCTTCCAATTTACATTTGCTTCATTAGTATTAATTCTCTTTTTTACCGCCTTTATAGCCTCTTCTTGTGGCAATGGAAAGATTGTAAGAGCGATTTCAGTATCGGGAATCATAAGATTGTTTATGAATCCAACTGAAAGTATTTGAGGAAATTGGATAATCTTAATTGATTTAGCAAAATATTTTACATTGTTTTCAGTGACAGCAATATATTTCCGATGCTCTTTAACTTGAATATTACCTACAATTAATTCACTTTGCGTATAATCTATTCCAGAATTACGTAAATTCTCATAGATATCAGCATTGATAATAAGAGAATAGCTTGATTTATTGATTTGTGTATCTTTATTCACTTTATTTAAATCAGTTTTACAAATTATTCTGGATGGCTCATTCAAAGAGTTTAATAAATATTTAAACTTTGATCGGAGCAATGTTTGTTCCTCTTTTGTTGCTAAAAGATAATTTGTTTTTGGATAAAGATTGTATTGCAACATTTTGTTTAGTCACTCCTCTCCATTTGAATTTAAAGAAAGAAACTATACCTTGGTCTACATCAGTTTTAGCTAGAATTGCAGTAGGAATGACAATATTAGGTAGAATAAATAATTTTGCAATAATAGGTAATGCAGTATTAAATACTGATAAACTTAAAACTATTCCAGATATTAAATAAATTGTTTGTTTGCCTGTAAGTCCATAGAATATCTCATCCTTCATTTCAATGATTTGATTAGTCTCAAACATCTCATTATTAAACATAAATTACCTCCTTCTTGTAGTCCCTCTTCCTCTAAACATACTTCCTCCCATTCTTCCAAATCCTCCATAACCGATAAGTTTCCTAGGGCTTAATCCATATTTTATCTCTTTAAACATTTGAATAGGGTGAGGACTTTGATGACCATAGCTAATCCATTGTTGCACATATGAAGGAGCTTTAAGCATGAATGATCCAGCAGCTATAGAAAGCATTACATGGTAAAGTGCTCCATGATTTGATTTTGAGACTGATGATTCAAATCCTAACCAAATGACCATAATAATTGCATGGATAACAGGAGCTTGTAAATTATCTAATAGTTCATCAATCCATATTTGCCTCATATTTTGATGTTTAGGAAATAACCATAGGAAGAAGAATATAGGGGCAGTAGCAATTAGAAACATAATAGAAATCATTCTCATAAAATAAAACCATATTAAATTGAGTAATATTAATGCAAAAATTAATGTGAATATGATTAAGCCCAATCCATATTGAGGACTTAGTGCTTTTACCATCTCTGCTTCAGATCCGCCAAGGGAAAGAATTGCTACAGTAAATTTGTTTGTTACTTCTATTAATATAGGCAATGCTATAATTACAATGTTTATAATTACCATTGATTGAGCTATTTTTACAATATATTCATTTGTTTGATATTTACTACCTTTATTCAATATTTGCATAATTCCAAAATATACTATTCCTGCAAAAGAAAATGCAATTATTATTTTTAAAAAGAAGGTATATAGAGATATTATTGTTGGGTTTTCTGCTAATACATTAGGTGTATGAAGAAATAATTGTGCAAAGTTTTGAACTAGAGAGTCAGTAATAAAGTGTTCTAACTTTCCATTGACCGTGGAAATATCATGTGGTGTAGGAGCATTAAATAATGCATTATTGACACTTTCTACTGTTTCTGGACTAGGGGCATCGAATAACGCCCCATTTACCTTATCTATAGTTTCAGGAGATGGCGGTTTAATAAAAAAATCAATAATTGCATCTCCAACTTCTCCAACAGTGAGCATTTTTGATCATCCCCTTTAGAATTGCAATAATTAAAATGTAGGAAGTGTTGGAAAGACTCCTTTGAGTATAGTCCAAAGGATTTTAATGACCCAAGGCCCAACGATTATAGTAATACACCCTCTAATTACCGATTCCTTCAGTTCTTTGGCCTGGGACTTCCATTGCCCATTTCCAATGATATCCATAATTCCAGACCAAATTATCACCATCATGGCGAGTCCACCACCTAAAGCAGTTAGAGCCAAACAAATCTTTGTTGACCAACTTAAAAATTCATTCATTGCAAACAACCTCCTTTGAAAATTAAAAATAGTCGGCAAATCTACCTCCCTTATATAAGAAGGCTCCACATTTTCAAGTTTGATTCCATTGATATCAAAGGGTTGTAGGATTTAGGGTGTATTATCCTTGATATAGAGAGTTAGTATAATTGCCTAATACACCCATCTTGTCTAAATAATTTTAAAATTTATGAATAATTGATTAAATTTTAGACATAATATACTCAGCAACTTAAAATCAAAGGAGTGAAATTATGTTTACAGCAATAGCATATTTAGCTGGAACTGCAATTGGAGTAGGTTTAATGGGATATGGATCTTATCAATTAGTAGATATTGCACATCAATTAGTTAAATTAGTAAATTAATTGCTTTGCATATCCCCTCAAATGAGGGGTTTATTTTTCTTTATTTTGAAATTGCTTTATGCTTTTAATAAAAGATTTAATAGCCCAATATGCTCCGATTACAAACAATGGCATAGCCAATATTCCTAAAATTAATCCCACAATCCAATATGATGGAGTAAGCAAAGATGTACCAACTTGTAATAATATAATACCCATCGCTAATAATAATATGGTTTTAGTTTCTCTTTTCATAATAATCCCTCCTAAATTTATTTTCTTTTAACAGGTAAATAATTCATTGGATTTAATGAAACAGCTCCATTATTAGTGCGTATTTCAAAATGTACGTGCTCTCCTCTTGACAATAATCCTGTATTGCCGGATAAAGCGATAATATCATTTTGATTTACATTATCTCCAACTTTGACTAATAATTTATTGTTGTGAGCATAAATTGTTTGAAATCCATCTGAGTGATTAATATACACAACATTTCCAATCATGTCATTAAACTCTGCTTTGCTTACTATCCCGAATTTAGAGCAATGAACTGGACTATTTCCTTTTACCGCTATGTCTAGACCATAGTGAAAACCATTCAATGAAGACTCTCTTGGCCCATATGGACTTGAAATTATTCCATCTACAGGATAAATCCAAGTAGAAGATGAATAAGTGAGAAGTGTATAAGTTTTATCAATGATAATATTTAAAATGCTTTTTGCTTGCTCAGTTGTTAATTCTCCATTTGCCGATACAGGATGTGGAATTGATAATAAGGCAAATAATAAAAGTGAGAATAATAGTTTTTTGCTTGGTTTTGTCATGATTTCACCTCACCCCATCCCAGCAATCCTCTTAAAATCACAATAATTCCTCATCTTCTTAACCATCATCCTAGCCACTCCGTCCAATCCCATTTCCTCAATTAAATCATCAATATCATTTTCATTGCTAATATCTGAAAACATTCCACCATCTACACAGTCAACAAGCATATTCCTAAACTGAAGTTCTAGCGTAATATCATCTTCTAACTCATAACCTGCCAAATCTAATGCTTTAATGTAAATGTTTTCCATAATCTTATCCCTCCTTAAATCTAATCAAATCTCATCACAAGATCAATCCAAATCCCTTTCATCACTATTCTCCAATAATTCCATTACAGCATCAAAATAATCCATCATATCCTCATTTGGCTCAATGTCCCATCCACGATCATAATAAACTTCACAACCATTATGATTAAACTGTTCTCCATCAAAAATAGCTAATGCACTTACTCTTCCACCATCTATTCCTAATCTTGATGGAGTGTTGTATAGTTTAGCATCAAATCTAAATCTACCAACTTCGCCTTTAACCCAATTAGAATCATTATCAAATTTAGTAAAATATGCTTGCATGTTATTTAACCTCCATTTTTCTCGGATAAATTCCATCTTCGGCCTTATCGTCCCAACTAGGCCATGCAATAGAAACACTATTATCTTCTAAATTAACCCTAATCGGAAATCTTTGTAAGCATTTAGGACAGTAATTCAAAACATGAATAAGTTGTAAATCAGTCTCTTTTGTAACAATAGAATCATCCGTAAAAGTAGGATTTTTAATTCTACATATTTCGCAATTAAAAGTTACAGTTTTAAGTCTTTTTTGAGCTTTCTTATAAAGAGTATTTTTTGGTTGTAAAATTGTATATGGTTTCATTACAATTCCTCCTCTAAATTAGTAGTTTTAATAATCAATCCTTACTCCCAATCCCACTCACAATTAAAACATCTGTACCTCAAATTATCTTTATCACAAACTTCAAAATCATCACCTAATTCATCGACATTCATAGTTTCAAGATTAATATAAGCCATACCGATTACCATTCCTCTGCCGATAATATTCGATGATTTACATTTAGGATTAGGACATTGTGTTGGAATAATTGGTTTACTGGTTAATATTGGTTTTGTTTTTAATCCAGTTTCAGGTTTTCTCATTGATAATTTCAACTCCTTTTCTTGTGATATAAAAAGTTCCACTATTTAATTCCTTAAATCCAGAGTTCAAATAACCAAGAAGCTTCAAGTGATTTACATAATTCCTTGTTCTAAAATAATTAATATCAATCCCTTTGCTAATATTTCTGATAGTTCGACTATTAATTTCATTGATTAATTTGTTTTCTAACATATGTTGCAATATTTCTACTTCAACTTTATTAAGCATTTAAATAATCACCCTCAATCTTTTTCAATGTCTGAAAATGTTTCATGTTAATGTATAGTAGTAATTGCTTGATTATTATGTATAACAATTTATTCCAAAAGAAAAAGTCCTGATTTCTCAGGACTAAAAAATTGATATAAATTAATCATCGAACATATTAAAATTGATTTCTTTTACTGGTTTTGCTTCTAACTTATTCTCCGTTCCAATTTCATTCATTTTAGTAAATCCATTTATATAACTTTCCTCTTCATCCTCTAACATTACCTTATTTTCGCCTTCAAAAAAGTAATTATACAATGCTCTTCTAATTACTTTGCTTCTTTTATTTTTTGGAATTGCATCTAATAAAGGTTTTAAGATGGCATCGTCTCTAAAGTTTCTGATTTCCCCCATGATAGATTTTTCACCAACTTTTCTGCCCCTCTAACATTTGAGAATTGACCTTTATGCAAAATCTTGTTTGTGTAAGGTAAAAAATGATATATAGCAGTACCTCCTCCACCAGTAATGATTATTTTATCTATTTTCTTTAAGTCATAAAAAGTAGATATATCTGCTTTAATTAACGTTGCTACATCTTGGTATAAATGTGCTAATGAATTATACCCGTCATACAAATCTACTTCATATATTTTCCTTCCGGCACGTTTATAAATTTGCCACATGCCATTGCTTGTAGTTTTACAAAGTTCTCTAACTATTTCGCCTCTAAGTAGATAAATTAAATTGACTGTTCCCATACCTACATCAACTATCAAAGTAACATTAGGAATTTCTTCTTTTGTCTTACCTTCATCGTCTAAAAAATAGTCCATAGACGAACAATATCCTTGAGGTAATGCTTTAATTAATAGTGGTTTAAAAATATGAGTATATTCAATATCTCCAATCTTATAGTTAATATCCATGTCATGTGAAAACATATCAACAATTCGCTTCTTCTCAGTAAAATAAGATTCAAATGGAAAAAGAAAAACTACTTTATCCTCATTTTTATAATTACATAAAGTATATTTGGTAAGAACCTTGAATGTAGATTGCTCCGTTTTAATTCCTTCAAGAGAATAGTCTTGAGCATAACCATGAAGTATTGCATCTTCGCCAATATAATGATCGTCAATTACCCACATCTTTTTTTCAGTAAATGAATCTTGATATTTACCTATGACGGATAAAATTTTTAATTCCTTTCCTTTTGAATTTAGTGCTTTTACATATGAGTTTCCACAGTCCAAAAATAACATTTTTACTCCCCCATCCTTGTATTACATTTGTGTTACACTGTCTTACGATTGTATTACAAATTATATGAAGATGCAAGGTTGGATTATGATTATGATTTTGGATGTGTCATAATATAGTTATTTATTGTCTTATGACACATTGAAAAATGAAGCTAGATTCTTGGCAGAAGAAATAAGCCCTACAACCCTTGGTATGACTGGATCTGTAGTTATTTAGTGAATGTTACATAACTTTATTATGTAACATTAATTTATTGGTCAATTATAATTTTATAATTTAATAAAATTGTCGTATATAAATAGTAAGTAGGTATACCTAGGTATACCTAGGTATACCTACTTACTATTTAGTGATTTACAATAACGTAAATAGAACTAATTGGTAATCAAGCAAACAATATTGTAAACAATCTATCTATATTTCTAATTACTTATTTGCTAGTATAATTTACAAAATCAAAACAATATATCAATTTTCCTTATTTCCTTATTGATAATAAACATTGTCCTTGGTATAATAACTCATGCATAATAAATTAAGGGGATGATTTTACATGAGTGCTCATATTATTGCTGTAGCTAGTCAAAAGGGCGGTGTGGCAAAAACAACATCGTCAATTAATGTTTCTGTTGCACTGGCTGAATTAAATCGTAAATTAAAAATAGCT